>Ga0209826_1001721_pt1 | contig 14982 bp, 14 predicted proteins | sample GOMGulsemesocosm_5_FD_184637 | JGI IMG/M metagenome (GOLD analysis project Ga0209826, IMG submission 184637) | Methane-oxidizing microbial communities from mesocosms in the Gulf of Mexico - GOM15C Gulf of Mexico (SPAdes) (version 2) | ecosystem: Environmental > Aquatic > Marine > Cold seeps... | reverse complement strand
GCGGTCATATGACCCTCTAAATAACGAATATTTTCAAAGCCTGCTAAAAAATAAGCAAATTTAGCAATGCCGGCACGCGGGCCGTGTTCGCAATATAAGACTAATTCCCCCTGCTTATCATAAGTATCTAAAGCGTCGCTAGTAAACGATTGCCAGAAAGGGATATGCTGTGCCTGAGGGATATGTCCTGAGTTATATTCCATGCTGGAGCGGACATCAATGATGGCAGGCGTGGCATCTGATTGCAATAAAGCTAATAATTCGGCTTGTTGGATGTGGCTTTCGCTGGATGCACTGCAGGCTTGTAATAATAAGCTCAATAAACTGGCAAATAATATTTTCATTTATCCTCCGGTAGCGCTCATATGGCGCATGATGATCGGCTGTTCGTTTAAATCAAACTCGTGTTTTTCCGGTTTGATTTGCATGGCTTCAATGATGATTTGTTTGATGTCGTCAATGGTGTTGGCAGGGTTGCGTACCGCAGCTTTTAAATCAATGGAGTGTTCATTGCCTAAGCATAATAATAAGCGGCCTTCGGCAGTGAGCCGGACGCGATTGCAAGTGCTGCAAAAATTATGACTGTGTGGCGAGATAAAACCGACTTTTATTGTCGAGCCTTGAATATGATAATAGTCAGAAGGGCCAGCTGTCGTTTCGCTGATATGTTGTAAATTAAACTGCTTGGATAAGTCGTCACGAATTTGATCGCTGGAATAATAAGCAAGAGCGCGATTATGCGCATCAATCAGACCTAGTGGCATCTCTTCAATGAAGCTAATGTCTATGCCTTGGTCTATGGCAAATTGTACTAAATCAACCACTTCATGGTGATTGCGATTTTTTAAAATGACGGCATTAATTTTTATGCCTTTAAAACCGGCTTTGACTGCTGTTTCGATACCTTTTAAAACTACATTTAATTCACCGGTACGGGTTAATTCTTTGAATTTTTGTGCATCGAGCGTGTCTAAGCTAATATTTAGGCGTGAAACATTGGCTTGTTTTAATTGATCCGCAGATTGTTCTAAATGTGAGCCATTAGTGGTCATGACTAATTCATTCAGTAGCGGTAATGAGCCAATTTTTTGCAATAACTCGACAGCGCCACGGCGCACTAAGGGTTCGCCGCCAGTAATTCTGATTTTCCCCACACCTAGCTCGGTAAAACATTGTGCGAGTACAAAAATTTCTTCTAGACTTAAAATTTGCGTACGGGGTAAAAAAGTCATATCTTCTGACATGCAGTACACGCAACGAAAATCACAACGATCGGTAATAGAAATGCGCACATAGTCAACGATCCGACCGAACCGGTCGATAAGTTGCTTAGGTTGATTTGAGTGAGGTAGGATTGAATTAATGATGAGGTGGCTCTTTGTTGTTGAGTGTGTAACTATAAATAAGTGGCTATCAAAACTTTCACCGGACGTATTAAAATACTGTAGGGAGTGGCTTTGGCTCGCTTTTAGATGTTCTTTGGTACTGGCGGACTAAAGCCACGCCCTGTAAATGTAGTTATGTTCCGTCTTAAATCAGTAGTCTAATTAGCTGCTGATTTTATCAGTAATATAAAATATTCTTTCACTATTTATCATAATGATTAAAAAACTACTTTTTATTACCACATTGATTTGCTGCCAGTTAGGCTATGCCAGCGATAAAACAACGCTTCGTTTGGGTGTATTGGCTTATGGAACGGCTAATTGGGAATTGGAGGTGATGCGTCAAGCAAAGCAGGTGGAAACTGACAGCTATTTTTTACAAGTCATGCCAATGGCAAATCCACAGGCAGGCAAGATCGCTTTGCAGTCTGGCGCGGTGGATATCATTGTTGCCGATTGGATTTGGGTATCATATCAGCGTAGCTTGGGGCGAGATTATACCTTTTATCCCTATTCCAATACGACGGGCGCATTAGTTGTCGCTCAAGATAGCGGGCTTAAAACGTGGCAGGATTTAAAAGGTAAGCGCCTTGCGATAGCAGGGGGTGAGCTAGATAAAAACAGTTTGTTGTTGCAAGCCTTAATGCAAAAGCAGGGGCAGGGCGAGCTATTTCAGGGAATAGAAAAAGTTTATGGTGCGCCACCTTTATTAACACAGCAATTAAAACAGCAGCGGGTTGATGCTTTATTAACTTATTGGCATTATGCCGCGCGTTTAGAGGCTGAGGGATATAGGGTGTTAATGACTGGTGCTGATATTTTGCAGGGTTTAGGCGTAGAGCAAAAAGTACCTAGTATTGGTTTTGTATTTAATCGTACTTGGGCGGAGCAGCGTCGGCCTATTATTCAGAGTTTTTTAGAGCAGTCTAAACAAGCTAAAAATACTTTATGTACTAATAATGCGGCGTGGCAATCTATAGATAAGTTAACTCATAATCAATCGGAACAGGAAAGTCAGTTATTGCGTCAGCGTTATTGTGATGGGCGAGTTAAGTATTGGGGTAAGAAAGAGCAGCAAGCCGCAGGCCTTATTTTTCAGTATTTAAAAGAAACCAGTCAGCAGCGTTTGACGGGCAAGTCGGAGGTTATACGAGTGGGTACGTTTTGGTAGTGTGATGGTTTGCAGAGTAATTTACAGGCTCATTTAGAATTTAAAATTGTGAAGATTTCTACAAAAAATGAAAAATGAAAAAATTTTTCTTGACTAGTATGTGTTGCTTTTTAACAACATACATTCTGTTTTAGTGCTGTTGTTTTTGAGGGTTTGTTGTATTTTTGCGACATTTTTTCTCTTTGTCATCATTTTGTCATATTTCTTTTTTAATATGTTGCTAGTTTTATTCTTTATTCGAAAATTATTTGGAAAATAACAATGGTCACAAAGAGCCCTGGAAAAATTTTAGCTTTAGCTATCTCTGCCGCCCTAGGCAGCGTTAGCGCTCAAGCAGCAGATAGCGAATTATTAGATACGTTATTAAAAAATGGTGCAATTAATCAAACTCAATATAATGAGTTATCTGATAAAGAAGCCGTAGCTGCGAAGGAAGAGGCTAAAGACTGGACTAATAATGTTAAAGTATCGGTTGGTGAAAAAGGCCTAAAGGTTGAATCTACAGATAAGCAATTCAAATTTCAGTTTGGTGGACGTTTGCAAGTAGAAGCAAATGGAGATATTGGTGATGATGAGCTAAGTCAAGGCGCAACTGAAGGTGTTGAAATGCGCCGTGCACGTATATATATGAAAGGTCTAGTCTGGGGTGATTATAAATACATGATCGAAGCGGATTTTGCTGATAATGATATAGCTATTAAAGATGCGTTTTTAACCTATACGGGTTTTGGCTGGAATAACCTAGAAATTACAGTTGGTCATCAAAAGCAATCGATTAGCATGGAGTTGCAAGAAAGTTCAAACGATATTATGTTTACTGAACGTTCAACTGTTAATGTATTAACAGCACCAGCCTTTGATCGTGCGCTTGGTTTACATGCTAAATTTTCAGATAAGAGCTGGTCTGCACAGCTTGGTTTTTATGGTGACGGTATGGCGCCAGAAAAAGATGGAGATGTGGATGAAGGGTGGTCAGCTACTTCGCGTTTAACCTATGCACCAATTAATACTAAGGGGCAGGTTGTACATTTAGGGGCATTTGGTGGTTATAAAGGCTTTAGTGATTCGCATAGCGATGTTAAGTTTGCTTCGGAAACATCACATATGTCTAATCTTAAGCTGACTAATGTAAAAATTACTGATGTTAATGGTCTTGGTATTTTGGGGACTGAGCTCGCCTATATGCAAGGTCCTTTCTCTATTCAAGGTGAATACGCACATGAATGGATAGCGCGCAGCAGTGGCGAGAAAGATTTAGATCTTAATGCGGCTTATGTACAAGTAGCTTGGACATTAACGGGCGAAGCACGTAGCTATAAAGGTTCTGACGGTGAGTTTAAGTATTTAAAGGCTAATGAAAACTTTAGCTGGAGCAAAGGTACTTGGGGTGCATTTGAATTAGCAGGTCGTTATGGTATTAGTGATATTGCTTATGGAAGCTACGAAGATGGAACTAGAGAGCAGGACATAACTTTTGCTTTAAACTGGTACATGAACAACAACGTAAGAGTTATGGCTGATTATCGTTATGCCTTTGACCTTGCAGGTTCTGGTATTACAGAGCTTGATGGTAGTGATCTTGATCACGGTGTACACTCATTTACACTACGTACACAGTTCAAAATGTAATGTAATAGTTTTATTTGAGTGTAAAAAAGGCCAGCTTATGCTGGCCTTTTTTTGTTCGGCATTTGTGTTTTATTATGGATATCGAACGATATTTGCAGTAACAATATATAATTGTCAATTTTGTTATGCGCTTTAATCAGGCTATGGGATAATATTCTGTTTTTTAATGCGCGAAGATTAAGGCTGACTAAATAGACTATGGATGAGAATAAAAAGAAAGCATTAGGCGCGGCCTTAATGCAAATTGAAAAACAGTTTGGTAAAGGCGCAGTTATACGCATGGGTGACGATACTGCCTCGCGTGATATACAAACAGTTTCTACGGGCTCTTTATCATTAGATATAGCTCTAGGTTGTGGTGGTTTACCGCGCGGTCGAGTTATTGAAATCTACGGGCCAGAGTCGTCAGGAAAAACGACTATGACTTTATCAGCTATTGCGCAGATGCAAAAAGTTGGCGGTACAGCTGCTTTTATTGATGCGGAACATGCCTTAGATATTGGTTATGCAGAAAAAATTGGTGTGAATGTTGATGATTTATTAGTTTCTCAACCAGATACGGGTGAGCAGGCTTTGGAAATCGCTGATATGTTGGTGCGCTCGAATGCTGTGGACATTGTAGTTGTCGATTCGGTTGCCGCTCTAACGCCAAAAGCAGAAATTGAAGGCGATATGGGTGATTCTCATATGGGCTTACAAGCGCGCTTAATGTCACAAGCTTTACGTAAATTAACGGCGAACATTAAACGTTCTAATACGATGGTTATCTTCATCAATCAGATTCGTATGAAGATTGGTGTTATGTTCGGTAGCCCAGAAACAACAACGGGTGGTAACGCTTTAAAATTCTATGCTTCGGTACGTTTAGATATTCGTCGTATTGGTGCGATTAAAAAAGGCGATGAAATTATTGGTAACGAAACACGGGTTAAAGTCGTTAAAAATAAAGTCGCTCCGCCTTTTAAGCAAGCTGAATTTGAAATCATCTATGGAGAGGGTGTTTCCTTTTTAGGTGAGCTAGTAGATTTAGGCGTGAAGTATGGCTTTGTTAATAAAGCGGGTTCTTGGTATAGCTATGGCAATGATAAGATCGGCCAAGGTAAAGAGAATGTACGGCTTTATCTAAAAGAAAACCCAGCATTAGCAATCGAGCTTGAAGCTAAAATTCGTGATGAAGTTTTTGGTGTTAAAAACGACTCAGGAAAAGCTATTGTAGAATCTGATGATGCGGATAGCTTGACGTAGGGCTGACTTTAGTCTGCTAGTTACATGCTTGAATTTGATAATGATTTAGATAAGTTTAAAGCAATAAAAGAAGCCTGTTTGCAATATTTAATAAGGCGCGAACATAGTCAGCAAGAATTGTTGCAAAAAGTCTCTGCTAAAGGTTTTTCTCGCTCCGATATAGATTTAGTTATAACTGAGCTAGTTGAGCACGGCTTGCAAAGTAATGCTCGGTTTGCCGAAAGCTATGCAAGAAGCCGTGTGCATAGAGGCTTTGGGCCATTACGTATTAAAGTTGAGCTGCAACAGCGTGGTGCTAGCGAGTATTCTTTTGATATGGCAGTGGAAGATATTGCTGGCAGTTGGCAGGAATTGCTAGAGCAAGTTTATGAGAAAAAGTACGGCTCTAGCGCTTCAGCCATAGATATAAAAGAGCAACTAAAGCGCAGCCGATTTTTGCAGCAACGTGGATTTTCTACTGCAATGATTCGTGAGTTACTGAAAAATTTATAGTTAGTGATGGTGGGAGGGGCTTTAATCGCGATTTTATATAAGTCGGGGCTATAAAGCCCCTCTCACATGCTTGCTCGTTCTCATGCTCTGCGTGGGAGTGCATATTTAGACGCTCTGCGTCGAGTTTAGTGCCGTAGCCTGTATGAAGATTGCGGAATACAGGATGTATGTAACTCATTTTCTCCGTATTCCGTAAACTCCATATGGAATACATTGGTATAAAGAAAAATAGGCTCTTAATATTGAAGAGCTAATGATTTAAAAACGTTTATATAACCCAGTTAATTATGAAAAATCTGACTAGCGCAGAATTGCGTGCTACTTTTTTAAAGTTCTTTGCAGATCAAGGTCACTCTATTCAGCCTTCTAGCTCTCTAGTGCCTGGTAATGATCCGACTTTATTGTTTACCAATGCCGGAATGGTGCAATTTAAAGATACTTTTTTAGGTCGCGAACCACGTAATTATGTGCGCGCAACCACGAGTCAGCGCTGTGTGCGCGCCGGTGGCAAGCATAACGATTTAGAAAATGTTGGTTATACGGCAAGACATCATACTTTTTTTGAAATGCTGGGTAATTTCAGTTTTGGTGATTATTTCAAAAAAGAAGCGATTCACTTTGCGTGGGACTTTTTAACCAAAGAGCTTGAAATTCCTGCTGAGAAATTATGGGTTACGGTTTTTGATGAAGATTCCGAAGCTGAAAAAATCTGGCTAGAAGATGTAAAAATTGATGCTACGCGTTTTTCACGTATAGGCGCGAAAGATAATTTTTGGTCGATGGGCGATATTGGTCCATGCGGTCCTTGTACTGAAATTTTTTATGATCACGGCGAAGACATTGCCGGTGGCCCTCCAGGTACGCCTGAAGAAGATGGCGATCGATATATCGAAATCTGGAACTTGGTGTTCATGCAGTATGACCGCGATATGGAAGGGCATTTAACGCCCTTACCTAAGCCATCCGTTGATACGGGGATGGGGTTAGAGCGTATTGCTGCTGTGTTACAGGGTGTACACAATAACTACGAAATTGATTTATTTCAGAAATTATTGAAGGTTGCTGCTGATTTGGCAGGGACCAAAGATTTAACAGAAAGCTCTCTAAGAGTTATTGCAGATCATATACGCTCATGTGCGTTTATGGTGGTTGATGGTGTGATGCCTTCAAATGAAGGACGTGGTTATGTATTGCGTCGTATTATTCGCCGCGCGATTCGTCATGGTTATCGGTTAGGTGTTCGTGAAGTTTTCTTCTTTCAATTAGTTGCGCCTTTGGTGGCGGAAATGGGTGAAGCGTATCCTGAGCTTGCGGCAGCACAAGAGCAAGTTGAGCGCATCTTAAAATTAGAAGAAGAGCGTTTTGCTGAGACTTTAGAGCAGGGTATGAAAATATTGGAAGCCTGTGTAGAAAAAATTCACGGTACAGTCATTCCGGGCGATGTAGTTTTTCAGCTTTATGATACTTATGGTTTTCCGGTTGATTTAACTGCTGATTATGCGCGTGAAAATGACCTTTCAGTTGATCATGCAGGGTTTGATATTGCCATGACAGCGCAGCGTACTAGAGCACGAGCGGCGAAGAGTTTTGGTGATGGTTACAATCAAACCATTAAACTGGATGCACAAACTGAATTTACCGGTTATCAACAGCTAAATGAAGACTCGAAAATCATCGGCTTATTTCAACAAAGTGAAGCCGTCAGTGTTTTAGCTGAAGGTGAAGAAGGTGTTGTGGTGCTAGAAAGTACACCTTTTTATGCTGAATCAGGTGGTCAGGCGGGCGATTCTGGTCGTATTGAAGTTGAAGGTGCAGTTTTTGAAGTAACCGATACGCAAAAACAGGGCGGTTCATTATTCTTGCATTATGGAAAGGTCGTGTCGGGCGAATTAAAAAATAATCTGCCATGTAATGCATTTGTTGAGCCAGTGAGCCGGCAGGCCATCATCTTAAATCATTCAGCTACGCATTTATTGCATGCCGCATTGCGTCAAGTATTAGGTGATCATGTCACGCAGAAAGGTTCTTTAGTCAATGCAGAGCGCTTACGCTTTGACTTTGCGCATTTTGAACCAATGACAGCGGAAGAAATTAAGATTATTGAACGCATAGTTAATCAGCAGATTCGTCATAATGCAGCGGTAACTGCCGATGTTATGTCTAAAGAAGATGCGATTAATGCAGGCGCAATGGCTTTATTTGGCGAGAAATACGGTGATGAAGTTCGTGTCTTAAAAATTGGTGATTTTTCGACTGAATTGTGTGGTGGTGTGCATGCTAAACGAGCGGGTGATATAGGCTTGTTTAAGATTATTAGTGAAACAGGTGTCGCTTCAGGCGTGCGTCGTATTGAGGCCATTACTGGTGAAGCTGCTATACAATGGTTAGAGGGACGCGAAAAATCTATTACTGCAATAGCTAGTGTGGTCAAATCATCACCAGAAGCAGCCGCTGAAAAAGTTCAGCAGTTGATGGATAAGAGTAAATCCTTAGAAAAAGAATTAGAGCGTTTGCAGTCTAAATTAGCCAGTTCGGCGGGTGGTGAATTGGCAGGCCAAGCGGTTGACATCGGTGGCATTAAAGTCCTTGCGGTTAAATTAGATGGTGTAGAGCCTAAAGCAATGACTGATCTGCTGGATCAATTGAAAAATAAATTGCTAAGTGCGGCAATCGTTTTAGCTACTGTGAAAGACGGAAAAGTAACTTTAATAGCTGGGGTTACGAAAGATCAAACCACACGCATTAAGGCAGGTGACTTAGTTAATGTGGTTGCCACGCAAGTGGGCGGTAAAGGCGGCGGTCGCCCAGATATGGCGAGAGCAGGTGGTACAGAGCCTGAGAAATTAGAACAAGCGTTACAACAAGTGCCTGAGTGGGTGCGTGAACAAATAGGTACTTAAAGAATGGCGATGTATGTGTATAAGTTTGGCGGTACCTCAGTAGGTACAGTTGAGCGGGTTAAAGCGGTAGCAAAAAAAGTAAAGGCGGTGCATGATAAAGGCGATCAGCTGGTTGTTGTGTTGTCAGCGATGAGCGGTGAAACAAACCGCTTAACGGATTTGGCGAAACAAATGCAGCAAAATCCAGTTTCGCGTGAAATGGATGTTTTGCTTTCAACGGGCGAGCAAGTCACAGTTGCTTTGTTAAGTATGGCTTTACAAGAATTGGGTTGTCCAGCGTGTTCTTATACAGGTGGGCAGGTGCGTATTGAAACAGATAGTGTTCACACTAAAGCGCGAATTAAAAGTATTGATGATGCCAAAATACGCGCAGACTTAAATGCAGGTAAAGTAGTAGTCGTTGCAGGGTTTCAAGGTGTTGATGAAGGTGGTAATATAACTACTTTAGGGCGTGGTGGCTCGGATACCAGTGCCGTTGCTTTAGCGGCTGCATTAAAGGCTGATGAGTGTCATATTTATACCGATGTCGACGGGGTTTATACTACTGATCCGCGAATTGAGCCAAAAGCGCGCCGATTAGATAAAATTACCTTTGAAGAAATGCTGGAAATGGCCAGTTTAGGCTCAAAGATATTGCAAATTAGATCAGTAGAGTTTGCTGGCAAATATAATGTCGCTTTGCGCGTCTTATCATCATTTTCAGAAGGGCGGGGCACGCTCATTACTTACGAGGAATCAGAAGTGGAACAAGCGTTAATTTCAGGTATTGCATTCAACAAAGATGAAGCAAAATTAACGATTACAGGCGTGCCTGATATTCCTGGGGCGGCCTTCAAGATATTAGGTCCGATTGCTGATGCGAACATTGAAGTTGATATGATCATTCAAAATGTCGCGGATGATGCGACTACGGATTTTACCTTTACTGTGCATCGTAATGATTTTGCTATGGCAAAAGAAATTCTTACCAATATTTGCAATGAGTTAGCTGCTAGAGCGGTTACTGCTGATGATAGCATTGTAAAAGTTTCAATAGTTGGTGTCGGTATGCGCTCTCACGCAGGAATTGCTAGTAAAATGTTCGAAGTCTTGGCGAAAGAAGCAATTAATATTAGAATGATTGCCACATCAGAAATCAAAATTTCCGTTGTTATTGATGAAAAATATCTGGAGCTAGCGGTTAGAACGCTACACAAGGCTTTTGAATTAGATAAAGAACCAAAGCAAGTGAGCGCATAGCCTGTTTTTTGAAAAAAACTATATATAAATGTTTATTTTTTTAAAATCACTGCTATAATAAGCAGCTCAGTCCGGTTCTGCCTTTGAGGCGGGATTTTTTATGAACAGGGAGACGATGGATGCTTATATTAACGCGTCGAGTAGGAGAAACTCTAATGATTGGTGACGATGTTACTGTCACTGTTCTTGGGGTGAAAGGTAATCAAGTCCGAATTGGTATTAATGCACCGAAAGATGTATCTGTCCATAGGGAAGAGATTTACGAAAGAATTAGAAATGAAAAGGCAGGAACTTCTGATCCTGTTGTAGAAACTGGAACGACTGGACTTATGGGTTCAGAGGACTAGAAAATATTTAATTAGGAGAGGTGGCCGAGTGGCCGAAGGCGCTCCCCTGCTAAGGGAGTATGGGCTTTATCTCCCATCGAGGGTTCGAATCCCTCCCTCTTCGCCATATTAATGAGTTGAAGATTTATTTTAAAAATTTTGAAATAAATAGTTGACAAGGAATAGAGAAGTAAGGATAATGTGAAAGATCAACAAAGCGCCTGTAGCTCAGCTGGATAGAGTACTCGGCTACGAACCGAGCGGTCAGGAGTTCGAATCTCTTCAGGCGCACCATTGTTGAATCAAAGTTTAATCCCCTGTAGCTCAGTTGGTAGAGCGGGTGACTGTTAATCACTAGGTCGGCGGTTCGAGCCCGTCCGGGGGAGCCATATAAAACGAGGGCTGTAGTTAATTCTACGGCCCTTTTTTTTGCCTGAAAGAAAGATAATGTCACGATTAATGCCACTTTGTACAAAAAATATGCTATCTCCATTTGGTATTAAAATCCCACTCTATTCGCATGGCAGATTTAATTATGAAATATTCTGAACAATTAAAGCAACTACTTACTTTGAGGGAGCCGCAGCAGGATGCTTCGTTAAATTATTCAAGCTTAGGGTTTTGCGTTACACATGTGGATGAGCTAATTCGTATGGCAACTGATCCCGAGCTTTTAAATGCCGATGAAGGCAATATTAGCTTTTGGGGAGCTGTACATGCATGGAGGGCACTTGGAGAGCTAAAGATAACGCGTGCAATTGTACCGATGCTAGATCTCCGCGAGCAATATTCATTTGACCTATTATTCGATGAGGAATTTCCTGCGGTCATTGCGTTGATGGGAAAGTCAGCTATTCCAGAGCTTAAGCGCTATCTCTTTGATGAGAATAGAGAGGAGGTTGAGCGTTCGAATGCATTGCCATGTTTGGAGGAAATCGGGGGAGCTTATCGCCAGGAATGCTTGAGTATTATCACTGAGCTCTTACAAGAAACGAGGCAAGATTGTAAAATATTGGCAGGGTTAGCCATTTGTGTGTTAGTTGAGTTGGAAGCTACCGAGACCATAGAAACTATCCGAGATGTGTTTGCGCGTGATTGTGTTGATATTGGTATCCCTGGAGATATAGAAGATGTAGAGATTGCGTTGGGGCTGAGGTCTAAACGAGATACGCCAGCACCGAACTATAATTTTTTACCGCCTGAAATGACTCAAACGCTCGAAAGGTTACTTGAGCTTGAGGAGTCAAAATCTGATGCTCAATCTAATTCTAAAGTAGGTCGTAATGATCCTTGCCCTTGTGGTAGCGGTAAAAAGTATAAGAAGTGTTGTTTGCACTGATAGTTGTAAATTAAGGCCTTGCATGAAAATGTAGGGCCTTTTTTTGCCTTGAAGAAAGTGACATGGAACACTAAAGCACTGAGGGCTGTTATGGCTTTTTTGAGTGTCTGATAATAAAAATAATAACTTAGGAAAAATATCATGTGTTGGAGTGGAGAGGCATCTGCAGTAATGGCTTTAATTGGGATAACTGGTTCCTGTTTAGAGGCAAGAAAAAGTTTTATATATCCTTCTGAATTAGGAGGAGGGTCGGAGTGGGAAGTAGAAGGTCTTTCCGGCAAACATAATCTACGTGCATCGACTTTGGCCTATTTTTCTTTAATGGAATTACTACAGGCATTTAACTACACGACGCTTGGAACGATAGATTCTTATAATGCGTTATATGCACTATTAGGGTTTATTCACATCAGTTTTCAACCGCTTTTTATTACCTGGTTTTGCCTCTCTTTTATACCTAGGCAACGCCGTATGTATTGGATGACACCCACAACAATTTTATCTGCGGCAGTGTCTTTCATATTTTTATGTGGATTAATTGTTAACCCCTCATTACCCGGGTGTTTTGCAACTCATTGTGAACCATTGAGCGATATCACACTACTTATGCAGAATCATCAATTAGCAAGTTGCTCAGCAACTGAATTCGTTTCTAGCAGTGGAGATTGGCATATTGCATGGCAGTGGGCATCTAATAGTTGTCAGTTTACGCGCAATAGTTATTTCGTCATTGCATTTTTTCTACCTATTGTTTTTGGTGCTTACAGAGTGATGCTATTTTCACTAATATTCGGCCCATTTCTTTCGCTAATGCTAACCAATAACCCACACGAACTAGCCGCTATTTGGTGTTTGTTATCAATAGGTTTTTTAAGTGGCGTAAAAATCCCATGGATTGAAAAATTTCTAACAAGTAGACATGGGAGTTGGAAAGAATGTTTTTCTTCTTTAAATGGATAGTTATCTTGCTCCAATATAAATCCTTACAAAATTGTATGGCCACTCCCTGTCAGGAGCGCACTGTCATTGACGCTTACAACGCAGAGATCCGTAATGGGTCGACAGTGGGCATTGAGTCAATAGCACCGAACTATATTTTTACCTCCTGAAATGACTCAAACGCTCGAAAGGTTACTTGAGCTTGAGGAGTCAAAATCTGATGCTCAATCTAATTCTAAAGTAGGTCGTAATGATCCTTGCCCTTGTGGTAGCGGTAAAAAGTATAAGAAGTGCTGTTTACATTGATCGGATATAAACAGGCAAATAGCCATAGTGAAAGCTTCAAAGTTAATTCTTTGGGGCTGATGGATTTAATATGAATCAATTTAATGACAGCTTTGAACGCTGTATCAATGATCCTCTTTTTTTAGATCAGTTCTACGAGATTTTTCTTGCTAGCTCCGCTGAAGTTGGTGCCATGTTTATAGATACGGAGATGGGAACTCAAAAAGCCATGCTGATGACCTCGTTGGTATATATGAGTGAGGCGCATCCAGATTTTCTTTCTTCGATAGCTGAAAAGCACAATAAAAGTCACCTCAATATAAAACCTTATTTCTATGCATTATGGTTGGACAGTTTGATTGCTGCTGCAAAGTCGATTGATCCACTTTTTGATGGAAATACTGAAAAATTATGGAGAGTGCATATTCGCAGCCATCATGAACACCCATTCGCAAGCATCGTGAACACGGATTCTTATCGAACGTGAACACCTAACCGCACCTGATCGTGAACACTTTTTGTGTAACTTGCGAATGAGTGTTCACGATCAATAATTGCCTTATTGACGCATTGATTTTTTGAAACTGCTAGCCTCCTTATTCATTAAAAATAAGAGATGGTTATGCCAACACAGAGAATTTCAATGCGAAAATTACGTGAAGTCTGTCGACTTCGATTTCAGGCTCATCTGAGCTTGCGTCAAATCAGCAATAGCACGCAACTTAGTTTGGGCGCTATTCAAAAAATTGTGGCTACCGTTACTCAACAAGACTTGGGTTGGCCAGCTATTCAAGCTTTAGATGATACGCAACTATCTGCGCTTATTTATCCTAAACCCGCTGAGTCTAATGCCTCTACCCAGAAGGAATTGCCAGATTGGCCTGAAGTTCATCGTGAAGTAAAACCGAAAGGCATGACGCTGCAATTGCTATGGGAGGAGTACGCACAACAATATCCGATGCGCTGCTTCAGCTATTCTCAATATTGCCGGTTGTATAATCAGTGGTTAAAAAAGCAAAAACGCTCGATGCGCCAAACGCACAAAGCAGGCGAAAAGCTCTTTGTCGATTATGCTGGCCAGACGGTGCCGATTATTAGTCATGTCACTGGCGAGATGCGCACGGCACAAATCTTTGTCGCGGTATTAGGTGCCTCAAACTATACTTTTTGCGAAGCGACTTGGAGCCAAAAACTGGCCGATTGGATTCATAGTCATGTGCGCGCATTCGAGTATCTACAAGGGGTACCTGAGATTGTCGTGCCGGATAATTTAAAAAGCGGTGTGACGAATGCCTGTCGCTATGATCCCGATATTAATCCTTCTTATCAGCAACTCGCCGCTCATTATGGCGCTGCTCTGGTGCCAGCCAGACCGTTAAAGCCGAAGGATAAAGCGAAAGCGGAAGTCGGTGTACAAATCATCGAGCGCTGGATTTTAGCGCGCTTACGCCATCACACCTTCTTTTCTTTAGCAGAGCTTAATCACTGCATTAAAGCCTTGTTGGAAGAGGTGAATAATAAACCCTTTAAACAACTGCCTGGCACCCGCAAGTCTTGGTTTGAATCGCTTGATAAGCCAGCGCTTAACCCGCTGCCTAAGCATGCCTACCAATACACCGAGATCAAAACCGTCAAAGTGAATATTGATTACCATGTGCAATACGATAGCCATATTTACTCCGTTCCGCACCAACTGGTCGGCGAGAAAATTGAGCTGCACGCCAAAGAAAATCTCATCGAACTGTACTTCCATCATAAGCGCATGGCCTCTCATGCCCGAAAATACTATCCTGGCACCACAACAGTAGCTGAGCATATGCCTATTCAACATGAAAAGCATCATCAATGGAATGCGGCTCGCTTAATGAATTGGGCGCAAGAGATGGGGGATGAAGTCTTGCTTTGGGTACAAACCCTGTTGCAACAAAAACAGCATGAAGAGCAAGCTTATCGTGTCTGTCTGGGCTTATTAAATCTCTCACGCAGCTATCCCACAGAGCGGCTAAATAAAGCCTGCGCCATCGCCAATCAA
>Ga0209826_1001719_pt1 | contig 14993 bp, 13 predicted proteins | sample GOMGulsemesocosm_5_FD_184637 | JGI IMG/M metagenome (GOLD analysis project Ga0209826, IMG submission 184637) | Methane-oxidizing microbial communities from mesocosms in the Gulf of Mexico - GOM15C Gulf of Mexico (SPAdes) (version 2) | ecosystem: Environmental > Aquatic > Marine > Cold seeps... | reverse complement strand
GGAAAGATAATCACCTTTGCCGTGTAATATTGCGCCCGTGGTAACCATTTCGGTATAAAGCACCGTATGTTGTGACATTAAACGGTAGAAATAACGACAGTGTGTGTCAGTCCAATCGAGCATGGGAGCTATAGATAGCTTATGATCTATTGATTTATCTGGAATCTCTTTATATAAAGGGGTCTTATGTGACATTTGATTTTACCTATTCATTCATATTTGGGTATGTTTACACCCATTACTGATGAAATCGTCCCCATGGGTATTTTGATTTGGGTACGATTCTATATTATACTATTAAAAATAATTAACTCTATTGTACAGCAAAGGACTCATAATGATTCAAGTCAAAGCTAGAAAATCTATTGAATTACGAAAAGGAAAAAAGGGAATTTCATATAGGGTTAAAGTTAAAATGCGATCAGATAACTGGCCTGGTGGTTATTATGTTGAATCTGAAACTTTTGAGACAAAAGATAAAGCTAATAAATGGGGAAATGATAGAGTAATTGAGCTTAATTATACAGGTGTACCTTCCACTAAAGAAGTCAAATTAAGAAAAGAGAAAATACTTAATTCTAGACTTCAAAACATTAAATTAGGAGCATTAATAGTTCATCATATTAAAGAAAATGAATACGAGGATGAAAATGGAGAAGTAAAAAACAAACTTAGAAATAGCATATATTATGGCCTAATGAAAATATGTTCTTATCCTATAGCAAGAAAAATAATCGCTACTTTAACCAAATCTGATTTAGATACGTTTTGTAAAGAAAGACGAGAAATAGATGGAGTTACAGGCTATACCACCTATATGGATATTGGTTATATTAAGTCAGTTATATATTGCGCTAAAGATTACGGAGTAAACGGCTCTGTCGATTTTATCGAAGATGCTATGAAACAATATCGTAAAGATTATAAATCTCGTCCTAAAAGCTCTTTACTTGAGTTCAAAGCAAAACCAAGAACAGCTAAAATAAGTAAAGAAGATTTCAAACTTATTAGAGATAAGTTAGAGGTTAGACAAAACCATCCTGCTGCTAACATCCCTTACTTAACAATAATTGATCTAGCCGTTGCAACTTGTATGAGAATCGGTGAAATCTGTCGTATAACTTGGAAGGATTTTAAAGAAACAGATAAAACTTTAATTATTCGACAAAGAAAGCATCCAATAAAAGCGTTTGATCACACCATCCCTTTGATCGGAGGAGCATTTGAAATTTTACAAAAACGAAAAATTGAAGCAATGCAATCTCAACACTTTAGTTTAAAAGATAAGATTTTTCCTTATAACTCTAATTCTGTTAGTGCTGGTTGGACAAGAGTACTAAATGAGCTAGAAGACGATGATAAAGTAAATATAGAACGAATTGTATTTCACGATTTAAGAGCGCACGGTATAACCAAACTTATAAACGAAGGTTGGCATATTAAAAAAATTCAAGTTGTTTCTGGTCATACAAACTTAAATGTACTCAGTAAAATTTATGCTCGTATTGATGCCGAGGATATTGTTGAAGAATATGAGCAACGTATAAAAAATAAAATTTTTAACAATAAAAACATTGTATGAATATACAGTAAATGATAGAGTTGCCTAAAAATGACCAATAAAAAAACCACGCAAAATATGACAGTATTTACTTTGAAAGAGGCTGCTGCCTACTTAAAAATATCCGACTCTACTCTTTATAGAAATATAAAAAAAAATAAAATACCTGCTAAAAAACTAGGCAAACAATGGCGTATAAATGAAACGGCATTAAACAATTGGTTAATGGGAAAATCAACAAATCCAAATACTGTTGTAAAACTCGAAATAAAAGATAAGAAAAGCACAAATAAACTTAGATTTATTGATTTATTCTGCGGGATTGGTGGGTTTAGGCGTGCGGCTGAAAAACATAATATGGAATGTGTGTTTTCTTCCGATAATGATAAATTTGTTCAAGAAACTTATTCGCATTGGTATGGGGATAAACCTCATGGTGACATTACAGCATTTACAGAATCCGAAGAAGAATTAAATAAAATAGATGATTTTGATGTTCTATTTGCAGGATTCCCTTGCCAACCATTTAGTTACGCTGGAAGAAATGAAGGATTTGAAGATAAAACAAGAGGTACTTTATTTTTTCATGTTGCTAAGATATTAGACCATCATAAACCTAAAGCTCTAGTTTTAGAAAACGTCAAAGGTCTAAAATCTCACAATAAAGGTGAAACTCTAGAAACCATTAGAGAAACACTTAAAGAGATGGGGTATACACTATTTGAAGATATTATTAATAGCTATCATTTTAATGTCCCGCAATATAGAGAAAGGTGGTTCTGTGTTGGAATAAGAAATGATCTAATACAAAATAGCATTGATTCCTTTAAACTAAATAAAGGAAATATGAACTTGAAACCAGAATTACATTCTATTCTTGATAATAATATTAATAGTAAAAACGCTCAAAAAATCCCTTTATTTGAATTAGATAGAATACGTTATCACTTTTCAAATATGAAACACTTTGAAAATGGACGAGTACAACATGATAATTCTAGGTATGCTCCTGAGACTAAGAAAGGAAAACATGGTGTTTATTCTTTTTTAAAACCTGATAAAACACTTAGGTTCCATATTGGCGATGTAGCAAAGACACAAATTCAAGAAGCATATTATGTTCATTCAAATACCTATGCTCCTGCAATAATAGCTAATAGAAGACCTAAACTTTGGGATATACAGCGATTTTTAACTGTAAGGGAATGTTTAAAATTACAAGCATTCCCTGAAGATCTAGAGTTTCCAGTTTCAGATGCACAAGCATTCAAACAGTTAGGAAATTCTGTTTGTGTGGCAGTTGTTGAGTCCGTAGTTAAAGATATGCTAAATATCTTAGATATGGCACAAAGCAAAACTCAGTTAAAGCAGTATGGTTAATATTAGCTGAATAAGTCTTAACTTAATCTGTCAAATTTATTATTAAAAATTCAATTTAATCTGGCAGTTTATGGTCGCATCAGTACCAGCTTTTATACTATAAGCTATTATAGATGTACAAAAAATGGATTTAAGCCTATATGAACAATATACTTTTCGAAAGGTTAAAACTAGTTTTCTCTTTAGGTAAAGATACTGAACCAAATACAGAAATGCTTGAAGCTAACCAATATAAGATTCGGGTAAGTCAATTTATAAATGAATCTACTTCTTCTTTACCTTTAGATGCTCGTCATTGTGGTAACGGAAAGCTAAGTGATATGATCATTTTCATAGGGAAAAATGCCCCTGATTATGATAATTGGTTTGGGAGAATGAGCTGGATAGAAAAAACTAATTGGGTTAAAGAACACGGAAAACCATATTGTTTACTGTTTGTCAAAGTTAGTCTAGTAGACGATTATTACACTATATATTTTAATTGCTGGAATATAGAAAAGGACTCAGAAAGACTAGGTGTAGTTAGCCTTGCGGCACCCAACGAAAAGTGGGCTTTAGTACAACAAACCATAAAAAAACTAATTGAGAATAGTGGCTTCATATTTGCGAATGATGAATTGCTGAGAGAAAAAGTTCCATTTATAGAAACTTGGGGAGGTAATGAAATCCCTGATAAAGATCCTCGTTGGGATGATAATCACTTTGAACCTGATCCAATCCCTGCTTCTATTTATGATTGTTTATTTGGAGAGTATTAAACTTAAATACGTATAAATATTAACTATGTATGCACCAACTTAAATATCTATAATTTCCAAATAATATTTTTGAAGTGATTTTTTATGTAAATAAGAATCTAATACCAAATTTATTGATGCAACAAACGCTGGTATTTCAGTAAGGTTATTTATTTCTCCTGATTCTGAATTAACTGAAAAATTAACAGTTGAAAACTTTTTAATAAATATTGATGACTCAGGCATAAAACAAGGAAATACAAAGCCATTATTCGGCAGTTCTTTAGTATCAAAAATAGCTTTATATGCTTGACCATAATAAAACTGTTTCCATAAATCAGTTAAGCCTGGTCTAGAGCCTTTATTAAATAAGTCATAATACTTTGCATCTAAAACGTGCAAGGTATCATTTACTTTAAATATTATATCTACTTCAGGAGAGCCACCTTCTGATTTAACCTTTATCTTTAATTCATTAGTTACTTCAGAAATATCATTCCATAAAACATTCGGAATTTTGTCTCTCAATAATTGATTATGTTCAAGCACATTTTGTAAGGCTTGTTCCCAAATCAAATTGAAATTTTTGGTATAAATAGCACTAATATTAAACCGATCATTTTCATTTATTAACTGATGAATCATATCTAAAACATGAATATCTCGATCTTTTGTTAATTTTGGCTGTAGCCTAAATAAAATTTCTTTTATATCACTTTCAGATAAATGGGTTTCATAATCATCAATATCAATTTTATAATCATCTGAAATTAAAGATATTAAGCTAAAAGCTTCTTTAATCGCCCACTTATGAACCATAGTTAATTCATGTGTTTCGTGGTTAATATTCCCTCTTCTGATGAAGTCAGTATAGCCCCATGTATTTCCAATTTTAAAAGGGGTATTACGCTTGATTGTTTTTGCCCAATTTATGGATCCATTATCCTTAGTAGAATCAGATTTGATAAATTTAGTAAGTAAACCGTTACTTTCAAGATCATCTAGCAAATAAAATGATGCTGCTATTTTTCCAGAAGTAACAACATCTGTTTTATTTGTGTATTGCTTTATGGATTTAATCACATTAACTAACAGAGAACGAATTTTAGATTCTGTACAACCTTGAATTTGTTTAGATGTAATACCGTATGGTAGAGACACTAAAACTAAATCATTCAGCTCTACACAGCCAACAAAAGCGAGCTTAAAGCCTGTTATGTTTTTTTTATTATATTTTTTAATTAATTTTATTTGAGCTAATTGATGAATTTGTTGATCGGTAAAATCACCATTATTAATAAAATTAGTTCCATCTATTTGAATTCTTATATCTTTCATTTTTTACTCAAATCAGTATATATAATTTCTAACTTTCAATATCTTCGATATTATCAAGTTCATCTTTACTTAATACTAATTCAGTAATTTTATTTAATTTTCCAGAGAATACATCAGAAAATAATGAAATTAATGGACGTTCTAAATACATAATTGAATAAACATCACCAAATGTTTTTATTTTAGAGTCAAACACTTGGGGTCTTTTACTTTTCGGAATGTCTTCCCATAAATAACTAATGACTTTTAATGTTTCTTCATTAATTTCATCTACTGTAGGAGTAGGAGATAATTTAATGAAAAACTGACCTAATTGCTTATCTTCCGACAATTCCAAATCATCAGTTAGATATTCATTAATTAGATTAATAAATTTTAACCAAGGAATATCTTTCTGACAGATTGTTAACATCCAATCTATACAATGCTCATGGGTATCATTTATACCCATAAAGCGTCTTTTCCAACGTCTTTTAAAAGCAGTATCTAACGGATAAACATTTTGATCCGCAGGATTGATTGTTGCATATATATACAAGTTATCTGGAATGATTAAGCCATTGTCAAAAAAGTCATTTTTGCAATTTTGTTTAATATATTTTTGAAGCTCACTATTTGAATTTGAGTATGTACCCTCTTCTCTATCTAACAGTTGAAATATATCGCCCATTATTTCAGGTACATTTCCTCTATTTATTTCATCTATAATCAAAGCATAAGGTACTTTTGGATCTCCATTAGCAGCATTTATACATGCATCAACAAAAGGACCTGCTTCAAATCTAAACTCAACGATAGGCTCTTTATTTTCATACAATGGATCAACTTTATTGATAGATTCAAAAATTAATATACCATCATTTTCTTTATATAAAGTATTCGGTTTTAAACTTCCCACGAAGTCAGAATATGTATATTCAGGGTGGAAGGTTATTTGCTTTATATTTTGTGCTTCGACACCTTTTTCTTTTAGTTCTTTTCTTGCCTCTGTCGATTTACCTGTACCTGATGGGCCAAAAAATAATACATTCATTGCAAGTGGATTAATTGCAGTTTTTATTGCTTTACCTTGATAACTAAGAGCATTTTGTAGCAAGCCACTAGGCACAAATACCAGTTCCTTTAATCCGCTAGTAGCCGTAAGCTTTTGTGTATATGCCCCTTGCCCAAAACTGCCTCCTAAACTTTTCAACCACTTACCTTCAAACACTAATGTTGGATTTGAAGAAGTATTAGTTATTAAAGCACTGACTTGTTTTACCCTTTCAACAACCGTTGTTTTCGTGGAGACATAATTAACATCAACACTGGCTATATCACGTTCAAAGCAGCTATTTACAAAATTTATAGGTAGTTTAAATTCTTCAATGAAATAATTTATCAACTCTTCATTGTTTAAATCAGATTCAAACCCTTCTGATTGTAAACAGACTATCGCAAGGGATAACAAATCTATTTTTTCTTTTTTAATATTTAAAAAAATATCATTTTCAAAACTTTCAGATAATATGAAAAAAGTATTTGGGTTGAGTGGGGTTGAAATATATTCTTGAAAAGCAAAAAGGTGGTTAATATCATTCTCTACCCTTTTTTCATCAAAAGGAATTCTTTTAGAACCAGAAACTTCTTCAAATGCATTGGAATTTTTCATTAGAAATAAAATACCAATAATACCGTTATCAAGTTTATTTGTTCGATCAACAATTAGTTTTTTAAATGCGTTTACTACAACAGAGTAATTTAGGTAGTACATGAAATCCCTTAATAAATGAATCACTCAAAGAATGAAAATATTTTTATAAAGATATCATAATATTAATAAGAATAAGATCAGTAAATAATTTGTTTAATTAAAAAAATTATTTATATTTTATTATTTTCAATTGAAAGTTTGAAATGAAGTGGTGGGTCGTGAAGGATTTGAACCTTCGACAAATTGGTTAAAAGCCAACTGCTCTACCAACTGAGCTAACGACCCGAAGAGCGCAAATCTAAGTAATAAACAAGCTTTAAATTTTACTTTTCTATAATAGCCTCGACTGTATCCCAAATTTCACGATGTTGGGTATTTTGACTCGCTTGTGCCGATAGTTCTTCTATGTATTGTGTTTTTTCTAATAATGAATGAGCGCAATAAACTTTGGTAGCAAAACGACTTCGGCTCATTTGAACATAATGTAATTCTTTATTTAAATATTGCTGGTTTAAATAAACATAAGCATTGTTAACAGTCATACCTTGGGACTTATGTACTGTTGAAGCATAACCATATTCTATTGCATCATAATCAGATTCACTAAATTCAAACTCTTTACCTGAATCTAACCTTATACCAATAGTAGCTTTACCTGTTCTGCTCTTTTTAAGTGATATTATTGTTGCCGTTGTGCCATTTTTAACTTGGAGTTTCTTTGAATTTGAGCGAAACATAATACGCTCACCAATGCCAAATTTAAGTTTTTCATCTTGGTGATTTTTAAATAAAACGGGGATACCAGTTATTAGATTATTTTGTTTTAATTTTTCTCTCGCTAAAATATTTAAATTTTTAACATCTTCTTTTTTTGATGCCAGCATTAATGATTCAGTGGTTTTATTTTTGAAAGTAATAAACCAATCATTCACCATGGTGAATTTAGCTTGAATATGATCTTGCTTAAAACTAAACAAGCCCCGTTTGTCTAGATCTTCAAAAACTTCTTTGATATGCCCGTTATCTATTTTATTAATATTATCTCGATCAATTTCAGATTTTTGACGTTGAATTTTATTTAATTCAAACGGCTTAACTTCATTTAATAACCGATAAAAAGCATTACCTGCTTCTATGGGGGGTAATTGACTATAATCACCAACCAATAACACCTTTGCATTTACTGCTTTAATATAATCAAAAAGCAAAGCTAGTTTTCTTACACCAACCATGCCAGCTTCATCAAGCACCAATAAGGTTTTTTCATCAAATTCAATTTTCTCAAATTCAAGTTCATATAATAATGAATCTATTGTTTGAGATTTAATGCCAGAACTTTCTTCTAACTCTTGTGCTGCTTTGCCAGCAGTTGAACATCCTATAATTTTATAATCATTTTTTTTATAAATATTCTTTAGTGCTTTCATTAAAAATGATTTACCAGTGCCAGGCTTGCCATTTAATAAACTGAGATCACCAGCAAGGCATATCCCTTTTAGAGCTAGAGCTTGCTCTGCATTTAAATTTAATGAGTTTATTTCTATGTCGATTAAATTATTACCATCAATAAACTTATCTTGTGAATGTTCATTACTTGGTTGTGCTTTGTGTTTTGAATACCCCACTGCATCTTTATAAAATTGTTTTTCAATTTCAAATTGATTATGTGTGGTAAAACATTTACCTATTTTGGGATGGTAAAGCTCTTTTAGCAGTTTCATTTCAATTAACTGATCAGCATATTCATTAGCTTTTTTACTACCAACACCTAACCATTGAGCATGTTTATTGACTACTTCAATAACATCTTTATATTCAAAAATAGAATGGTGATGAACAAGTTCATCTAATATTTCATCATAATAATATGCTACAGATTTTTGCCGAATATTATTTTTAACTTTATTAATAGATTCCGTATTAAATGTTAGATCTTTTTCTTGCTCGCGCCATAAAGCATATAATGTACTCCTAGGCTTATGGACTTTTTTTGATCGAGTAAATAATGCTGCCAATTCTTTTAGTTTTGTTGAACTAGAAAAACCTAACCGAGCCAATTCTTCATTAATTTGCTCAGTTCGTTTACTAAATTTTTTACAAACTTCATCAGGCACTATTGGCAATTTAAAGAACTCTTCATCAGGCTCTATTTCTAAATTCAACTCTGACTTCAATTGATGTGCTAATTCATTTCGATACATTGCACCAATAGCTTTTTGGTATTTAAATAAGTGCTTTGTTTCTAAACACCTCCACTCTTGCGGTTTTAATTTAGAAAAGTTCAATAAAATACAATGAGAATGAAGCTGAGGATCTAAGCTACGGCTACTGCCATGCTCAAAAATAGCGAATAGAGCATTTTTAGTTTTTATCTTTAACCGATCACCATATTCATTACTACCAGCTCTAACTTCGATTAAGTTTTCTTCTATATACGATAATGCCATTTTTACCGCATTTAAATGGCATTGTTGAACTTGCTCTCTGACCTGTTTATTCGCCAGTCCAAACAACACAGAAACAGACTTTGGTGCGGAAAAAGTTAGGTCAAAACCTATTTGGTGCTCTTCACCTGCGTTTTTTATTAAAGCTTTATTATGTTTATTATAGCCAGATGCGAATTGCATTAATAAATCATGTTCAACAGGTTTATCTTTTAAACTAAACTGATTGGCAACTTGCCCATGCCACGAGCCTTGTGGTTCAAATTCAGAGTTATAATATTTGATTGAAGCTAGTTCGGTATAATATTTTATTTTAGCTTCTTGAGCTTTACCAAGACGAGTGATACTAAACATTAGTATCACCATTTTTCTCACAATCAGTAAAAGCATTATCAAGTTCAGATAAATTAACTTTTTTATTTTTAAATTTATTATTGTTTTTATTTAATAATATTTTTTCTTTTTTGGTACTTGTGCCTTCATTCGTTATTGTCCACTCCGCAGGGTCATTATTAAATTGAGTTTTTGGTAATATTGTTAAAGACCAAGTCAATTTAGCAACAATGTTGGTACCAGCTATAGAAACGAATCCAGTTACACCATTTTTTTTATTAGCCTGTGGTAAATTTAACAATTCAGTTTCGGCAACAACTGGCAATGATAATCGTTGCCATGAGAATGTTGCTTTGCCACTGGTATCAAAAGATGGATTTAATCGTTCAAATTGTTGCTCACCTAGTGCTTTAGATAGTTTTGAAATTGAATCACCAACAGCACCAACTCTTAATACGATTAATGTCCCTATCATAGAAGAAAATGCATTAATTTCATCTTGTGTATATTGCTTACTTAGTAAGCCAAGATCTTGAATGCCGATAATAAAACGAGCACCTTTTGATCTTGCTACTGATACCGTTTTAGCGATATCAAAATTCAAATGAGCGGTTTCATCCAAACAAAAATAAAATTCACGTTGATTACTATCACGTAAACTTAATAATTCATGAGATATTAAATTTAAACATAACTCGGCAAGTGATTTTGATAATTGCTCATATTGTTGATTCTGGTTAATTATTAAGGTTGTCTTATTACCTTTATTTCTAACCCAACTTTTTAATGAGATACCATCTACAGCATCATTCCATGCAAGTGCCAGATCGTGAATAGGTCGGACATAGCTATACATAGTTAATAATATTGACTGTGACGTTTTACTGTTTGGATCGACCAACTGTGCAGCTTCAGGCAACACCTGTTGTAACTTTGCTTTTAAAATCTCAGAGGATGAATTTAACAAGTCAGATAATTTTTTCCATCCCCAATTTTCACCATGTTTATTAATTAAAAATAAACAGCACCCTGTTAATATTATCTGCCCTGCATTACTCCACATTGGGTCTTTCTCGTTTTTAGGGATCACTGACGTAGCGAACAATAGAGCTGAGTGTTTATCTTTAATATCTTTAGAAATAGACCAAACAACTGAATTTTTAGACCATGGAGCAATAACCATCACTTGCTCATATGAAGCAAACCATTCAGTAAAATCCCCCTTATAATCGAAGACCACAGATTTTGCTTTACGGTCAATAATATTCTTAACTATTGGAGCAATAATTTGAGTTTTACCAGCTCCAATTTGCCCTAAAACTAATATATTTTGAGATTCTCGGTTTTTTGGCAAATTCAGTTTAGGGTGAATCGGCAAACCACTACCAGTAAATTTATAATCTTCTTTTAGTGCTTTCGATAATTCATTTATTGCTTCTTTATTTTCATATCGACTAGCACCAGAAATTTTTCTTTCTGATGATTGATGGCTTTTTTTATAGCCCCATTTTCCAGCCATGAAGCTTGATATCAACGATAAAAAACTAACAACACCCGTAATAATTATAAATTTATTTTGCTGAGTATTATTAAGTTGATGAAACCAATCTAGCCAGCCAGATTCTTGCTGCGATAACCCCAACAAGTAAACCAAGCTGCAATAAGTTAACCCCCAAATGTCATCAATATTTACTATTTTATAATACTTAATAGCAATGAAATAAAATGCTGACATAAATGTGATTATTAAAGCACTAATAGAACACAATAATATGAAAGGTATTGAGTACGAAGTTACAGAAGGTGCGCTTTTATAACTATCAATATGATTAGCTTTTAATTTATTAGTCATGATTATTCTCCTGAGTATTTTCAGAAGAAGACAAGCTTTTAAGCACTTTATATATAGCTAGAAGCTTGGTGTCGTTTGATTTAAAAAGTTGCTTTAAATTATTTTCATTATTATTAATACAATCTTCTAATACTTTTATTCGTCTATCAAATTCTTCAAAAATGACTAAAGAATTTTGTTTTTCGTTCAAACCATCTCGTACTTGATCTGCCATGGTTGAATTTAAACGACTAGCCTCTTTTTTAAGAAAATAATAATCTGAAGCTGTAAATTTAACGGTGACTTTATGTGTTTTCTTTTCCATTATTATGCCCTCTCTAATAAAGAACGAGGAGGCAGGCGCAATAACTCGCTTAAAAGCTCATATTTTTTATCATCTTCATTAACTTTGACGCCCCAAATGAACTCCCAAGTAACAGCTAGTTCCCCCTTGATTTCATATGACATTTGGCAGTATATATTTAAGTAATGAGACCACCAAAGGAGGCGTGTGGTGTAGTATTTCTTTTTGGTTGAATAGCAATTAGAATATTGAGATTCTGCAAAATATGTTTTACTAAGCTCTATTGCATACTTTTTGAATAATCTAATTCTCTTTTCATCAGTATTAAAAAAATAATCAGTCAAATTTTGCTCAACTATAATTATATTTATTAATTTTCTTAGTTTGCCATAACTTAACCTTTGCTCAATAAAGTCGTTTAGTGCCATTGTTTTAGTTTCTTGAACACCATAAAGGAAGGGCATCGGTAGCTGTGTTTTACTTGATTGTTGCTTGAAATACACTCTGGTTTTAAATAGCAACAGATTGGTGATAATATGAACTTCATTCATAATCATACTCCTCCCCATTAGCAAGAGTATGTTCGGCTTCACTTTCTAAAAAGCTAAGTGTTGCATAGCAAATTTCTTCAATTTCATTGGATTGAGCATGTTGCAAAAGATCTATAAATCCTTCAACTTGATACTCTGCTAAGACACCATTAATATATGATAATCGTGTTGGGTTTGATGCAGACCATGTAATTAACTCATGTAGATAAATATCAGCAGTGACATCTTCAAGAACGCCCGATATTTCAGTTCTGCCTTCTGCAACTGATTCAACGCAGTTATAGATGGTTTTATAGATAAAGTCATCAGGTAAGTGACCATCATGTACTTGGTGAATGAAATCTTTAATTGCTCCATTTGAATTACAGACAATAAATTCTTCACCATCTTCTCTTGTTTTTATTTGAAACAACTCTATATTTTGTATTGCTACCTTATTAATATTTTTACTCATTGATTTAATTCCTCTTATGTAAAGTAAAAGGAAGCCCATTTTTTAACTTTTATTAATTCCTATGGTTATTAATGTCCCGTGAGGGACGCCCAAAAATAGTCTTCACCTTTATAGGTATACATCTAATAAAAGCGAAGTCTATAATTAAAATTAAAATAATTAGTATTTATTAAAGATTATATAATAATACAAATCAACGATTTAACTGAAAAAACAACGATTCCACCTATCCAATTTAAAATTATTAGTCTTACATTTTACATAGTATAAAAAAGTCTAAAAACCCACTTCGTAATTCCATGTGGGAATAACTGTGTTTTTATGTATTTTAATTGAATATTCCGCATATTTTCTATCCTTTTGTTATATAACCAAAAAGAACAAAAACACCATTATTAATTCTATATTATTATATAATTAATTTTACACCTCTTTTTTCGCTTAATCCCCAACAATACAAAAACTATATAATAGTAACGTTTCCAATAGCTTACGGTAAAACAAATATATTTACATTGGTGTTTTACTGTATATACTGCAAGTCATTCACTTAATAAGAACAACATAAAAGAGAGGAAATAATGAAGGTATCAAATTTAAACATTGAGCTAGGCGATTATCAATTTATTGCTAAAGATATGCTTATCTACATAAGACATAAAGATGAACAAATTGAAAATCAGGAGGTTTTAGAAAGCAATTTTGATAAACAACTTTTTGATGATTCAAGAACTAGGTGGATATCTGACTTAACTAAATCAATCGAAATATTTAATTCTGATGATGAAGATCGTATCAACATTTGCATGAGCAGAGTTGATGAAATTGAAGATGAAGTTTCAAACTTATGTATCGATCATGTTGACGACTAACTTCATGAATAAAATATTGAGAAACATAGGAGTAAACAGTATGGAAATATGACAAAAGCACATTAACAACAAGTAACTACACACTTACAAAAAACAAAGGAAATTAAAAGTGATCACACTAACTTTTGATTTAAAAACAAAAAATCATCAGGAGGGCAATTGATTAATCATTGTTCATAGCCTTCCTACACCTAAAAATAAGAAGGAAAAAAGTAATGATGAAATATATAGAAATAGTAGAAACTGAATGTATTCTTGAATGGTATGGCAGGTGGGAATATGAAATATCAACTTTACGTAAACACGAACAGTTTGAGGGAAGTAAGTTGCTGGCAAAAACTCAGCATATTGCTAGGTCGCTTATAGATATTACAGAAAATGATTTTAGTGCATACCTACAAAGGTATTCTGATCTAAACAGTATTCATTTTAATAACCAGCAAGAAAAAATACTTATTAAGCGTTTTCAGCATTTCCATCGAAAGTTACTCAGTACTTTGTTAGAAACACCAACAACTAAAATCAAAAAAAATCTTTTGTATATAGTCATGACAAAAGTTATCTACTTTCAAAATTTATCTCATTCCCAATACTCTAATGAGATCAAAAGTAAACTTTGGAATGTAAATTTTGATAATTACGATCATGCGTATGAATTTGCTTACACCGAAAATTATATTTCCTTCGCCTTATATGTAGATCTAAATGGACACTTTACTTTCACTGGATGTTGTCATTCAACAAAAGAAGTTATTAGAACTTATGGGCTAAATGAAGATTTACCCTATTTTATCGAATTAACCAGAGAAGGAGTTTAATTTATGAGAAAGAAGATTAATAAAAAAGCCATAGAAAATGATAACTCAACACTATCAATTTTATTGAAAAAATTTAATTATGATAAATTAATAAAATTAGAAGATGTATGTGAAGATTTCTTTGGGCTAAATTATGATACTGCAAAAAAAAGGGCAAATGATCATGCACTGCCGTTACCAGCATTTAGGATTGGGAAAAGCCAAAAGCTTCCCTTCGTAATTGATATTGACGATCTAGCTCAACATATCGAAAAAACTACAGTGAAGGCGCACATTGAATGGCAAAAATTTCAGGGACACTACAACGACCTGTAATATCTTTATTTAAAATCCGATTTATAACTTAAAAAGAGACTCTTAAAACAGTCTCTTTTTTGATCCAGAAACGTTCTCCTCAAAGTCATCCCTGCACAAAGTAATTAACTAAATATTTCTATATTTCTATATTTCTATATTTCTATATTTGCAGGATGTTAGATCCCCAAATCGTCCCCTAGCAAATAAAACAAAGACAGAAATCATACTAATAATGACTTAATTAGTCACTAGCTGTCCAATCGAGCATGGGGGCAACCGAGAGTCTATGATTCAACATATTTACAACCTAACGCACTAAATGCATAGCGTATAGTTAATTTTGATTCTCGCATGTTCATTCCTATTTATGTATATTTCAG
>Ga0209826_1001717_pt1 | contig 15006 bp, 14 predicted proteins | sample GOMGulsemesocosm_5_FD_184637 | JGI IMG/M metagenome (GOLD analysis project Ga0209826, IMG submission 184637) | Methane-oxidizing microbial communities from mesocosms in the Gulf of Mexico - GOM15C Gulf of Mexico (SPAdes) (version 2) | ecosystem: Environmental > Aquatic > Marine > Cold seeps... | reverse complement strand
TTTGTAATTCCATATCAGTCATTACTTCTTGTAGGCTCTCGCTATCTTTAGCAATCAATACAAACCATAAATTAAAGCGATTATCTCTCTCATAATTATGATTAACTTCGGGGTATTGATTAATAATTTCAGCTGTTTTTTGGAGATTATTCTCAGGGACAGACATAGCAATTAATGAACTTACACCAATCAGATTAGGTGCAATTACCGATCCGATACGGGCAATAAACTGTTGATCCTGTAATTCATTAAAGGCGGCTAAAACTTCATCTTCAGTAACACCTAAAGAATCAGCGACATCTTGATATGGAGTGGCCGATAAAGGTAGATCTTGCTGGAAATTATTAAGTAATTGCTTATGCAAGGAACTTAGCATTATTACAGACCAGTTTTATGCGCACGCGAACTAAAAAATATACCGCTCGGTTTTTCAGCCGATAAACGTTTTAATTCTGTATGATTTTCTGTGTCATAAATTATGACTTGATTATCATCACGCACAGAGACCCACACTTGCTCACCTCGAGGTGTAAATTCCATATGCAATACAGCTTTTCCAGGTATTAAAGATTTAACGACTTTAAAGTCTTTAGCATCTATAATTTGTAAATTTTGATTATCAGGAAAGGCAAAGTTCACCCATATTTGTCGTCCATCAGGTCGAGCCATTACAAACACAGGTTGCCCAATAACAGCTATTCGTTTAACTAAAGTCCACTGCCTAGTATCAATCACTAACACTTCATGCTGACCAATGGCAGGTATTAACATAAAGTCACCTGCAACCGCCCAGCCTTCTAGATGAGGCATTTTATAAACAGGAAGTTTTTCATCACCTTTACCATAATCAGGCAAGATTCTTTTAACACCTGCCTCTGGGTTCCATAAATCTAATAAAGCCAAACCTCTTTCACCAAATAAGCCTGCAATATAATACCGCCCATCTGGTGTTAATAAAGCATCATATGGTTGTTTACCAATTTTTTTAAATTTCTGAATAACGGGATTAGTTGGTTCTTTTACATCAATGATCCAAACTTCATTAGCATCAAATAAACTAAAGACAAATCGTTGCCCGGGTGCATCAACTAAACCAACGACTTTAGATAATTGATTATCACCATACTTAGCTGGAATATCAGCAACTAACTTTAAAGTTTCTGTTGAAAATATTTTAATGCCACCAGGTGTGTAATTTGAAACAGCAATGAGTTGCCCATTCTGTGAAATTGCACCACCAATACTATTCCCCGCCTGAATAATACGTTTAGCGACTATATCTTGTAATAAATCAATTTTACTTAAACCTCCATCACGACCGAACACAAATGCATATCTTTGGTCACGAGAAAATACCACTGAGGCATGAGATAAATCACCTAATGATTCTATTTTAGCTAAAGTCTTTTGTTTGCTGGTGTTGATAATTAAAGCACTACCTTTTGCTCGTTCTATGACTATACCTAAATCACCTGTTGCTCGTAATTCAGCATGGGCATTAAGGCAAAACAATAGGGATAAAAAACTAAGTTTGAACATATTAGATATAAATTTAGGAAGGGATAGGGGAAATTTAAATTATCATTTTTAATTTGAATTCTTTGGAAGTGAGGCCTGAGCCTCGGCAGTTTAGTGTGAGGCTAAAGCCTCACTTCCAAGTGTTCGAAAATTATTATTGACTAATTATTTTAGTAATTTTTGAACCATCCAAAAGGCTTCTTTCTTTGTGATAAAAGGTTTCCAAGGTGGCATTGCTGTTCCCTTTCTACCTTCAAGAATGGTATGTACAAGAAATTGATCAGATTTATTAACCAAAGCTTTTGGCAATAATGATGGACCCAAGCCACCTTTAAGAGTTAAGCCATGACAAGAACCACAATCATGCTCAAGCATATTTTGTAATTCTTGTTGTCTTTCTAGGTTTGGGAGATCAATAGCTTTATCAGCCATTGCACTGGTCGAAAAAACCAGTGCAATGATTAGGTACTTCATTTACCTAGACGACTATAATAATTAGCAATATTATTAATATCTCTATCGCTTAATGACCCAGCAATATTATTCATCACATCTGAAATACGGGTTTTATCCCTGTATTGCTTAAGTGCCATTTTAAGATATTCTTCATCTCTTCCTGCTAGTGGTGGAAAAGGCGCATCAGAACTGGTTGATCTGACCCCATGACATTGCGAACAAACTGCTGCAGCTTTTGACTGGCCTGCATAAATGCTAGCCGCTTGAGCAGTAGATGCACTCAGTAAAATCATTGAAATAAGTAAAAATCTCATCGTCTTACTCCATTTCATCAGGCGATAAACCACGCGTCATGTATTTAACACGGCCTCTAGAAAAGATACCAGCTGGGCTTTCCATTTGTACTGAAGCGACTTTCTTTAAGCTATGAGAGTCATAAACAACGACTTCATCACCAGCATACCCTGCACTTACATATAAGAATTTACCGTCAGCACTGTATTCTGGGAAATAAGCGTGCCCACCCACATCTAAGGTTTTAACAACTTTTAAAGTGTTTTTATCAATTAGCTGAATAGTACGTGCTCGTCTGTCTTTAGTAATAATATCAACGGCAACATAAGGTGCATTGGCATGGGCTGCTGGAGACTCAGTTCCGCCAGAGACAGGAATCTGTTTAACCACTTCCATTTTGTCTAAATCCCAAACACTCACGACAGTATTGTTATCACAAGTTCCGAAATTGGTCCCAAAACCTAAGGTACGACCATTAACTTTAACCGCTGCACCACCCCCTACATGAGGAACACAACCTGCTTTTAGTTTTTTAATAATTTTACGTGTTTTTAAATCAATAGCGGTTACGATACTGTCATCATAAGAGGCAACCATTAATTTTTGGCCTTTATGAGTTAAGAAGGCATCATGTAAATGTCTACCCACATTTTTAATTTTGGTTATTGGAAAACCATCTTTTAAATCAATCACCCAAACTTGACCAGCATTTTCAAGTGCTATGGCAAAAATATCAGCAAATGGAGTACCTATAATCATACCTGAATCAGAACTCACCATTTTTCCATCAGGGTCTACACCTTCAAGTTCTAATAGTTTTAAAGGCTCTAAATCAGAATTTAAAATAACAGCATTATGTGGTACAAAAGAACCAGCCATTAAATATTTACCATCTCTGGACACACCCAATGCAGGTCCATTAAAACCTGTTTTAATACTTCTGACTGCTTTCATAGAAAACAAATCAACTTTAAATATTTCTGCGGTATCTGTTTTTACATAAGCCCAACGTGAATTAGCTGGATCAAAATCAATAATATGAGCTGCAGTCCCTGTTTCAATTTCACCGACTATTTTATGCGTTTTACTATTGATAAAAATAGCTTTAGAACCTGATCCACGGCCATATTTTCCTCTTGCAGCAACACCAATCAAATCATCCATACTATCAATTTGATACGTTGGTTTTGATGGCAATGTGTTTTCATCCTTAACATAAATTTTTAAAGACTTTTTCATATCTTTAATTGTCCATGGAGGATTACTTTGTTTAGGTGTTGACTGTAAATGCTTTACCATTTCACGGATGTCAGCATCTTTTAATCGGCCGTAGAATGGAGGCATTAAAGTCTCAAAACTGCCTGTCATAATCAATGTACGCAAAGCAGTCGGGCTACGACCTTTTAAAGTATCTGAGTTTAATGCAGGAGCAAGATAACCACCATGATCAGAACCATGACAACTTGCACAGTTATTCTCATACAACTTATGCATATCAGATTTAGCATGAACACTACCTGCTAACAAAAGCAAACCAGCTGCACCCGCTAATACCCTTTTATTAAAGCTTATTATTGTTTTTTTCATATACAGTTCCTTTCTCCCCATGAGTGATAATTAAATGATAACCTTTTATGAGATAAAAAACATTATCGATATATACTTAAAGAGCGGCCTTATTAATTATTAAATGTAGGTTGGATTAGATTTTTGAGCATAGCGAAAAAACGTAATCCAACATTTCAGCAAATATGTCGGGTTACGTTATCACACTGCGCTAGATAAGCTAACCCAACCTTGTATATTAATCTATCAAGGTAATATTCACGTATTACATATGTTGCTAAAGTTTTTTTAAAGGTCTATTTTATAATGCTTATTTTTTAGTAACTACTCAGCGTAATTTTAAAATAGAATTCTTATCTCTGGAGCCCTCTCCAACAAGAGAGGGCTTTAAAGCAAGAATATTACAATTTAAATACGCTGAGTAGTTACATTTTTTATTAATCAGTATCTAGAAAAAGTATTTTTACTCTTCAATTAATGTCGATTTAACACCTGATACAACTAACATTTCTATCAACTTACTAAAATATTATTGTCCAGCCAAAAGTTATGGAAAAACACATTTATTTGAATACATAAAATGTATGTCTACACTTATACGGGCAGATAAGCATAAAGTATGCGCTGAACTCAAACTTCAAATTTTGGCATCCCCTCTGCGTATTATAATATCTTTCATATTTCTTCAAATCAGACAAAAAACCAATCATATAATAGCGATTCAATATTGTTAAAATGAAATATATCACTATGCCAGTATTTTATCAACAAATATTAAATAGATAATTTCAGTTAAAAATCATATTAATTCGATATTGGTTGGTATAGATCAATATTTATTTATTATAGTTTCAATTTGATACCACAAAAATAAGAATGAGACCCAGCCACATCCTATCTTTTAATAGGTGGCCTCCTCGCTTTAAAACTTAATGAAAATGAAAAAATCACTCCCATTCAGGATCAACTAGATGAAGAAAACCATTTAATGAATATTAGAGTTTTAAATTAATACAGATCCATTCACAAAATATAATAATAAAATGGAGAAACGATACGAGGCTTATTTTAGTTACAACAACCCTAACCCTGTTTTCTAACACTGCTTTTTTGACTGAATATACATACAGAGACTTAATGGCAAATACATTACCTTCAATAAAATGCGAAACCTCTGACAAAGCAAAAGCTTCAGCAACAAAACCTTATAGGCTAAAAAGATATGTCAAAAAGTTCTACCAAACTCAAGGCTATGGCTGAGGAGTAGAAGAATTAAAAAATGAGGGAAAGGTTGTTTGCAATGAATGTTCTGATGATAACTCGTTGCAACAATGTTTTGTGGAAGATATGGTTGTCACGTGCAGATTAATTAGGCCAGGTTCTGTAGGCATGCTTCCTGGAAAAGGCTAGTTCTAATAAAGCTATTTTACAATGGTTTCTTTTTTGTAAAATAGCTTTATCGTAGTAAATTCAATTAATTAGACATGTAAAATGGCTCGATAGCTAACGTTTTACTATAAAGATGAATCTACAAATTCAGCCCTATCAACAAATACTTACATTACTTTAATAAAGGCAAATCTGATAAGGGTTTAGGCTTATCCAAATGATAACCTTGGGCATAATCAACTCCCATCTTAATTAATTCATCCAATATTTCTTGATTTTCCACAAACTCAGCGATAGTTTGTTTACCCATGACATGGCCAATTTCATTAATTGATTTTACTAAAGCCAGATCAACGGGGTCTATGGTAATATCTTTTACAAAAATCCCATCAATCTTAAGATAATTAACAGGCAATTTTTTTAAGTAATCAAATGAGGATAAGCCACTCCCAAAATCATCAATAGAAAACTTACACCCCGCTTGTTTTAGGCTCACTATAAAATCAGAAGCGGCTGATAAATTCAAAATAGCCGCTGTTTCTGTTATTTCAAAACAAATATTTTTATAATCTACACCTGTTGCTAAAAATTCACTAAAAATAAAGTCAAGCAATAATTTATCACCTAAATTTTGTCCTGATAAATTAACTGAGAATACCGTTTTAGATTGAAACTTTTGGGGATTGTTTTTAATCCAAAGAAAAGTATTGCGTATAACCCAACGATCTACTTTTTGTGACATATGATAACGTTCAACCGTAGGCAAAAAAGCCCCAGGACTGATGATTTCATCATTATCCCCCAGCATTCTAATTAAAATTTCGAAATGAGGTGCCAAGCCTTCACGCAAGGGGTTAATTCCTTGGGCATAAAGTATAAACCTGTCTTGTTCCAAAGCTTGATTAATTTTACTAACCCAGTCCATTTCACCATGATGATGTTGAATATACTCATCATCACTCTGATGGAAAATATGAATTCTATTTCGGCCTGCATCTTTTGCAGCATAACAAGCAATATCAGCTTGCTTTAACAAATCACCTACACCGGCACTGTCTTGAGTAATTGGAATTAAACCAATACTGACCCCAATTCGAAAGCTTTTATTTTCCCAACCAAACTGAAACTTAGAAACAGTAGCAAGAATTTTTTCAGCCGTACGATTTGCTTGCTCCAAGGAGCAATGTTCCATTAATACAGCAAACTCATCCCCCCCTAATCGACCTAAGGTATCCCGATGTCTAATTGTGAGAGATAATTCTTTACTTAATTGGCGTAATAATTCATCACCAGCTGCATGACTACAACTATCATTTACAATTTTAAATTGATCAAGGTCTAAATAACAAAGAGCATGTTCGGAAGCATTAGATTGAGAGGTATCAACAACACGTTCCAACCTTTGTTCAAAAGCTTGACGATTGATTAACCCCGTTAAAGGATCATGCTCTGCCTGGTAGGATACTTTTTCAGATAAAGCTCTAGCCGTTGTAACATCTTCTTGAATCGCCACATAATGAGTAATATCCCCTGCATCGTTTTTAACAGGAGCAATTGATTCCTGTGCCCAATAAGTTTCTCCATTTTTTTTCTGATTTTGTAGTATTCCACGCCATTCTTGACCTAATTTGATAGTTCTCCAAAGTTCCTGATGGATTGAATCTGGCGTTTTATCAGATTTAAATATGCTGGGTAATTTGCCAATGACCTCTGCTGGTTCATACCCTGTCAATTCAACTATTTTATGATTAACATACTCAATGATACCTTGAGTATTGGTAATAACAACTAAGTTGGGACTTTGTTCTACGGCAAGACTTAGTTTTTTTAAATTTAATTCAATTTCTTTACGCTTACTAATATCTGTTGACATACCACAAATACCATAAACCTGCCCTTTTTGGTCAAATAAGGGGAATTTAGTTGACATATAGGTATGCAAACCATCATCTTGCATAATTTGTTCTTCATAATCAATATAATCTTGTATCTTAAGAACCTCCTTATCATTTTCCCTTACTTTATTTGCTATATCTTCAGGGTGAATGTCATAGTCCGTCTTACCTATAAATTGATTATTATTGATATGAAATAACAATTCATATTGTTTATTAATAAATAGATATTTACCATCGAGGTCTTTTAAAAAAATACAGGCAGATGCATGGTTTAAGATTGCCTCTAACAATTGCTGGCTTTCCATCACTTCACGTTCAGATTTCAATTGTTTAGATACTGCTCGCTGTATAGCTGTAAGCGACCTTATTATTAATATCCCCCACATTAATAATAAACTCACTCCTAAAATAGAGGCACTCCATATCAACTTGAGCGTGGCTTTTTCAATCACTACTCCAGCAGTTTTTTCGGCTCGTTCATGTAAACGGCGATATTGCTCTACAATAGTTTTTGCCTGATTTAAATCTAAATTAATAGCTGCTGACTCTATTCTTAAAGCCGTTTCATTATATTTTAGGGTTTCTAATAAAATAGTAATGGATGTTTCTAGACGTTTAAAAGGAAATAGAAATAGCTTATCTTCTTGATCTATTTGAATATTGTTTAAGCGTAGTAATAATGCAGTAATGATTTTTCGTTTATAAGAAAATTGCGTTTGTGTATTCATATCGACATTATATTCACTCATCATTTGAGCCATATAAAGACTTGAAATATCTTTAGGAACACGTGCCCCTAAATCACTCAACTCACTTTGTAATTGGTAGCTAGTTGAAACACTGGGCTGGAAATAGAGAGACCGTAATTTTTCATTTTTGTTAATGAACACCCATTGTTGATAAATAACAGAAATAAAAATTATAGCTAAGATGGCGCTACTCACAATTAATCGACTAATATAAAAAGGGAGTCTTCTGAAAGACAGTATATTAATACGTTTATTAATCATTTTTTAACATACCTAGTTGATAGGCAATTTTCTTAATCGGTTCAAAATCATCACTATTTGCAGGAAAATAATGATGTGCCCCCATTTTTTGCAATAATTGACTATCCTTTTTATTATCAACAGATAATTTGATAAAAGCCTCAATAATTTTCGCTTTTAAAGTTTCAGGAAGCTCTTTTCTTGCTGCCCACACATAATCAGGATAAGAAGGTGTTTCCCATAAAACTCTAAGATTATTTTTATTAATAATTTGTTCTTTAAATAATCGATTTATGACCACTGAGTTCACAACACCCACATCAACTTTTCTTTGTTGCACCCACATTGCAGTTTTGTCATGCCCCCCTGAATAAAGAACTTTAGAAAAAAAAGATTCAGGAATAATATCTTGGGTTGATAAAAAAAAACGCGGCATAATATGCCCTGATGTTGATAGTTCTGATCCGAAACTGAAACTACTCCCCTTCAATTGAGAAATATTTTTCGCTTTATTTTCTTTATCCACTAAAAAATAACTGGTAAACCTAAAATCAATATCTCGCATCACCAAAGCATCTGCATTATCCCGTTCAAGTGCTTTGATATAAGCATAACCACCTAATAGTGCTAAATCTATTTCACCTCGATGAAATTGTTCGAGTTGCTCGTGATAATGTTCCACATAAACCCATTGAATTTTTAATTTTAATTCATGTTCTAAATAATCCATTAAAGGGATATAAAAAATTTTCATACTTGCTGCATCACGATGAGGCTGTACTGATACCCTAAGAACATCTGGATTATATGATTCTGGCTGTTGAGCGCAGCTAGCAATAAACAAGCTAAGAACAAAATACAAAATAAACTTCATTTCTTTTAAATTCATATTTTAAAAAGTAAATAATCAGAAAGATTGTTTTTAATGTTATCCATCCATGGCAACAGCATTGTCGAATATTAAGTATAGTCCAAATCCACACCTAGAAAGTTGGCACGGAACAACACCCTTTCGACTTCGAAAGGACTTATACCCCTCCCCACTTAACCTATGACTGAAGATAATATTTTTTACAAGCCCCCTAGAAGCCAAGGGTAGACAAAAGGCGGAAAAACTTAAGTTTACAAAAACGTTGGCTTTAAAACATTATTGTAAGCCAACATAATAAATTCCAAGCTACCGTTTAATCCCTATCAGGTATAATAATATGCATGACGAATCTTAATAAAAATCAACCAAGAATTGCTTGGGCCATCACAGGCTCGGGACATTATATTGAAGAGTGCCTAGAGTTTTTACTCACATTGGATAATGTTGATTTGTATTTAAGTCAAGCAGGTGAAGAAGTTTTAAAAATGTATGGTGTAGACCTTAAAGAAGTTAGAGCCAAACACCCAGTTTATCGTGACAAAGCCGCCTCATCTCCACCTGTAGGTCATTTTTACAAAGGCTATTACCATACCTTCGTTATGGCTCCGACTACATCTAATACTATCGCTAAATGTGTTTTAGGGATAGCAGATTCTTTAGTCACTAATTTATATTCACAAGCAGGGAAATGCCGCGTCCCCAGCATTGTTTATCCCTGCGATATAGCCCCTGAAATGGAAACAACCGCGCCTGGCGGTAAAGTGATGGTTTATCCTCGTAAAATTGACCTTGAAGCCACCGATAAAATACGCACCTTTGAATATACTGACGTGGTTGAAAGCGTTGATGAACTTATTGATACTGTAAAACAACGTATTAAATCTTTAAGCTAATGGCAAATAAGACTGAACACATTCTATTTCTTACTGGCAAATTAGCTGAAAAACAATTGCGTCAAATTTTAGAGAAAATGCAACCTGAGTTTACTTACACAGTACATCAATTAGGTCTTAAAGTTGCGGCATTGATGACGACAGATATGGTTGGGCGTAGACTTAAAGAAACATTTAATGCCGATAAAATTGTACTTCCTGGGCGTTGCCGAGGGGATATTATTGCACTATCAGCTCAGCTAGGCCTGCCTATAGAAAGAGGTCCTGAAGAATTAAAAGATTTACCTTTATATTTTGGTAAAGCAGCGCATAAATATGATTTATCCAAATACAAAGTTAAGATATTTGCTGAAATTGTTGATGCACCTAATGTCGGTGTTGATGACGTAGTCAAACGTGCTTACTATTATCAGCGACAAGGCGCTAATGTGATTGATATTGGTTGCCTGCCAGGTACAAAATTCCCTCATATGGAAGATATTATCATCACCTTAAAGCAAGAGGGCTTTACTGTGAGTATTGACTCATTAGAAGATGATGATTTATTACGTGGGGGAAGAGCAGGCGCTGACTATATGCTAAGCCTGACTAATAAAAGTATCTGGATTGCTGACGAAGTAGATACTATTCCTATATTAATCCCCGAAATACATGGTGATTTAACTTCACTTGATCATGCTATTTCAGTATTACAAGCTAAAGGCAAAGCATTTATAGTTGATCCTATTTTAGACCCTATTCATTTTGGATTTACTGAATCAATTGCTCGTAATTATCAATTTAGACAACAACACCCTGATATTGAAATGATGATGGGGGTGGGGAATATTACCGAACTCACTCATGCTGATACCTCAGGCATGAATACTTTATTATTGGGCATGTGTTCTGAATTAAATATTAATCACATTCTAGCAACCGAAGTTAGTCAACATGCACGTAGAGCCATTAAAGAAGCAGATTGTGCCCGCCGTATGATGTATGCCGCTGAGCAAAATAACACCCTGCCTAAACACATCGATTCTAATTTAATGACCGTGCATGATAACTCACCTTTCCCTTATCAATTAGATGAGATAAAGGAGTTTGCAGCAGAAATTAGAGACCCTAGTTTTCGCATACAAAACAGTCCCGAAGGCATTCATATCTACAATCGTGATGGCTTACACACGGCAACAGACCCTTTTGACTTATTTCCAATTCTCAAGGTGGATGATGATGCCAGTCATGCCTTTTATTTAGGGGTAGAACTTGCCCGAGCAGAAATTGCATGGCAATTAGGCAAACGATTCAATCAAGACCAATCATTAAGCTGGGGCTGTGCGACTGAACTCATTGAATCTACCATAGATTTACACACCTTTAAACCTGCTGGAAGCACTTTACAAAAGAAAAAATGATACAAGAAGTTATAGTTACCACTCAAAATGCAGAGGGTGTGACACATATTGCTCCTATGGGCGTTCATATTAATGATGATGAATTTATCATCCTCCCCTTTCGCCCATCAACAACATTGAATAATATTATTCAATCTAAATCAGCTGTAATCAATTATTGTGATGATGTGAGGATTTTTGCTGGCTGTTTAACGGGACAACGTAACTGGCCTTTAACTAAAACAGAAAAAATTAAAGGCCACTATATTTCTTCTGCTTTAGCTCATAAAGAATTAACTTTAGATAGAATCGAAGATGATGACACACGGCCTAAACTTTACTGTAAAACAGTTCATAGTGTTAATCACGCACCTTTTCAGGGCTATAATCGTGCACAATTTGCTGTCTTAGAAGCCGCAATATTAGTCAGTCGCTTAAAAATGCTATCTCTGGAAAAAATAGAATCTGAAATTGAATACCTAAGTATTGGTTTGCATAAAACTGCAGGTGATAGAGAACTTGAAGCTTGGGGTTGGTTAATGACTCTTATTGACCAGCATAAACAGGAGCTAACAAAAGCATGACGGGAATGCTAGCAAGTGTGAATAGTCTAGAAGAAGCTAAACTCATTTTAAACACAAAAATTGATATTATTGATTTAAAGCAACCTGAACAAGGGGCTTTAGGCGCGTTATCAACACAGATTGTTCAGTCTATCGTTGAAGAAATTAATCAACAAAAACCAATTAGCGCCACGGTAGGTGATTTACCGATGCAAGCTGATATTATATTTAATGCCGTTAATGCCATGGCTGACACCGGGGTTGATTATATTAAAATTGGTTTTTTCCCTGGCGGCGACTGGCAAGGAACTATAGCTAAATTAACTGAGATTAGCCAAAAAGGCCACAAGTTAATTGCTGTACTATTTGCTGATACTCAACCCGATATTAGTACCGTACAAGCCCTTAAACAAGCTGAGTTTCATGGTGTTATGCTCGACACAATGGATAAAACTAATGGCTCACTCTCTCAAGTAATGGATAATGCTGTCATTACACAATTTGTAGAACAAGCTAAAGCAGCTGGCTTACTTTGTGGTTTAGCGGGCTCTCTGAAACAGCAAGATATATCAGGCTTACTTAAATTAGATGCTGATTACTTAGGGTTTAGAGGCGCATTATGTCAAAAAAACATCCGAACCTCTCAATTAGATATTGATTCTATCCATTCAATTTTAAAATACTTTTAGGAGCGAGAATTTAATAATATCCGAAAGTATGGCGCAGGATTTAGACTTCACAGGCGTGCTAGAAAAACAGGCGCATAGCAAGCTACGCAACTGTTTTTCTAGTGTGTCTGTGGAGTTAAAAGACCAGTTAGACTTCGGGTATTATTGAATTCTCGCTCCTTAAGCTCCTTTTAACACTTAACCAAAACATTTAACTAGAGACATCCATATGAACAAGAAAATGTCTATTACCACAAAAATTCTTATCGCCATGGGTATTGGTCTTATCACGGGCAGTTTAATTAATGCCTTTGCGCAAGACGTGAGCTTTATACAAACCTACTTTGTTAATGGTTTGTTCCATGTTATTGGTGCCGCCTTTGTTAATTCATTAAAAATGTTAGTGGTTCCTCTAGTTACCTTTTCTTTGATTTGTGGAGTTTGCGGTATTGGTGATGTGGCAGTATTAGGTCGAGTGGGTATTAAAGCCTTTACTTTGTACATTGCAACAACAGCATTAGCCATTACTCTAGCTCTTGCTGTTGCGATTTTAATTGCACCAGGTCAAGGTTTTGAACAAGCCACAAATACAGTGAGCTTCACTCCAAAACCAGCCCCACCTTTAACTGATGTTTTAATTAATATTGTCCCTAGCAACCCTATCAATGCTTTTGCTGAAGGCAATATGTTACAAATCATTTTCTTTGTTGTTTTATTTGCAATAGCTATGCTGATGACTGGTGATATCGGTCGTCAATTAGCCGAAACTGCTGAGAAACTCAATGAAGTGATGATGAAAGTGGTTACCTTGGTGATGGACTTTGCCCCTATCGGTGTTTTTTTTCTTATGGCAAAAACTTTTTCAATCCAAGGTATTGGTTTGATTTTACCCATGATAGGTTATTTTTCTGTCGTTATTCTTTGCTTGTTACTGCATGGTTTTGGTACTTTTAGTATATTAATTGCTCTGTTAGCCAAGTTAAACCCTTGGGTCTTTATTAAAAAGATGCGCCCTGCTCATATTTTTGCTTTTAGTACTGCCAGTTCTAATGCAACAATTCCTGTAACATTACAAGTTGTTGAAAAACGTCTTGGAGTAAACAACTCAACTGCCGCTTTTACTGTACCCTTAGGTGCGACTATCAATATGGATGGCACAGCAATTATGCAAGGTGTTGCGACTGTCTTTATTGCAAATGTTTATGCAATAGATTTAGGTGTAACAGATTATTTAACCGTTGTAGGCATGTCTATTTTGGCATCTATTGGTACTGCTGGTGTTCCTGGTGTTGGGTTGATAATGCTAGCGATGGTATTCAATCAAGTTGGCTTACCAGTTGAAGGTATCGGTTTAATTCTTGGTGTTGATAGAATACTGGATATGGTGCGTACAGCAGTAAATATTACGGGTGATGCCACTGTCACTTGTATTGTGGCACGGAGTGAACAAAACCTAGACGATCAAATTTTTCAAAACCCTGATGCAGGGCTTATAACAGACGTTGAATTACCTCATAAGAAGTAAATTTTAATATCAACATACTTAATTATTTAGCATTAAAAAGGTACAATTAGTCATAAGTTTGTGAATTTTAAATCACTTGTAAGACTCTGATGACCATCCAACTCTCTCTAATTTTTAAACATAGGTTAATCATTTAATGGAACTTTCTTCCGATATATCTTCTGAAATAAAACAACGTATTGAACAAGCTATTCTTAATTCAATCGTTGAAGTCAGCTCTGCTGGAAATAGACACTATTCAATTTCTGTCAGCTCAACGGCTTTTGAAGGGCTCACTCAAGTTAAACAGCATCAAATGGTTTATGCTGCAATTAAAGACTTAATGGCAGGTGACCTTGCACCCATACATGCGATTGATCAATTAAATATTCAAAGCAATTAATTACAGATAGAACTATTAAGAGATAAAGTAGAAATAAAGGAATTAATATGAATGAGATGCCCCCCCCATCAAAGCTAAAAACAATATTTATTTTAGTTTCTATGTTGCTAGCAATTTATGCCATATTGGGGTTTTCCATATTACCTGCTGTGCTGTCTAAACAAATCCCTCTCATTGCTAAAGAGCAATTAAATCGTAATGTTCATATTAAAGATATTCAATTTAATCCCTTTTCTTTAGAAACTTCTATTCATGGTTTACAAATAGATGAAATTGATAGTCGCGCCTTTGTTAAGTTTGAGAGACTTTATCTTAATCTTGCTGTTTTAAAATCAATTTCCAGTTTGTCATTGGTCATTGACCAGGTCCTACTTGAATCACCTTATGTATCTGTTATGCGTGATAAACAAGCTGATTTTAATTTTTCTAGTTTAATTCCAGCCGACGAACAAAAGAAAACAAAAGAAAAAGATGCTACAGAAAACAGTGAAGTTTTTCCGGTAACTATTGCTCTGTTATCAATTTCTAATGGAAAAATAAGCTGGACAGATAATATTCATTCTCAAGGTCAGCGAGAAGATATTTATCCCTTAAATTTAAAAATAGATAATTTTA
>Ga0209826_1001716_pt1 | contig 15011 bp, 12 predicted proteins | sample GOMGulsemesocosm_5_FD_184637 | JGI IMG/M metagenome (GOLD analysis project Ga0209826, IMG submission 184637) | Methane-oxidizing microbial communities from mesocosms in the Gulf of Mexico - GOM15C Gulf of Mexico (SPAdes) (version 2) | ecosystem: Environmental > Aquatic > Marine > Cold seeps... | reverse complement strand
TTTGGTTGGCGGTGTCTATCTGGCAGGCTCGATGGATATGCTAGAAGATTGGGCACGAGATTTAGGCAGGACAAGTATGTTCCGATTCCTTGACCTTCGCTTAACTGGAGGTGGCTTAATTTCGGGGAAAAGACTGTTTCGATTAATAGACGAAGCTGTCGGCAACATAGATATTGAGGATCTTCCCATTCCATTTTCCGCCATTACGACTGAGCTTGGCACGGGGCATGAAATTTGGATACGTCATGGACAATTGGCAAAAGCAATAAATGCCTCTTACGCACTACCGGGCTTATTCTCCCCTCAAAAGATAGATAATCGTTGGCTTATTGATGGCGCCTTAACAAATCCTGTACCCGTATCAGTTTGCAGAGCTCTAGGAGCAAGGCTTGTTATTGCTGTCAACTTAAACGCAGATGTGTTCGGCATGACTAGCATGGAGGACGATGGAGGCGCTTCCGCATTTGAAGAAGAGAATCAAGTGAAAGGCTTCTTGTCTTCATCCTCCCCCCTCAATCTAATGAAACATCGGTTTTTCGACAGAACCGGATCAGATCCCAGTGTATTTGGAGTTATGATGTCTGCACTAAACATTGTTCAAGATCGGTTAAGCCGCTCTCGCCTCGCCGGTGACCCACCAGATGTGAACATCGCTCCGCGACTAGCACATTTAGGGCTTCTTGAATTTAACAAAGCAGAAGAAATGATTCGTGAAGGCGAAGACGCTGTTGAACGCGCCCTGCCTTTCCTTAATCACGCGCTAAAGGTGCTCTCTTAACCAGTTGCGATATAATCCCGCATTGCAGCGGCTTCCCGCTCAACTTCATCCATACGATTTTTCACGACGTCACCGATTGAGATAAATCCTGCCAGCTCTCCCCCTTCCATTACGGGGAGATGCCTAATCCGCTTTGAAGTCATTAATGCCATCACTTCGTCGATAGTATCGGAAGGCTCACACATAATCACATTGGAGGTCATTAAATCCTGAGCCTGCTTGGACAGGCAGCCGTCGCCACTTTGAGAAAGGCCTCTAACTATATCTCTTTCAGAGATCACTCCGAGAACTTTTCCCTGATCATCAACGACCAAAACGGCGCCGATCTTGTTGTCACCCAGGATTTTTGCAACAGCCGCAACCTCGTCCTCAGCACCGACTGTTATAATATTGGATCCTTTGCTTCGAAGGATACTTGCAACATTCATGTGGTTTCTCCTGAATTGAAATCAGCCATTTACATGTAAGAGTTACTACCCCGTAAGCTAGCACTTTTTCTAATGTTGCTCAAATACTCAGTTATTTTAACTTTTTACAGGCCCACATCTTCAGTTTTTTTATCTTTTTCCTTAGGTCCGATGACAATAGTCACCTCCCCCTTAATTTTTTTGTCTGTGAAATGGTCAATCAATTCACTAATTGGACCGCGATGTATGTTTTCAAACTTCTTAGTTAACTCAATACACACTGCCGCTTGGCGATCCCCCAGGCATTCCAAAGCAATTGACAAAATTTTGGCAACGCGAAAAGGTGATTCAAAAAACACTAGGGCCGAAGGTGTCTCGCCAAAAGCATTAAAAACTTTGCGTTGCCGTCCCGGACGCCTCGGTAAAAATCCTAAAAAACTGAACGCTGGAATAGGGAGACCGGACACTGTTAATGCCGTAATCACCGCACTTGGTCCCGGTAAGGCCTCAACCCGATAGCCATTTTCAATTGCAGCAGCTGCTGCCCGCTGACCCGGATCACTAATTCCTGGAGCACCAGCATCTGACGTTAGTCCAACAGATTTCCCATCTCTCAGTAAAGACAAAATACGGCCTACCGCACGATCTTCATTATGAGCGTGGCAAGCAAAGATAATCGGCGGGCTTTCCAATTCATATCGTTCAAAAATTTTCCGAGTATGACGCGTATCTTCACAAGCGAGAGCATCAACTTGCTGCAAAATCTTGATTATCCGATATGAAATATCCTCCAAATTCCCGATAGGAGTAGGAATAAGGAACAAGGTTGGTTCATCATTGGGTTCGTTTTTATCCATGAAACGGAATAAGCATATCCAGCCACCAGACGCAAGAAGAACCAAGTCTTATTTAATCAACTAGCCCAATGCCGCTTGCTGTAATTTGTTTCTAACCCAGTTATTAACACCTGAGCGTTCGGCCGATTTGTGCCAATACAAATTCAAATCAAGGTTAGGAGCCGCAAAGGGCAATTCAAAAGACTTAACATTGTAGAGGTCCGCGAGAGATCGAGGGGCTGTTAGCATCAAATCCGATTTTTCCAAAAGGGCAAAGCCTGCTTGATAATGCTGAAGGCGAACAAGAATATTGCGTGACACCCCCAAGCTCCCAAGCCCAATGTCTGCAACGCCGCCGCCTCTTTTACGGGAAGATACGTGAATATGACCACAGCTTAGATAATCTTCTAAGGAAATTTCTGAGTTGGACGCAAGAACATGACCAAGAGTAACGACACAAACTTGATGATCTGATGTCAAACTGAGCTGCATCAACTGACCTTCAACTGTCGTTGGAATATCAACTGCGAAATCGATTTCGTTAGCAGCTAATTTTTTACCGATTAGTTTTCTCTCTACTTGGAACACATTAATTTTCATTTGTGGCGCTTCCTCTTGCAGGATTTCCACAAACCTTGGCAGGATAATAGCCTCCCCTACATCTCCAATACTTAATCTAATAATTTTCTTTGACTCGCGCGGCTCAAAATGCGGTTCTTTATCGACAGTACCCTGAAGAAGCCTCAGTGCTTGACGGACTGGTCCAATAAGTTCATCTGCTGTCGCCGTGGGGTTCATTCTTTTATCAGAATGAACAAACAGCGGATCTCCGACTTGCGCCCGCAATCGTGCAAGGGCATTACTTACTGCAGGTTGGGTAACATTCAGAATATGCGATGCTTGGGTTAGATTCCCAGCATCATAGATTACTTCAAATAACACAAAAAGGTTAAGATCTATATTTTTGAGGCTCATCTAATCATAACTTTCATGAATACTATTCTATCAGAATTATAAATTTTTATGATTGATATTTAAAGCCTATATTTGCTGTAATTCAAATCAGGATTTAAAAGGATTAGCAAATGGCGCTAAACACATCCCCTAAAGCAGAAGAGCTAAAGTCACGTGTAGAGGCATTCATGAACGAGCACGTTTATGCCGCAGAAGAAGAATACAATGACTATATCGACAATGCTGAAAACAGATGGACAATTCCTCCTGTCATGGAAGAGCTGAAGGCAAAAGCGAAAGCTGCGGGATTATGGAATCTTTTTCTAGCAGAATTCAATGAATACGGTTCGGGTCTCACCAACCTAGAATATGCTCCACTCTGCGAAATTATGGGGCGGTCAATGATTGGCCCCGAAGTCTTTAATTGCAGCGCACCAGATACTGGCAACATGGAATTGTTGGCACGCTATGCAACAGACGAGCAAAAAGGAAAATGGCTTATCCCACTGCTGGAAGGGAAAATCAGATCCGCATTTGCAATGACTGAGCCCGCAGTTGCCTCGTCTGATGCCACGAACGTCCAGTGCTCCATTAAAAGGGACGGCAACGAGTACGTTATTAATGGCCGAAAGTGGTGGATTAGTGGTGCCCCTGACCCTCGCTGCGAAATTTTTATTCTCATGGGAAAAACAGATCCTGATGCTGCCCGCCATCAACAGCAGTCGCAAATTCTAATTCCTCGAGACACACTTGGCGTCAAAATCATTCGCCCAATGAAGGTTTTTGGATCCGATGATGCGCCTCATGGCCATGCTGAAATCCTTTTTGACAACGTACGCGTCCCGGCATCAAATCTTATTGGCGAAGAAGGCTCTGGTTTTGCAATTGCTCAAGGTCGCCTAGGGCCCGGTAGAATTCATCATTGTATGCGCTTGATTGGTTGCGCTCAAAGAGCACTAGAACTTATGTGTGCCCGTGTTGATAGTCGTGTCGCTTTTGGTAAAAAAATCAGTGAACAAGGCTCAATTAGAGAAGATATTGCAAAATCAATCTGCGAAATTGAACAAGCACGCCTTTTAACAATGAAAGCCGCAGATAAAATGGATAAAGGGTCTTACAAAGAGGCCAAAGATCTCATTGCGATGATCAAAATTGTTGCGCCCAATATGGCACAAACCGTTATTGACCGAGCTATGCAAGCTCATGGTGCCATGGGCCTTAGCCAAGACACATTCCTGCCCGAAGCCTTTGCCTATGCAAGAACTATCCGGTTTGCAGATGGTCCAGATCAGGTTCATATGAATTCATTGGGAAAACAGATTATTCAACGATACGCTGGGTAACACTAAAATTGCTTAGCTGATAAAGAAAGCACCCCCGTCCGTTAGGACGGGGGTGTTATAGCATCAAAGGCCTTATTATTAATTCATGCCTTGGCCTCGGCATATTGTTCTTTTTACGGCGAACAATTAGAGCCACCGATTATCCTGCCTTTATTTGGATCTACCGCATTCTCTACACAGCGATCTCTGACAGGAAGAATAAAATCCCGACATATGTATTCAAGATCAAGTTTTCTACACACTGAACAATTTGTGATACCGGATTAGCGATGATCAACCACCCCATTGGGAATGCGAGCTTAATGAACATTTAAGAGGGTTGTTACAGGAAGAGAAAAACAACCCCTGCGCCGCTGGTATTAACATGCGTGCATTCAATTGACTTGAAATTTAAGCCAAGCCTAGATCTTTTTGTCCAGTTACTCAGCTTGGCACCATTATTAGCAGCTATTATCATTTTTGACAAATTGTCATTTTTGACAAATATTCATTTTATTAAATAAAATGCCTCATCAATTGAAAATTATTTCAATAAAACAACAACTTAACTCACAAACAATAGAATCAAATAATTTTTAAAAATTTCACCTTCTTTTCGTCACGCATCAATTATTCACTTTATGAGAGTTTAAATTAAGTTTATTTCCGCTCTATGCCTGAATAAACATTTCAAATTGCGAATCCCCCGTTAACGATAAACTTTGTTTTATGGTCACAAACGGGACATATCTTCCGTTTGAGGAAATCATATACTTGCCGCACGGCAATTTTGACCCATTGCAACAAGCATCCCAGACCAATATACAACACCAAAAATTCAGGGAATGGTTTCACAGAACAGGAGAGAAACAGGAAAAATTGGGTGAAAATAAGATCTGCTCTATAATTTTGAATACTCGACTTAAATTGGCATAAAGACTGCATAGGGAACATTAAGTATCAATTTATTTGCTGGAGCCCCTTATGATGCACACCCAACAACTTGCAGAATCCATCCCAAACCGATTTGAGCAGAGAGATTCATTTAGAGTTTCCAGCCCGTCGCTTCAGGTCGAAATTAATGAAAATCAATTTACGACAGAAAATTGGTCTTTGACGGGAATATTACTGAACGGTCTTATGTCGAATGCTGCCCTTGATATGCCGGTAAAAGGGATCTTTGGGCCAACAAACACATCAGAATTATGCAAATTCAGCGGCCGTATCGTCCGCATTGACTTAAAAAACCATCAAATTGCAGTGGAATTGGACGGTAGCAGTCGCGAGGTTGCAGCCCTACTTCCACTTTGGGTCCTTAAATATAATCAGCAGTAATATATGATCCGATTACCAGTGGTGTTTCCAGAACATCATTGGTAATCCTGTTTCTAAACTCTCATGCCTTGTTCTATTAGCTGTTCCGCTCTTGTCACTATCTTTCCGACCGCACTCGCCCAATCGCCTTTGACAATTTCTTCCGCCGTTTCAGTACATTTAGCAAAAAGAGACTTATCAATGAGAGTCTCTTTTATCAAAGCCAGTGTTTCCTGCTCCTTTGCTGTCGGCTTCAAAATTCGTGCGAGACCTTTTTCAGTTAATAGCTTCGCATTAGAAGCGGTTTCAGATTGGCTCGGTATAATGATTTGTGGTCGCCCGACCATAAGACAGGCCGTCGCGGTTCCATTACCGCCCGAATGGATGACAACACTTACCTTTGGTAAAATGTCGGAATAATCGACTGGCTGCTCCAGCATCTCCATTTTATTGGACTTAAATTCCGCCAAGGCTTGCAAGTTCGCTCCTCTGATATAAGCCGTCGTCTGAATATCTAGGCTTTTGAGGCTGCTTAAGACTTCCCTCACCCCTTTGGCATCATTAGACATGTAGACAAAAACATGCGGATGTTCGGGTAATGGAACGGGGGATTGAATTTCTTCTAAAGGACCCGCAACGGGTGTCTTTCTATAATCGCCATATGGATCGAGTTGTGGCAAGGTATAGACGAAATGGCCCTCCACATCGAAAATTTGAGGAAGGCGTTTGTATGGCTGATCTCCTCGCTCCCCCCTAACTTCATTAAAAAAGGCCAATAGCTCTACTTGTGAGACAAAGGATCGCCCTCTTGCGATAACCGCGGGGTAAGTGTCAATTTCGGTGGGTGGAAGCGTAAAACCATTGCCTGTTACAATAACAGGGATACGACCCCCGATTGCCAATGCTAATCCGGGGCTGTGGTCTGCCATCACCAGATCGGGCTTTAACAAAGCCATCAAATCCCCCCAAGACGTCAGTATACCAATCAATGATTTTTTAATGCCGAAACCTTGTCTGGCCATAACATCAGCATAAGTCGGAGTTGCTCTATTCGCTAAATTTGGAAAATGAGGATTTTTCCAATAAGGAGCCTGAACAAGTGCATACCCTTGGGCTTTAATCGCATCATTCGCGATATCCACATCCCTACAGGCAAAAATGACCTCGTGACCCTTCTCACGCAATGCATCTGCAATACGCAACATTGGATATACGTGGCCTAAATTTGCTCCAAACTCTAACCCAAAAACAATCCGCGCCACAATCAACCTCACAAACAGGATTTGCAGAAAAAGCACTGCTATTCAGGACTTGAAAAAATCGCCCTCTGAATTAGTCTATACCCTAAATTGAATAACTTTGAAGAGATAGAGGATACATCCATGAAATTAAGCGAAATGCAAACCCCCGCTTTAATCCTGGATAAAACCCGCATGGAAGCCAACATACAGCACCTGAAGGATAAAATTGGGACTGAGACTGTGCTCCTTCGACCTCATTTAAAAACATGTAAATCGATTGAAGTCGCCCAGCACCTATCGGTAAAAAAGGATATTCCGATTACTGTTTCCACATTGGCCGAAGCAGAATATTTCCTACAAGGTGGCTTCACAGATATTCTTTACGCTGTGTCAATCGTTCCGCAAAAACTGCCTCGCGTAAAGGCGCTTCAAAAGAAAGGGGCTAACATCACCCTTCTTTTGGACAATTTGGAAACGGCAATAAATGTCGCTCGGATCGGTAAGGAGCTAGAGACTACATTTCCTTGCTTAATTGAAATAGATTGTGATGGGAAGAGAGCTGGGCTTAAAGCAGAGGATGCGGGCCTTATTGCTCTTGCACAGTGTTTACACGAAAAAACGGGATCCTCCCTTGCAGGAGTAATGACTCATGCAGGAGGCTCCTATTACTGTAAGAGCATCACTGAAATTCAGGCAATGGCAGAGCAAGAGCGCACCTGCATAGTACGTGCAGCAAGCCGCATACGAGGCAACGATCTCCCCTGTCCTATCGTTAGCATGGGGTCGACTCCAACAGTGACTTTTGCAGAAAACTTCGAAGGCGTAACCGAAGTTCGCGCAGGTGTGTACGTTTTTCAAGACATGATGATGGAAGCCTTGGGCGTTTGCACGACTTCAGACATAGCAATCTCGGTTCTGGCAACCATCATCAGTCACAAAAAGGATCAGAACCGAATTCTCGTTGATGCAGGAGGTTTTGCCTTATCCTCGGATCCCGGAAAAAAGAACGACTTAGGAAACACCCATTTTGGAAAGGTTTGCAGTGAGGATGCGTGTGCACCCTATAAAAATTTGTGGATAGATAGCACTAATCAAGAGCATGGCTTGATTTCACTAGATCACTCTAATCTCTCCTTCGATAATTTTCCTATCGGCAGCAGAATCCGCATCCTTCCAAACCATGCCTGTATGACGGCTGGCGCCTATGACGGGTATCACGTCTTGGACGGCGGCGACACAATCGCAACTTATTGGGAAAGATGTAACCGATGGTAAAACGTGCCGAGAATACCGGCACATTTCTCTTCATGATTACTTTATTGCAGAAAGATCCTTATCAATAAAATTCAAGCCTGCTTCTGCCAGAATCAATGAATTTTGTTTAGTGGGGTAATAGGCATTTGAAGCCTTCTGCCTGCCATCCTTTTCAATTGACCGAAGCTCTTCATTCAATTGAGCAATTTTCTCAACTACTGACAGTCGAACCACATCGATCACATCTCTTGGGTTCTGACGACCAAATAGTGTATCTGCCTTTGTTGCCAGATCGAGCACAGCGATCTTTGCTCTGATATCTTCCTCTGGTCCAACATCCAAATCATATCTGCCAATCAAGTCGTCTATATTTACCCGCTCAAAAAAAGTCAGCTCTTTTGAAAAAACATCTGTACCAAAGGCCTTATAGAGAAATACCAGGCTTGCTAAATCAATTGCCCAACGATCTTTTGATCGGCCTTGCAAGTCAATCACTCCCACTTTCAATTTTCGATGAATTTCAGCTTCAGCGGTCGCGATTTTTGCTTTTTTGGTTGCCTCAACAATAGATTGTGCGTACCGCAAATAAGCGTGACTACCCAAGAAATTTCTCATGACAGAAGCGCATGTTAATAATGAATATACTTTCCCTTTAGCGGTTCCCATTTTGGCTTCTTCGGTCGCCATGTCCAAACCAACCTGTAAAACTTCTTCATAAGCCGGGCTCCGCATCGATTCAGACAAATCATAGAGTGGCCCTTTTTGAAACATACTCACAAGTGTATCTGGTGCAATTCCTGCAGACAGCCCGATAAAAATGGCGCAAGGAAGGCAATTTACATCCTCAAAAGGCTTGGCGCCGGAGGCATAATAGGGCCCAAAAGTCAGCGCATGTTGACGAAGGGCGCCCGTGGCGTATGCCATAACAGAGACGGCTTCAACGGGATTTGGGCAATCAACTGTAATAGAAAGAAAAGGAATACCGTCAGACGTAAAAACTTGCCGCCCGCGATCACTCACGCCTTTATGATAATTTATAACGGCCTGCTGGGTTCGCGGGTCGGCAGTAACCCCCGTCAACTCAGCTGGATCCAAATATGTAAAATAATCTTCAACATTAACATTTTCAACAATCCGTTCGCCAACGAGGCGTTCAATTGTTGCAATATCTTCAGCCAGATCCGGTACATCTTTTTCCAATGCTGCAACAACTTCATTTCTGATTTGCTCTTCATTTTGCAAATCGGCCCTTAATGATTCTGGATCCCTGCTTTGTTTTGTATTTTGGCACACTATAAAATCATACAATTGAGCATGTTTCGCTTTATACGGAACAAGACCGGAGCCGCTATCTCCGACGATAAGTATTCCCGGGCGTCCGCCTTCAAGACCAAAAGACACTCGCTTCCCATTTTTTAAATAGCACTGGACACTAACCGTTGCATGAGGGGAGGCAATCCCTTTGAATATCACCAAGACATCTGTGATTGTATCCGTCAAGGGATCATGAACTTCATCTACTTTCATTCCGTCTGCGATGGTCGGCCCTTGATCGATCAGTATGCGTTTTTTTATAGCCTTCGCATATTCGGTCATACTTAGTTTGCAAAATTCGGGATATACTACTTCCATCTCTAGCCTTGAGAGAGGCTCCATATTCCCAATATAAATGTGTGTCTCCAGGCTAAATGTCGCAGGCTTGCTGCCGTCAATTTCAAGCGCAAGTTTTTCCGCAAATTCAAGATTTCTGTCACTAAAACATTTGGGTGTATGGCGCCTTAAATTTGCAATGAAGGAGTGATCATAGGCTCCTTCTTCAAAAAATTCGGGATGGGTTCTGAAAATGCAGTTTTTAGCACCACTATCTCTCTCCACAGGTTCCATGTCATACTCTATGGCCTGATCCCTTTTAGATAAATTAATCTTTCCCAAAGGGTCAACTTGTCGTCCTTGCGGCCGTGGATATTTGTCTCGAATGGCCATTTGATAAGCGTCTGATACGTTATTTCTGCCGAGCAATCGCCTTTGAATTTTTGAGACTTCCTCCGCAAAAGGGCCCGGTTTCATAAAAATCCCTTTTTGATAAGGGCCCTCTTTATACACTTCATCTGCAGTATCCGGTGCGGGCAATTGAAGTGTATAAGACCGACTTTGTTGTCGTCCTAACACTTGGCAATATTCAAGTAGGGGATTTAGAACGTCACCCCGCCTTAGTCGCTGTCCGTGAGGACCAACACTTCGAAACACTCCGCGAACACTAAACATCTAGATACTCCTGCAACGCATTATAATTACATTCCCTGTTAAATGTCTGACGCTTAGGCTGAGTGTTTGTGAATTATTTATATACGGTTTTGAACTCGTAGCCCTGATTATGCTTGACGACTTCAAAGCTCATCCTTAGGGTTTTTTTCGCTTGAAGAAATTCAAGTCCCTTTAACATCCCTGGTGGGAGAGACCGGTTATCCGGCGCCGAAGGAGCAACCGCCCCGGAAACTCTCAGGCAAAAGTATCATCAGGTATAGAGGCTCTGGAGAGAGGGCGCCGACAGCAATCGACTGGCGCTCCACCGAAGAGGTACCCGGTAATACCGGTAATCTTTCAGGTACACGGACAGAGGGGGCATCATTATACAAGCGCCTTTTGGCGACAGTGATAAGAGGTGCCAAGATGACTGATATCAAACAAACTGGGCTTGGAAATGTAACGCCCGTTGTACCGGCAACTGGTCGGGCAACCCAACCCGTGAATACATCGCAACTAGACGTAAATATTAGCGTCACAGATCTCTATACGATTGGCATTGGGCCCTCATCGTCTCATACAGTCGGACCAATGAGGGCAGCCAAGCGGTTTATTGATCAAATGATTGCAAATAATGTGTTGGAGAAAACCCACCGCCTGATTGTTGAGCTCTACGGTTCGCTCGCCTTAACAGGGCACGGCCATGGAACTGATTTAGCAATTTATTCTGGATTATCCGGCAAACGCCCTTCTCTTATCGACCCTGCTGAAATTGAACCGCTGGTCTCGGAAATTCGCGCTAAGAATAAAATTCTACTGGGCGGCACTCATCAGATCACCTTCTATGAAGAGGACAATTTATTATTCCTGAAAAACGAAACACTGCCTGAACATTCAAACGGCATGCGTTTTTATGCCTATTCGCAAGACGGTGACCTAATCATACAAAAAGATTATTTCTCGGTAGGCGGCGGCTATGTTGTTTCCCACGACGAAGGGGATAGGGCAGAAACCAAGGGCCATAATATTGAAATGCCTTATCCGTTTTCTTCCGCAAAAGAACTTTTAGCTATCGGAAAAGAAACAGGTTTTTCAATTGCAGACATAATGCGAGAAAATGAAACCTGTTGGCGAGATGAAAAAGAAACCAATGAATTTCTCGATGCTGTAAACAACGCCATGATTGATTGCATCCAGCGGGGATGCGAAGCAAGCGGCATTTTACCCGGCGGCCTTAATGTCAAACGACGGGCCGGAAATCTCTTCAATGAACTTATGGCAAACCCAGAGCGTGCATCGCGAGATCCATTGACCGTTTTAGATTGGGTAAATTTATATGCGCTCGCCGTAAATGAAGAAAATGCAGCAGGAGGGCGTGTTGTTACAGCCCCAACTAATGGTGCCGCAGGCGTTATCCCCGCCGTTCTTAAATATTATCAACGGTTTTGTACTAACGCTACGCCTAAAGGAAGTCAGGATTTCCTTCTTACGGCGGCTGCAATAGGTTCAATTTATAAAAAACGGGCATCCATCTCTGCTGCCGAAATGGGTTGTCAGGGAGAAGTTGGGGTGGCCTGCTCCATGGCTGCGGGGGCCTTAACTGCGGTCCTCGGCGGCACAAATGAGCAGGTAGAAAATGCCGCTGAAATTGGCATGGAACACAATCTTGGCCTGACATGCGACCCTATCGGAGGACTTGTTCAAATACCCTGTATTGAAAGAAACACCATGGGAGCCATGAAAGCAATCAATGCCGCCCGGCTTGCGTTATGTGGCGATGGTACTCATGTGGTATCGCTTGATGAAGTCATTGAAACCATGCGCCAGACAGGCGTGGATATGCTCAGCAAGTATAAAGAAACATCTCAAGGTGGATTGGCTGTAAATGTCGTTGAATGCTAAGGCATTATCTTTGTGCTGTGAGTATTTTTCTTACATATAAGGGAAGAACAAAAGCAGCCCTGTGTACATCTGGGCTGTAATATTCTGTCTCAATCCCCGCATCAAGGAACCGACCCGCCAATGTTCCTTCCGAAGTTTTACGTAATTCAGTGTTATCTGTTGCCCATCCAAAAGCCAGCGGTCCACCTACATAACTTGGGATTGTCGCCATGTAAAAACTCGCGTCATTGAAAAGTGCGCCAAGACGATCATAACTGTTACGAAGTTCAGGGCCTTGTACAAATGGAATGCCATTTTGTGTTGTTATAATTCCACCGGCAGTCAGGCAAGTTTTGCAATCAGCATAAAACTCCTGAGTATACAATACTTCTCCCGGACCGTGAGGATCTGTAGAATCAATAATGATCACATCCCACTTATCCGATGTTTCTTTCACAAATTTGCAACCATCGGCGATCACCACAGTCATACGGGGATCGTCAAACGCACCGCCACTAATAGTGGGTAGATATTTTATAGAAAGATCAATTACCGTACGATCGAGATCGACGAGAGTAACTGCGACACCGGCATGTTTTAAAGCCTGACGCGCAGCTCCGCCATCACCACCACCAATAATAAGAACTCGCGTTGCAGACCCGTGCGCCAAAATGGGAACATGTACAAACATCTCGTGATACATAAATTCATCATTCACAGTTGTCTGAACCGCACCGTCCAATGCCATAACCCGACCAAACTGAGCGTTTTCAAAAATAACGAGATCCTGATGGTCTGTTTTATCGCGATAAAGAACAGTCCCAACATCCAACGCTAGATTTACGCCGCTATGCAACCCTTCGTCAAAAAGCTCAATCACGCGATAATCCCTCTCTTCATTTCATTCACTTGAACCGAACCTGGAGAGAAAGCAGCTTTTAAGATCGGAAGGCATTTGTGAGGTTCCGTTTCACCGCACATAAAAATGTCCAAGGCCATAAAACCCGTGTCGGGCCAACTATGAAAGCTGATGTGACTTTCGGCAAGAACAGCAACGCCGGATAAACCATTAGGCTCGAACTGATGAATATGGAAATGCAACAAAGTCGCACCGGAGACATGAATACACTCACGCAAGGTATCTTCAATTAATTTCGGATCGTTCAATCCTTTCGCATCCCACAAGTCCACGATCAAATGTGTACCAGCGAAGACCATTCCGTCTTTTTCCACGAAATAGTCGGGCTTATTTTTTGATAAGTCTGAGGGAGAGATTTCAACGACTTCTGATAATTTTGACATGGTTTTCGCCAAATATGTTGCGACCGGCATTCGGTCCCCAAAAAGATGGCGCGTTATCGCGAAATTCTGCCGTGAACACAAGGAAAAAATAAACAACACCGTTGAACCCATGTGAACTCTTCACACCATTGTGCTTACTTTTATCCATAAGAACTTTCCCAGCCCCTCGCGAAATGCTAGAGAACAGAACCGTCATTTGACTAAAATGAAAAGGATAGACGTGCAGACCAGTACTATTTCCTCAACGGATACCCAAAACCCTCGAAAATGGCACGCAGTGACTTTTCTGGCTTTAGCTCAAGTTTGCGCGCTATCACTATGGTTCTCTGCAACAGCATTGATTCCCTCTCTAAAAGCAGAATTTGATCTAAGCGGATTTCACGCGTCCCTCTTCTCAAGCAGTGTCGCTGTTGGCTTTGTTATTGGCACTTTGATTAGCGCTTTGCTCAGTTTATCTGATCGTTTTCCTCCGCGTTTAATTTTCACATTTAGCGTCTTAATCGCAGCCTCTTCTAATGGTGCCATTCTATTTTTCTCCCCATTGTCCCCAGAAGTTATTATTCTTCGAATGATGACCGGAATTGCCATGGCAGGGATCTATCCTGTTGGCATGAGAATGATCGCAACATGGGCGAAGAATGATACAGGCCTCCTTGTTGGGCTCTTGGTTGGAGCACTAACATTGGGCAGTGCCTCTCCGCATTTGCTCAATATTCTCGAAATTGACTGGTTGGATTGGCGGGCGACATTGGTCGGAAGCTCGATACTTGCACTGGGTGCAGCTGTCTTAATTCAGTTTGTAAAGCTTGGCCATCCAATACCGAAAGCCCCCCCATTTCAGTTATCTTTGGCATTACATGGATGGCGAGATAAAGCCATTCGGCTCGCAAATTTTGGGTATTTCGGGCATATGTGGGAACTCTATGCAATGTGGGCATGGATCGGCATATTCTTACTTGAAAGCTATCGCCTCTATGGTTTGGAAGATGTCACCCTTAGCGCAAATATTACAACATTCATTACAATAGGAATGGGAGCCGTGGGCAGTTTGTTTGCAGGTATTCTTGCAGATAAGCTGGGTCGTACGACCATAACAATTTCTGCGATGCTTATCAGCGGCGGCTGTTCAATTGGAATTGGATTTCTTTTTGGAGGAAGTCCCTTACTCATTATAATAATCTGCATGATTTGGGGCATGGCGATCGTCGCGGATTCAGCCCAATTCTCAACTTGCATTATCGAGCTAAGCCCTCCTAATATTATTGGGACAATGCTCACCATTCAAACATGTGCAGGCTTTCTCATTAGCCTGCTGACCATCCACTTAATTCCCTACGCGGTTTCCGCAGTCGGCTGGGAATATGCATTTGCCCTTTTGGCAATAGGTCCTTTCCTTGGCGCAGCTGCTATGTGGCGCTTAAGATTTCATCCAAATGCCCATTTGCTCGCAGGTGGCAAAAAGTAGAAATGAAATGAAA
>Ga0209826_1001715_pt1 | contig 15011 bp, 15 predicted proteins | sample GOMGulsemesocosm_5_FD_184637 | JGI IMG/M metagenome (GOLD analysis project Ga0209826, IMG submission 184637) | Methane-oxidizing microbial communities from mesocosms in the Gulf of Mexico - GOM15C Gulf of Mexico (SPAdes) (version 2) | ecosystem: Environmental > Aquatic > Marine > Cold seeps... | reverse complement strand
AAGCTGTAGATCTAAATTAAATTCTGGTGGCAACCAGCTAGCCTTCTAAGAGGGCTAGCTTTTAACCCTTCCAGGGTGAATCAAAACCACGTTCTTAGAGCGTGGTTTTTTTTTCCCATTGGATGCGTTACAAGGGTTGCCGAATAAGTTTTCACATTTTGGCTTTCCATAATCTTTAGTAGTAAGTAGGCACTTGCCCGTTTCAATTTCAAATTCGCCTGTTTTGCAATATGAATCAAAAAATATTTTCCCTGCCAAATCATGATACTGATGAAGGTCTTTTGGAGAAACAATAATATGATTGGGTTTAATAAGAGTATCAAAGTGACAAATAAAATTATCACATTTCCTTCCTGAATCATTTATTAGAACTTGACAATATTCCCAAGCTTCTTCGATAGTATCGCACTTATCTTTTTTGAAACAAGAATCGTGAGATGAAAATACATTGGTTGAAAAACATAAAATACTAACAAAAATTAATTTTTGGTATGGATAGTTTTTATAATTCTTTATTAAAGATTTCATATTTTATTTTTAGACAACACTTTCTATAGGTAAGGGTGTATTTTGTAAATATAACTGGCAGAGCCACTTAGTTGAATAGCACAGCAATTTTTAAGCCAGATTGAAGGGTAAGTAGATGGTATGTAAGAATTACAAAGATATAAAGAATGTAAGTTACTAATATCTTTAAATACTTATAGGGAAAGTATTTTCTTAGAAGTAAGAAGTAGGATTTTCTATGGAAACAGAAAGGGTCTAAAAGGTGTGCCTAAAAACACTTTTATGTTGTATGACACAGTTACTCGGTCATTAAGGGGGAGTAATATCCTAAGATTATACTTTGCCTAATATTTTAATATTCAGGTATAAATGAAGAAAATGAGAAACAGGTAGAAAGTTGACTATCCATTTTTATAAATTACATTATAAATTTTAAAGCCAAGAATTGATGAAGATAATAATAGCGTTATAGAATTGGCAAAAATAATAGCCTTGTCTGATCTTTCTATCCCGTAAATTAACCAGAGTAAAACACCTAAAGTAAACATTGAGTACATACTTAAGGAAAGTGAGCTGGTATCTCGGGTTTTTAAGGTTAATATAGCTTGAGGTAAAAAAGAGGCGGTAGTTAAAAATGCGGCACAATAGCCTAAAATTTCAGTTGTGCTCATATTGGAATATAGAATGTAAATTGGTGAAATTCCCATAAGAGGGATAGAAGTTTAGTGTGTAGCCTAGATGAAACAGAGTGGAATCAAGGGTTATCCTAAAATTCCTTGATTCCGCTTCGCAGCATCAAGGCTACATGTATTATTTAACCCGCAGCAATACCTGCAATATTATAACCGCCATCTACATAAGTGATTTCACCTGTAATACCTGAAGCAAGGTCAGAACATAAGAATGCAGCAGCATTACCAACTTGATCAATGGTTACATTTTGTTTCATCGGTGCAGTATCAGCCGCTTTACTTAACATCGATTTAAAGTTGTTAATACCAGCAGAAGCGAGTGTTCTGATTGGACCAGCTGAAACAGCATTAACTCGAGTGCCTTCTGCGCCTAACGCAGCAGCCATATAACGAACATTAGCTTCTAAACTTGCTTTTGCAACACCCATAACATTGTAGTTAGGGATTGCACGCTCAGCACCTAAATAACTTAAAGTCAATAATGCACCGTTACGCCCCTTCATCATGCTTCTGCCTGCTTTTGCTAAAGCAGTAAAGCTATATGAGCTAACATCATGAGAAACCGCGAAGTTTTCTCTAGTGGTTGCTTCAACATAATCACCATCTAAGGCTTCGCGAGGCGCAAAAGCAACTGAGTGTACGATACAATCAAGGCCATCCCAATGTTTAGCCAATTCGGTAAACACATTGTTGATTTGGTCATCACTAGATACATCAAGTTCTATATTAATATTAGAATCACATTCCCCAGCCATTTTTACAACACGATCTTTTAATCTATCATTTTGATAAGTAAAAGCTAGTTCGGCACCTTCACGACGCATTGCCTGAGCAATCCCCCATGCGATAGATTTATTACTGGCTAAACCTACAATAAGAACCTTTTTGCCTTGCATGAACCCCATTTTTATCTCCTGACCTATTTGTTTGATAGAATAACTGGAATTATAACAAAGGAATGGAACAAAAAATAATGTATAAGCTTTTTCTGGCTATTTTTATCCTATTTTTGACCAGTTGTGATGTCTCTCAGTTGAATAACCCTTATTCAGAAAGTGAGAGTGATTTATCTATTTTGTATTCATCCTTTTCTGAGCGACCTAAACATCTTGATCCAGCTGTTTCTTATAGCGCCAATGAAAATGTATTTATTGGCCAAATTTATGAACCGCCTTTTCAATATCATTATCTTAAAAGACCTTATCAATTAGAACCTCTAACAGCGATAACTATGCCAACGGTTCAATATTTTAATAAGCAGGGGAGAAATATTAAGAGCGGTGATATCGCTGAAATTGCTTATACAGATTACATTATAGAAATTAAGCCAGGTATTAAATATCAACCACATCCTGCTTTTATTGAAAGTAATAGGCAATTACCCCAAACGCAGATTGATAAAATCAACGTACTAAGTGATTTTAAGCAATTGGGATCAAGAGAATTAATTGCTGAAGATTATGTGTTACAAATAAAGCGTTTGGCCCACCCTAAAATTCAATCACCTATTGCTGGAGTGATGAAAAACTATATTGAAGGTTTTACTGAATATTCTAAACAGGTGGCAAAAATGGATAGATTGGCTATAAAAACTATCCCTATGACAGGTGTTACGGTTTTAGGTCGCTATCGTTATAAAATTAGAATTAAAGGTAAATATCCGCAATTCAAATTTTGGTTAGCTATGCCTTTCTTTGCACCTATGCCTTGGGAGGCTGATGCGTTTTATCAACAAAAAGGTTTAAGTGATAAAAATATTACTTTAGATTGGTTTCCAGTAGGCACTGGGCCTTATTTTTTAAGCGAAAATAATCCAAACCAAAGGATGGTGTTAACCAAAAATCCAAATTATCATGATGACTTTTATCCCGCAGAAGGTGAATTGGGTGATAGAGAACAAGGTTTGCTTGATGACGCAGGAAAGTCTATTCCCTTTATAGATAAAGTTGTTTATATATTAGAGAAAGAAAATATTCCCTATTGGAATAAATTTTTACAAGGTTATTTTGATGCGTCTGGTATTTCTTCTAATAGTTTTGATCAGGCTATACAATTTAATGGGGGAGGCAGTGCGCAATTAACTGAGGCGATGAAAGAACAAGGCATTCAATTACAAACAGCGGTCACGCCTACTATTTATTATCTAGGTTTTAATATGTTAGATTCGGTTGTGGGTGGTAATGCCGATCAAGCAAGAAAATTACGCCAAGCTATTTCTATTGCGCTGGATTATGAAGAGTATATTTCCATCTTTATGAATGGGCGAGGGTTAGCACCACAAGGCATGCTACCACCTGGCATGTATGGCTACCAACAAGGTGAAGCGGGTATAAATCCCTATGTTTATAATTGGGTTAATAATCAATATCAACGTAAACCCATAGAAAAAGCGGAAGCATTATTGGCTGAAGCAGGTTACGCAAATGGTGTAGACCCAGCGACAGGGGAGGCACTGGTGTTATATTTTGATAATACTTCGGTCGGTGCTGATGGCAGGCCTCAAATGAATTGGTATCGGAAACAATTTGAAAAACTGGGGATTAAATTGATTGTTCGTCCAACGGATTACAATAGATTTCAGGATAAAATGCGTAATGGCACTGTTCAATTGTTTCTTTTGGGGTGGAATGCTGATTATCCCGATCCTGAAAATTTCTTTTTCTTATTGTATGGCCCAAATGGAAAAGTAAAGCATGGTGGGGAGAATGCCGTTAATTATAATAGCTCTGAATTTAATCGATTATTTGAACAAATGCGCAATATGGATAATAGTCCACAACGCTTTGAAATTATCCAGAAAATACAAGAAACTATTAGAAAAGATGCGCCTTGGGCTTTCGCTTTTCATCCCAAGAGTTTTTCTTTGTACCATAGCTGGTATCAAAATTTAAAACCAAATTTAATGGCTAATAATACTTTAAAATATAAACAAATTAATCCGCTAGAAAGAGCACAAAAAAGAGAGCAATGGAACCAAGCTGTATTTTGGCCGTTAATTGTGGCACTTTTTGTTTTTGTTTTATTACTTTTTCCTGCCGTAAAAGCTTTTAAAAGCAGAGCAAGGGAGACGATGCAATGATTCAATATATATTACGTCGGATCTTCTATGCTTTACCTATATTAATAGGAGTAAATATATTAACTTTCATCCTATTTTTTGTCGTCAATAGTCCTGATGATATGGCGCGTATGCAGTTAGGGCATAAACATGTAACAGAAGAGGCCGTACAAAACTGGAAACATCAACAAGGTTATGATTTACCGTTATTGTGGAATCAACAAGCTGAAGCAATAGAACAAGTCACGGAGACTATTTTTTATCAAAAATCGCTTAGTTTATTTTTGTTTGATTTTGGTCTGTCAGAAAGTGGTAGAAATATTGGAGCCGATATAAAACAACGTATGTGGCCAAGTCTAAGTATTGCTTTACCTTCATTAATAGTTGGCTTATTAGTTAATATTTCTGTGGCTTTAATGATGGTGTTATTTAGAAATAGTTATCTGGAATTTAGCAGTATTGTTCTCTGCGTGGTTTTAATGTCTATTTCATCTTTGTTTTATATTATTGGCGGACAATTTTTTATAGGAAAATTGCTTAAATTAGTACCTATTTCTGGATATGACACAGGCTTATCGGCGATTAAATTTTTAATATTACCCGTATTAATCAGTGTTGTTTCAGGTATTGGTTCAGGCGCGCGTTGGTACCGTACTTTATTTTTAGAAGAAGTTGAAAAAGATTACGTGAGAACCGCGCGAGCAAAAGGCTTAACTGAAACGCAGGTGTTATTTAAACATGTACTTAAAAATGCCATGATTCCTATACTAACGGGCGTGGTCGTTGTATTGCCTTTGTTGTTTATGGGGAGCTTAATAATGGAATCTTTTTTTAGTATTCCAGGCTTGGGAAGTTATACCATTGATGCCATTAATCGGCAGGACTTTGCTATTGTGAGATCAATGGTCTTTTTAGGCTCGGTGTTATATATCGTGGGGTTAATTATGACGGATATTTCATACTCTTTTGTAGATCCAAGAGTTCGATTGACATAAACCAATTGTGTAGATAAATGTAGGAGGGGCCTTTGGCCGCGACGGCTCTTGATCTTATTCTGATCGCGGCCAAAGACCCCGCCTACTGATAAAAATAACTCATACTTTTCGAGTTTTTTACAAACCTGAGGCTTGTATAGAGCCATATTAATAAATTTAATAATAAAATTTTGGAGAGTTGTGTGTTTCGAGCTTTACTTTTTTTGATGCTTTTTTCTTTATCCTCTATAACTATGGCTTTATCTTATACTGTTGAGATAACTGAAGCAGAACTTCAGCAGCAAGTTACGGCAATGATGCCGATAGAGAAAAAACAATTATTTTTCACAGTGAAATTTTCAAACCCAGAAATTGATTTACTTGAAAGTAGTAACAAAATTGGCATTTTTACCCATATTAACTTAGATTCTCAGCTAGGAATAAAAGGGAAAGGTCGGGCAAAAATAATAGGATCTTTAAGTTATGATTCAAAAACCTGTGCTTTCTATTTTAAAAACTCCAAAATAGATACATTGGAGATTGATAAAGTTTCTCAAAAAGATACTGAACAAATCAAAGGGTTAGTCGAAGTTATGGGCAATAAAATATTAGCAATACATCCTATTTACAAACTTAAAGATAGTGATTTAAAACAGAAAATGGCCAAGGCCGTTCTGCAATCAGTATCAGTCAAAAACAATAAATTATTTTTAACATTAAATGTACTTTAGTTAATGATTAGAGTATTAGTTTTCCTTTATTTATCGGGTTTATTTTAGAATTATGGTTATTCTATGGACAGATGCGCTAATTTATATTTTAGTGCTAGTAAGTATTATTGCAGGAATTTCGATTGCTCGAAAACCTAATTTTAAAAGGCCTTTAAAGAAAATAACAGCCAGTAAAACAGGGATGATTTCCTTGTTATTTTTACTATTTTTTATTTTTATTGGTTTATTAGATTCCATTCATTTTAAAGAAACAGAAGGGCGAACCCGAGAGATCATTAGTCTGTTGGATTATTGGGCTAAGCCATTACGCACACAAAATGAAAAGACTTATTCAGCCCCATTTTCAGCTTATTTATATAGTAAAGAAATGATTGCTAAGGCTGATGGTGGTACACAATGGAGTTATCCGCGTTTAAAATTTGGTGGTTCTCATCTGAAAACACCAGAAACTGAAGCTTTATCTGATGTATTAACAAAAGCAGCGACTGGTTTTGGAAAAGGGGCTGGGTTATTTATGCTGTTTTTTGTCTTATTATGGAGTTATTTGCATGATAGACATAAATATCTATTAAAGGGAGATACCGCTAAGGCTGTTTGGGCTGTGGTGTTTTTGTTGTTATCTACGAGTTATATGCTGATATATTTATCAGGCTATTATCATGTGCTGGGCACAGATAAAGTGGGTGAAGACGTTTTTTACCAAGCGATTAAAAGTATTAGAACAGGCTTGGTGATTGGATCATTAACCACGTTGATTATGTTACCCCTAGCCATTGTTTTTGGCATTATGGCGGGGTTCTTTAGAGGCTGGGTGGATGATGTTATCCAATATATTTACACCACACTTAATTCTATACCCAGTGTTCTACTTATTGCGGCTTCAATTTTGATGGTTCAAGTTTATATGTCAAACCATGCCGAAGACTTTAATAGTTTGATTGTTCGATCAGATATGCGCTTACTATTCTTATGTTTGATTTTAGGCGTGACCAGCTGGACAGGGTTATGCCGTATGTTACGTGCCGAAACACTTAAGTTAAGAGAAATGGAATATGTGCAAGCGGCTCAAGCTTTAGGTGTTAAGCAAAGTACTATTTTAATCAGACATATTTTGCCTAACGTTATGCATATTGTTTTAATTTCTGTTGTATTGGATTTTAGTTCATTAGTTTTAGCCGAAGCCGTACTGTCTTATATTAATATTGGCGTTGACCCAACAACTTATAGCTGGGGTAATATGATTAATGGAGCGCGTTTGGAAATGGCGCGTGACCCCGTGGTTTGGTGGTCATTATTAGCTTCCTTTGTGTTTATGTTTAGTTTGGTATTAGCGGCTAATTTATTTGCAGATACTGTAAGAAACGCTTTTGATCCAAGACGGGCGGAGCAGGGCGAGTAAATGGAAAATAAATTACTGCAAGTTAAAGGCTTAACGGTTTCTTTTAAAAAAGAAAAAGTGGTTGATAATATTAGTTTTGATATTAATAAAGGTGAAACCTTTGCTTTAGTCGGCGAATCAGGTTCAGGAAAATCTATTACAGCCTTATCTGTATTACGACTTTTACCTACAAATGCAAAGGTATCAGCTTCAGAAATCAAACTGAATAGTGATGATTTATTCAGTATTGCTGAAAATGATTTTTGTAAAATACGAGGTAAACGCATAGGCTTGATTTTTCAAGACCCTATGTCATCACTTAATCCGGTGATGACGATTGGTGAGCAAATTGCTGAAGTGATGCAGATTCATTTTAGCCACTCAAAGACAGAAATAAAGCAAGCGGTTTTTGAGCTATTACAGCAGGTGGAAATCCCCCAGGCTGATCGACGTATTAATGAATATCCTCATCAGTTATCGGGTGGACAGCGGCAAAGGGTGATGATTGCGATTGCTTTAGCGGCTAAGCCAGATTTATTAATTGCAGATGAGCCAACCACGGCTTTAGATGTCACTATTCAAGCACAAATATTACAGTTATTAAAAACGATTCAGCAAAAAACAGGTATGGCACTTTGGTTGATCAGCCATGATCTTGCTTTAGTGTCGAATATGGCAGACAGAATTGCTGTGATGCAAAGAGGCAAGATTGTTGAGTCAAACAAGACAGATCAATTTTTTAAACAACCTCAACACCCTTATAGCATTAAATTATTAGCAGCATTACCCTCAATAGAGAGCTGTATTAATAAAGTTGTTGATAATAAGGGCGATATTTTATTACAGGTTGATAATTTTAAAGTCTATTATCCGATACGGAAAGGTTTTTTTAAACGTGTGGTTGATTATGTGCGAGCTGTTGATGGTGTTGATTTTCAATTACAGCAAGGTAAAACATTGGCTTTAGTTGGGGAGTCTGGCTGTGGAAAAACCACCTTGGGAAAAGCTCTAATTAATTTAATTCCTCATACGGCAGGCACCGTACTTTTTGATCATGTTGATTTAACAACATTAAATAGAGAATCTTTACGTAATAAACGTGCTGAAATCCAGATTATATTCCAAGACCCTTTTTCTTCGATGAATCCTCGCATGTTGATTGGGGAAATTATAGAAGAAGGTATTAAAGCCCTGCATCCTCACTTTGGTTCAGCTGATAGACAGCAAAGAGTTGCTAAACTATTGGATCAAGTTGAATTGCCTCAATCGTCTGCTATGCGATATCCTCATGAGTTTTCTGGTGGACAGCGGCAGCGGATTTGTATTGCTAGAGCATTAGCTGTTGAGCCTAAACTTATTATTTGTGATGAGCCAACCAGTGCATTAGATGTTTCTGTGCAATCTCAGATTATTGAGTTGCTTAAAAAATTGCAAAAAGATAAGGGCATAAGTTATCTGTTTATTACCCATGATTTAGCCGTTGTTGCTGAAATAGCTGATCAAGTGGCTGTGATGCATCAAGGAAAGATTGTTGAACAAGGTGATGTAGAGCAAATTCTGAAAAAACCTAAGCATGCATACACACGAAAACTTTTGGATGCAGTACCTATGATTTCTTAGTTATCCCATAGTAGTATTTGTCAGCGGCCACTTGGCATAAATGTTACTATCATCAAAATTAACTTGAATTAAACTTAATTAATTATCTTATTTTTTATAAAAGGAACGAAATGAAAAACGTAAAAATATCTTTACTTTGTACTTCTCTTATTATGTCTGGAACAGCAACTGCAGGCTGGTTTGATTTTTTATCTTCATCGGATGAAGCGGCTACAGTGGAAGCAGTACCAGCAAAAAGTGAAACAGCACAACAAATTGATAAGGTGAATGATGCTTTAAAATCTGCGCAAGTTGCCTCTGATGTTCAAGAATTGGGGCTGACTGATGCGTTGGTTAAACAACTAGGTGTTTCTGAGGCACAAGCGGAAGGCGGTTCAGGTGCATTGTTAGAAATGGCTAAATCTAACATGTCAGAAGCTGATTTTGGTGAATTAAGTAAGTCTATTCCTGGAATAGATAGCCTAATAGGGTCTGCTTCGGAACAAAAAGCCACTTCATCTTCAGACAATTTATTAGGCTCATTAGCTAATGCAACGGGGAATGATTCATTAATTAGTGCAGCAGGATTAGCCGATACATTTCAAAAATTAGATTTGTCTAGTGATATGGTCGGTCAATTTGTCCCTGTTATTGTTGATTATGTGAAAACAAATGGTGGTGAAGGGGCTGCTAATTTATTAAGTTCTGCATTGGCTGGGTTGTAAGTTTATTACATATTAATTGTTCCAAAAACTTTTGCACTTTATCGCCCCCTCCCTTGAGGGGGAATTAGAATGCAAGAACTTTCAGAACGATTAATAATTAAGCCGTTGTAGCCTTGATGAAACGGAGTGGAATCAAGGTTTTTTTATATTTGTAGGATGTGTTTGTGTTGACAAAAAAAATCTATTTAACAGTGACAGTATGGGTCTCTATTTTCCTATTATCTGCTTGTGCCTCAATGACTTCTGATTCAACTTCTGGGTCAACCGCTAATACAACAGAATCTTTTTCTGACCTTACCTCAAGTGTAAGTGGTAGCTCCAGTGACGATGGTGAAGAAACACAAAAAGCTGAAGTTTTAGCGTTTGTTAAATTAAATTATAATCGTGTGCGTTCTGATATAGCAATAGGTGAAGGCGAGCATTTAGAAGCTCTTGCTACACTTTTAGCTGTTGATAAAGCTAAACACAGTCAGTTTTACGCTATGACTAAAAATAATTTTAACCAACTATTTAATTCGTCTGATACAACAGCAGAAGATTTTGTTGCTCATTTATACTTAGAATTGAGTCAAGAAAAAATATAAGCTGGTTGACTTCCATTCTCAGAATGGAAGTTTTTTTCTTATAGATAATACTACCGTAAACTCCTTCCTGTTTATGTTTTTTCGCTGTTCCCCTTTTTTTCGATACAAAGTTTTTTTATTTATTGTTATTTCTTTACTAAGCAGCAATTTAGTAGCAAAAGAGCATACGGATTTTGTTAACCAGCTTATATCGCAGGCTCGAAATGAAAAAACCTGGTTACAGCGTGATTGGAAAGCATTAATACATTATTCTCCTGATATGTTTGGCTCTGGTTTTAAGAGTTTAGTGGATGACGCTGATTTTTTTTTAGCCGAGCAAGGCCAAACTTCACCTCAGTTGGAGTTAGAAGCAACTATAAAATACCTTTTTAATTCTTCGTTTCAAGAGCAATCTATTGCTTGTCGGTTTCCTGCCAGAGTTGCTTTTTTAACTAAAGCGTTGCTTATAAAAGACCTAAAAACGCCTGCTTTAAAATGCATTAAATTAAATAATTGGTTGAAGAACTTACAAGCAGACAGTTTAACTTTGGTTTTCCCTGTTTCGGTATTAAATAGCCCTGGCTCATTATTTGGGCATACATTTCTTCGCTTGGATAAGAAAGAAGAAAAAAAGCCTGATTTATTAGCCTGGACAATAAACTATGCTGCGCAAACCGATGGTGAAAAAGGCGTAAGTTTTGCTATTAAAGGTTTATTTGGTGGCTACCCAGGAAAATTTACACTGGCTCCTTATTATTCCAGAGTTAAAGAGTATAGCGACATTGAAAGTCGTGATATGTGGGAATACCAATTAAATTTTAATCAACAGGAAATTAAGCTATTACTACTCCATTTATGGGAATTATTGCCAAGTTATTCTAATTATTTTTTTGTGGATGAAAACTGTGCTTATCAATTGCTTGCACTTTTACAAGTGGCTAAACCTGAATTAAAACTAATAGATCAGTTTTATTGGGATGCATCACCTGCTGCAACAATACGAGCATTGGTGGAAATGCCTGGTTTATTAAAAGATATTAAGTTTCGACCTTCAAATCGGCGAATTATAGCGGCAAGGGCCAGCCAGTTAAGTGTTGCAGATAAAGTAATGGCGCGAGACCTGGGGGAAGGTGAGTTGCTATTAACTAATAAGAGCTTAATGACGCATAAGAACCAGGCTGAAATATTAGAACTGGCCTATGATTATGTAGCCTATTTAGAGGCTACTGATAAAAAAATTCTGATTGATTTTGATGATAATAGTCAGGATACACAAGTGTTGCTGTATCAGTTATTATCGGCACGAAACAAGTTAACCAAGAGGGTTAAGAAAGCTGCAATAGAAACTCCAAGGTATCGTCCTGATCAGAGTCATAAAGGTCATCGTTTAGGTATTCGAGCTGCTTATGAAGAGCCAGAGTACTATTTTCAAATTGATTATCGTTGGGCTTATCATGATTTATATGACCCTTCAAATGGTTTTGCCAAAGGGGCACAGTTAGAATTTTTAAAACCTGCTTTTCGTTATTACCCAGAACAAAACAGCTTGAAATTAGAAGCTATCGACTTTGTTAATATTATTTCTAGTCCAGCTCGTAATTATTTTATCAGGCCACTATCCTGGGAAGTCTCGGTTGCTTTAAAGCGACATCGGTTTGATGAAAACTATCGACCTTTAATGGGAGATTTTAATTTAGGTGTGGGGGTGAGTTATGAGCTAAGTAAAAGAACATATGCGACGTTTATTGCAAGCACTCAAATACTAATAGCAGATGATTTTAATCAATATATTGCTTTATCGGGTGGAGGCAAAATGCGAGTTATTTCAAATGTTACAGATAATTGGCAAGTTGGAGTTTCTGCTCAAATAATGCAATTTTATCAAGGAATAAGCCATACAGCATATCATTTTGGGGGAACCCAACGAGTAAGCATAGGGCGTAATAATGCCATTGTCATTGATGTAACTAAAGTTCAGGAATTGGGTGATGATTACTTAAAAGCCCAATTATCTTGGCAATATTATTTTTAACTTTTCTTAATAATTAGTTTTTGACCTGGACGTAATACTTTATTAAGCGAAATATTATTCCAAAGTGCAATATCTTTACTGTGAACATCAAATTGTCGAGCAATATCCCAAAAAGTATCTCCTTTTTTTACGGTATAAAGATGTTTTTGGTGCTTATCAAATTTTCTTAATGAAGTAGGAATAAGTAAATATTGTCCTGCTTTAATATGGCTATTTTCTAAGTGATTTGCTTTGAGTAAAGCATTGACAGAAGAACCATGTGTTTTAGCAATGATTCCAAGGTTTTCTCCCGCTTTTATTTTGTGACGTACCCATTTTAACCTAGCTGTTTTAGCTGTCTGAGCTAATTTGTCTTTAAAGTGTTGAGATTGATCAACATGGACTAAAAGATGAAAAGGACCATCTGGGTCTGTACTGGATCTTTTAAATCCAGGGTTTAAAACAAAAAAATCATCAAGCGTGGTATTAGCCATTTTCGCAGCAATGCTTAAATCTATTTGTGAATTAATATTCACAACCTCAAAATGAGGGGTGTTAGGAATATCTAATAGAGGAATGTTGTATTTATCTGCATTGGCTAAAATTTTTGAAATAGCTAATAACCTTGGGATATAACTTTTTGTTTCCTCACGCAAAGATAATGACCAATAGTCAGTTTCTAAATTTAATTTTTTATTTTTTCTAATTGCCTTTCTGATATTACCTTTTCCAGCGTTATAAGATGCAAGCGCTAAAAACCAGTCATCATCAAACACCATACTGAGTTGTTTAAGGTAAGTTGTAGCCGCTTGAGTCGATGTGTAAATGTCTCTACGACCATCGTACCACCAATTTTGTTTAAGGCTAAAATAACGTCCTGTTGCGGGCATAAATTGCCAAATACCAGCGGCTTTACTTTTTGATAATGCATGTGGCTTAAAGGCACTTTCTACAATGGGGAGTAAAGCTAATTCTCCTGGGATTTGTTTTGCTTCTATTTCATCAACAATAAAATATAAATAAGGTGCCGCACGGCGCTGAATTTCTGCTATATATTCTGGGTGTTTAAGGTATCTCTGTAATTCATGATCAATACGTTCATTACTTATTTCGGGTAAAGAGTACAGCGAGAATAATCGATCCCAGACAGAGGTATAAGATATTTCAACAGGGTTTATTGTTTTAGATGTTTTAAGTCTTTCTATAGAAAGGTTTTGTTCAGATATTTGAGAAAGCTCAATTGTAGAGGGTGATGGTTCTTTTATAAAAGCATGTGTTTTTACTTTTTCCGCGCAGCCCGTTGTGATGAGTATAATCAAATACAGTAAATATTTGCTTGAACTGATAGAATTAAATACAGGCATGTCTAGATGAATCTCACTAAATTGATCTTAACATTTAATTATATATCAAAGTTTACGTATTTCTAGTTTGTAGTATGAAAAGAAAGTTTTTATTTTCCTTTTATGAAACCCCCCAAGGCAAATTGTTGCAACTATTGGAGGAGAATTATTTAAGGCGATCCATTACAGTGAGTTGTAAGCAAACTATTTTACAGATAGGTGCTTTAAACTGGGAAAGTGTCTTTATAGACTGCTCCTTGTATCAAAAATACAGCATTCTTGATGCAAAAAGTGAGGGCTGTGCTGAAGCGGTAAAAATTTGTGGAAAATCATATTTATTACCTATTCAAAGCGAGACTGTTGATTTAGTGATTTTGCCCCATCTTTTAGAGTTTGATGAACATCGATTTCAAACTATGAGGGAAATTGAAAGGATATTAAAACCAGAAGGAGAAGTTATTATCATTAACTTTAATCCTCTAAATGTTTGGGTTAGACTGCAGTTTTTATGGAATAAAAAGATGTCGAATACTTGGCAAGGCCATTTTATTAAACGAACCCGAGTAGCTGATTGGTTAAAATTACTCAATTTTGAAATTAAAACAACCTCTGAATTTACTTTGGATTCCATCCTCACAACACCAGAAAAATTTAAACTGGGAAAACGAACCTATTTTTCCATGGCTTATGCGGTAAGGGCTGTTAAAAGGCGATACACCTTAATTCCCTTAACCCCTGTAAAAGCAACGCCATCCAGACTAGTAACCGTATCTTCAGGGTTAGAAACTTCGACACATAGGACAAAAAAACATGACTGAACAAGTCATTATATACACAGATGGAGCCTGCAAAGGTAACCCCGGACCAGGTGGCTGGGGTGTTTATTTTCAATATAAAGCCCATAAAAAAGAGCTTTGTGGTGGCGAGAAGGAAACCACTAATAATCGAATGGAGTTAATGGCAGCTATTATGGCTTTAGAAACCTTAACGCATGCTTGTGATGTTGCTTTGCATACAGATTCTAAATATGTCTTACAAGGCATTACAGACTGGATGGATAATTGGAAAAAAAGAGGTTGGAAAACAGCAGCTAAAAAACCAGTTAAAAATGAAGACTTATGGCGTAGATTGGATGCAGCCATTGCCAAACATAAAATAAACTGGGTTTGGGTAAAAGGCCACTCAGGCGATATAGGCAATGAAAAAGCAGATGACTTAGCTAATCAAGGTGTACCAGGTAGGTTGGAATAGCGAAAGCATTTTCCGATATTCAAGCTACAAGTCACATTTCACAAATTTGCAAACCAAACTTCCTCCGCTGAAAATCATGGAAACGGAGCGATAGCGAAGTGATGATTTTTAGTCCGCAGTAGGCCACAGGGAAATTTGCCGATTCGACGTGTGCGATAGCACGCGAGAGAAGCAAAAAT
>Ga0209826_1001714_pt1 | contig 15011 bp, 12 predicted proteins | sample GOMGulsemesocosm_5_FD_184637 | JGI IMG/M metagenome (GOLD analysis project Ga0209826, IMG submission 184637) | Methane-oxidizing microbial communities from mesocosms in the Gulf of Mexico - GOM15C Gulf of Mexico (SPAdes) (version 2) | ecosystem: Environmental > Aquatic > Marine > Cold seeps... | reverse complement strand
GACAGGCGTGTCGTTTTCTCCAACGACAGACGTGTCGCCTTCTCCAACGACAGGCGTGTCGTTTTCTCCAACGACAGGCGTGTCGTTTTCTCCAACGACAGGCGTGTCGTTTTCTCCAACGACAGGCGTGTCGCCTTCTCCAACGACAGGCGTGTCGCCTTCTCCAACGACAGGCGTGTCGATTTCTCCAACGACAGGTGTGTCGTTTTCTCCAACGACAGGCGTGTCGCTTTCTTCAACTACAGGCGTGTCTTCTCCGCCAACAACAGGTGTGCCGTCTTCTCTAGCAACAGACTCGACACCCTCGTCATTATGCCTGTGATTGAAATCATTCAGAGCCTCGACCTCGGGTTTCTTCTCTCTGTACGATACAGTACTGCGATGAGGTTCCTCGATAGTGCCTCGCTTACTTACCCCCTGCACCTCATCATGGGTCCGGCTCGGCTCATGCCGCGCTCGTGCGTCCCGTGCGTCTGCCTGCTGCATATGGTGATCAAAACTGCGCTCATTGACCGAGCGCCCAACCACCGGGGCTGCCCTAGCCGCAGGGGCCGCCGCTTCGCCGAGTTGCAGCAATCTGTTAATACCCGCTTGCGCTTGATTAGCGTTCATTATTTCCCTCAGCCGTCATCTATCTTTAGCGGCAATAAGTCTCCGCTAATTTCAGTAGTCATAGTGATAACGGACTAATGCAACTGAAGTGCCAAGTTACTGGGTCAGGGGCAAAGCTATGAAAAAATCGGCAGAATTACTGTCTGAGCTGAGGGGTGTCGCTGAGGGGTATGGCTGTGCTGTGGCTAAGTTCAAGTCAATACACAAGGGGAGGGTGCTGGCGCCAAAGCGCCAAGCAATACAGGTTTAGCAGTTTTCGAGCGCCTCTTTTACCAATACAAACTCTTCGTCTATCTGGCTCAGCAACGTATCAAGGCCCTCTAGCTGGTTATCCTTGGACTGTTGCTCAACCTGAAAACAAAGATCCGTTAACAGGCTTGCGCCAAGGTTACTGCTGCTGCCTTTTAAGCTGTGCGCATTTTTACGGATCTCATCCAAATCTTGCTTGCTCAGCAGTTCATGCAATAACGTAACGCGGGCCTGCGCGTCTGCGAGGTAGGTCTGCACCAGCGCAGTAAACTCATCCTCCATGATGTCTTTTAGAGCCGCCAAGGCTTCGAGGTCAACAGGTTGAGTCATCATCAATTCCAAAATTTATCATACAATCAGGCTAATACTAGCTAATAGCCCGCCCGCTACTCCAGAGGTTACTCGTCATTAGACCAACTAAAAATAGCCTCCACTTGGCTACCACTGTCAATATAGCGTAAAGACTCACACAATGTGCGAATCAGAGGAATACCGCGACCGCAGTAACCATCGGTTTTATGTTCATTATTCAGTTTATCAGCGTGGCTAAAGCCCTCACCACTATCGCCTACACGGATCAATAAAGAACCGCCATCGTCCATCGTGTTATGGGATAGGTGGAAACTCACAAAGCCATCCTCCAGCTCACCCAGTCGCTTATTTCGCTCCGCATAATAACGCGCGAAGCCTTCCGGGGTTTCCTTCCACTCTGAACTCAAGCCCAGCACCCCATGCTCTAGAGCATTGGAGTAGAGCTCCGCCAAGATGGTGTACAGGCTGCCACTGTGGCGTCGCAGCCCCGGCACCTCAACGAGAATATTCAGTAACAGGGGCAGCGGATCAAACAGCCTAAAAGTCGAGGGTTTAATTTTAAAGTCCAACACCCATTCCATGAGTCCCGTGGAAACATGACCCGACAGAGCATCCGCGCTAGCGAGTACCTGATGGGGTTCGACCATTTTCAATTCGAGCAAAGACAGGTCGTCATCGCGACAGGCCTCACCACTGTAGCTATGAACATCCTCAATTATCTCATCGAACAACTGAGCACTGGCGTCATTGCGCTCGAAAACACGCTGCAGGCGCTGCTCGCCATACATGCCTCCCTCGTGGTTGCGTGACTCGACAATGCCATCTGACCACATAAAGAAGCGATCCCCCAGGTCCATCTCCAGGTACACACAGTCATCGCGAAAATCCTTATCGTCTGACACGCCCAGGGGTAGATGGGTCGAGCGCACGGTTTCTATCTCACCGGTTTTTTCGCGGTAGAGATAGCAGTCGGGCAGACCGCCATTCCATACTTTGATACGGCGTTTAACAAAATCCATATCGACAATGCAAGCGCAGCAAAACACCCCAATCGGCAGGATAGATTTCAACTTCTGGTTAATTTCCCGCAGCACATCCACCAGGGAAAAACCCTTCTGCACCATACCGTAGAATGAGGTGGCCAGCGGCATGGCTCCAATCGCGGCGGGCAAACCGTGCCCAGTAAAGTCGCCCAGCAGAACCATCATGCTGCCCGACGGCCGAATGCCCGCGACCAACACATCGCCATTAAACACAGCCAGGGGGGAAAGCAGGTATTTGACGTTGGCCGCGTCCAGACAACCAGAGTGGGCAATATTATCAAACACCTGCTTGGCAACCGTTTGCTCTTGCAATAAATGCTCATTATGCAGAACAATTTCATCGCGTTGACGGTGCAAGGTGACATGCATTTCACGCATGCGCTTGAAAGCCTTGATCTTGGCTTGGATGATAAAACGATTGTAAGGCTTGGAAAGAAAGTCATCACCACCCGCCTCCAGGCATTTCACCAGAGAGTCTGTATCGGTCAGTGAGGTGAGGAAGATAACCGGCACCAGCTCATCGCCGGCTAGCTCTTTAATCTGTTTTGCCGCGCCCAGGCCGTCGAGTCGAGGCATAAGCGCATCAAGCAGAACAATATCAGGCGCGCTCGACTTGAACAGCTCGACCGCCTCCAGCCCGTCGCGAGCACAGACAACTGAGTGCCCCTCGCGCTTAACAATGGACTCCAGTATTAGCCGATCACTGTCCGTATCATCAGCGATCAGAACTTTCAGAACTCCCTGCTCTGCCATGATTAGCTCGTCCTCGTCGGCTATCGAAGCGGAAGATTAATGAATGGTAAACAGTTGTTCGAAGTTTGAAATGGTTAAAATCTTTTTGACATCAGAACTGCAGTTAATGATCTCAATACTGGCCGTATTACCGCCAGCGTGATCGCGTAACAACAGCAGCATACCCAGAGCGGAACTGTCCAGGTAGGTGGTCTCATCCATATCGACGCGGTAATGTGAGGGCTGCACCGTAAGGGCTTCGTAACTATTACGAAAATCCTGATGAGCACTGAAGTCAAAACGTCCCTGAATAGAGATCACTAATTCCTTACCGTCATCCGATACACTCGAAACAATCGACATAACACGCCTCTAATAAATTTTAATCGTCCAGTTTACAAAACGAAGCCCTGCGATACATGTTAACGCTACCAGGCCCATTCCTTCGTCACTAACTATAGGGTGCTAGGTTCACTTCTCATCACAATAAGAAACAACGCACTTTCAGCATAGACTAATATCAAACGTAACTCAGTGATAGCCCCAGCAATTAATCTTTCTTAATGGCTAGGGTTATATGGGCAGTCTATTTTTCATACGCCAGCCCCATAATACGCGCAGCCACCTTGCTCAGTGGTAACACCTCCGCGGCGGCGTCCAACTTTACGGCCGCGCCAGGCATGCCCCAGACAACACTGGAGGCCTCGTCTTGGGCAATCGTATGGCAACCCGCTTCACGCATCGTTAACATAGACTGAGCGCCGTCTGCGCCCATGCCCGTTAACATGACCGCCAGTGCCTTATTGCCCACCTCTTTCAACACCGAATCAAACAAGACCTCCACCGCAGGTTTATGCCTATTAACCGGTTCACTGTCGAGCAGCTTACAGACATAACCATAGGATGAACGCCCGACCAGCAGGTGTTTATCCCCCGGTGCGACATACGCGCAACCGGCCCGAATAGGCTGGCCATCCTCTGCCTCGAAGACACTTATCTCACAGCTGTTGTTTAAGCGCTCGGCAAACGAACTGCTGAAACTTGCCGGTATGTGCTGAGTAATGACAATCGGAGGCGCCTGCTTGGGCAGCATCACTAAGACATCTTTGATGGCTTCGGTGCCGCCCGTCGAGGCGCCAATGGCGCAAATAAAGTTAGCGCGTAAGCGGCCTCCCGCAGCGGGCTGTTTTACGGGTTGGCTGGGCGCAGTCTGTGAACGACAGGAGATGTTGGCTTTGGCGGCCATCATCACTTTATTAATGATGCTGCCTCGGTACTCTTCCAGCCCACAATCGCCATCGTTCTTAGGCTTCGGCAAAAAGTCCACAGCGCCAAGACTTAAAGCCTCCAAGGTCGCCGGTGCACCGGCGTGGGTCAGCGTAGAGATCATCACCACCGGCATGGGCCGCAGGCGCATCAGGTTAGCCAAAAAGGCAATGCCGTTCATTTTCGGCATCTCAATGTCCAGCGTCAGCACATCCGGCTTGAGCTGCTTGATCATCTCGCGGGCTTCAAGCGGATCCTGGGCGGCACCCACTACTTCTATCTGTTTGCTCGACTGAAGAATCTCAGTCAGCATGGTGCGCACCAAGGCCGAATCATCCACGATCAATACTTTAATCATAGTATTCCCTAAAAGAGCTCAATTTCACCTGCAGAAGGCGGCTTGGCGATGGAGCGAATGTATTCCTGCTCGCGGCGTTCAACCGTATCGTTGTGGCAGTTCTTCAATTTCTTTATCTTTACCGCGCCGGTATCGGGAAAATACAACACCTTGCGCGGCAGAGTACCACCCACGTCCTGCGCGCTTATGGTTAAGCGCTCGTTTTTAAGGTAGTCGAAGGCAAAATCAATATTACGCTTGCCAATGTCTGTCATGTTGGCCAGTACTTGGCCACCGCCAAACAGCTTAATTTCAAGGCTGTTGCGCTGCCCACCCAGCTTGAGGATGGCGTTGATCAGAAATTCCATCGCCCAGTTGCCGTAACGCAGGGACGCGCTCACCTCGCTGCCCGCCCAGGAACTGTGTTCGCCAGACTCAGGCAACATAAAATGGTTCATGCCGCCGACACCAATACGCGTGTCGCGGATGCAGGCGGAAATACAGGATCCCAGCACCGTTGAAATCATTTCGCCCTGGGCGCTGACATAGAATTCCCCTGGCATAATCTTCGCAGCCGGGACCTCCATCCGCCTATCCCAGTAGCGGTTTACATTTTCAAAGCCAGCCAGAGGCTTAGGTAATTCGCCCTTTAGCGGCACGCTTTATTCCCTAGATGACACAATTGACAAGCACTCACAATCGTCGATAAATGGTGTGACCAATCAGCTCAAAATCGCTAGAGACTTTATGCAAGCTTTCTGAGTGGCCAATAAATAGGTAGCCGCCAGGTTTTAACACCTTGGCATAACGGCTAAACAATTCTTTTTGGGTTTCCTTGTCAAAGTAGATCACCACATTGCGGCAAAATATCACATCAAACAGGCCTTTCATGGGCCAGTCATGCAGTAGATTAAGGGGTTTAAAGGTAATCAGTTTTTGCAGGCTGGGTTTCACCCTGACCGTCTCGCCATCGGCCGCCTTTAAAAACCAGCGTTTTTTTCGGCTAGTTTCTAAGTCATCAATACGATCGACATCGTACTCGCCCCGCTTGCCATGCTCTACGACATTGGTATCGAGATCGGTGGCCAGTATTTTAATATCCCAGCGATCAACCGCCAGTTTCTCTTTCACACAGATGGAAAGCGTATAGGGTTCCTCACCCGTAGAGCAGCCAGCAGACCAGATACGAATACGCCGTGATGCCGCGTTTTGCCGCAGCAGGTAGGGGAAAACCGTCTCCTGAAGGTAGTCAAAGTGGTGTGATTCACGGAAAAAGGACGTCAAGTTGGTGGTAATGGCATTGACGAAATCGGTCATTTCATCATTGCCTTTAGCCCCAATAAGCGCGCAGTATTCATCGAAAGAGCGCATATTTCGCAGACGAATACGCCGGGACAAACGGCTGTAAATCATATTCCTTTTATGATCGGTTAGCTTTATGCCCGTTACCTTATAGGCGATGTCGGCAATCAATTTAAAGTTTGCTGCCGTCATCGGAAACTCACGTTCGGCGTGAGATTCATTGCCTTTTTTTAAAGACATAACGTTCCTAGCCAACCCAGTGCTCTTAGCCAATCCAGTGCTCCCGTCCAACCTAAAGCGTTTATAACACCCAACAAGCGCTTGTGAGGTTAGCCAGCCCGTTACAATCCTGCCATGGGCTGGCTAGCACTCAGAGCTTAGAACTCCTCCCATTCATCATCGTCCCCACTGCTCGGGCGAGGCGCACTCGCTTTCACACTGCTCACACGGCTGTTGCCCGCAGAGGAGTAAGTCGGTGCGGCACTTGCACCGCCGTGAGAGCCACTGTCATCCACCACAAAGAACTCCATCATGGTGCTCATGCCTTTCGCCTGCTCCGCCATTGCCTCACCGGCCGCCGACGCTTCTTCAACCAGGGCGGCGTTCTGTTGGGTCATGTCGTCCATCTGGCTGACGGCGGTATTGACCTGGCTGATGCCCGAGGTCTGCTCTTGGGCCGCCTCGGAGATCTCGCGGATCATGGTGCTGACCTTGTCCACCGCCTCGACAATTTCCTGCAGGGTTTCACCGGATTCGTTCACCAGCTTGGTGCCGTCCTCCACCTTGTCGCCACTGTCGCGGATCAGGTCCTTGATCTCCTTGGCCGCACCGGCGGAGCGCTGGGCGAGGTTGCGAACCTCACCGGCGACCACCGCGAAACCGCGGCCCTGCTCACCGGCCCGCGCCGCTTCCACCGCCGCGTTGAGCGCCAGCAGGTTGGTCTGGAAGGCGATCTCATCGATGACACCGATGATGTCGGCAATCTTCTTACTGGAGGTGTTGATGTCCTCCATGGCAACCACCGCCTGGCTCACCACCTCGCCGCCGCGCTGGGCCTTGGTCTTGGCCTCGCTGGCCAAGCCGTCGGCTGAGGAAGCGTTCTCGGCGCTTTGCTTCACCACCGAGGTCATCTCTTCCATGCTGGAAGCGGTCTCCTCCAGACTCGAAGCTTGTTCCTCCGTGCGCTGACTGAGGTCGGCGTTGCCCTGGGCAATCTCGTTGGCGGCCGAGCTGATGGCGCCACTGGAGCTGCGTACATTGCCGATGATCTCCGTGAGTTTATTGGCCGTGGTATTGGCGTCGTCTTTTAACTGGCCAAATGTACCCTGGTAGTCACGGGTGATGCGCTCGGTGAGATCACCGCGCGACATGGCCCCGAGCATGCGCAGGGTGTCGTTGAGCGCGACCTCCACGGTGCTGACCAAACTGTTGAGACCGCCACTGAGGTTCTTAAAGAAGCCGTCCTTGCCGTCCAGCGAGATCTGCTGGCTGAGGTCGCCGCGGCCGGCGGCCTCGATCACCACGTCGATCTCTCGCTCGATGGTCACCTCGGCGGTGCGATCCACCCACTCCACCACGGTGCCGAGGCGGTTACCGTCGACGGTAATCGGGTTGGCGGTGAGCTTGAAGGTGCGACCACCAACGACGATCTCGCCATTGAAGGTGCTGGTCATGGCGCCGACCATGTTGCGCTGGTGCGCCGGGTTCTTGTGGAACACATCGATGTTGGCGCCCATCAACTTGTTGGTGTCAAAGCCCGGCAGATCGCGGCGCAGGTCCGACTCGGCGTTGCGCATCATGCCCAGCACCGCCTCGTTGAGGTAGATGAGGTTAAAGTCCGGGTCGGCGATCATAACGTTGGCCGAGACACTGTCGAGCGCCTGCTTGACCCGCGCATTCTCACCGGCCAGACGGCGCTCCTCTATCTCCACCTTCAGGCGATCGGTCTTGTCGTCCCATTCCACCACTGTGCCCAGGCGCTCGCCGTCGCTGTTATAGAGCGGCGTCGCCATCAGCCCGAAGGTGAGGCCATTGATCGGCAGATCGGTGGTGTAGGTGTCGCGCAGCTCTTTGAGCATGCCGCGCTGGTGCGCCGGGTTCTTGTGGAAGTTGTCGACGTTAAAACCCATGAGGTTGTCGACCGAGAAGTTCGACAGCTGGCCGCGAATGGTGCCCTCGCGCTGGCGCAGCATCTTCTTCACCGCCTCATTGAGATAAATAATATTGAGATCGGCGTCGGCCATCATCACCGAGGTATTACACACATCCAGGGCGTTCTTGATGCGCAGGTTTTCATCCGCCACGCGTTTTTCTTCCACCTCCTTGGCCAGTCGCTCGGTCTTGTTGTCCCACTCCACCACTGTGCCCAGACGCACGTCATTCTCGTCATAGAGCGGCGTGGCGATCAAGCCAAAGGTGAGCTCGGCAATCGGCAGGTCGGTCTTGTAGGTGGTGCGCAGATCTTTGAGCATGCCGCGCTGATGCGCCGGATTCTTGTGGAAGTCGTCAACGCAGGTGCCCATCAGGTTCTTGGCGCTGAAGTTCGGCAGCTGGGTGCGGATGGCCCCCTCACTGTCGGCCATCATCCGCTTCACCGCCTCGTTGAGGTAGATAATATTAAGGTCTTCGTCGGCCACCATCACCGAGGTATCGCAGACATCCAGAGCGTTCTTGATGCGCAGGTTGGCGGCGGCTGTCGCAGCCAGCTCGACGTCGATGGCCAGCTGGGCGGTCTTGTCCTGCCACTCCACCGAGGTGCCGAGGCGCACGCCTGCCTCATCAAAAATTGGCACGGCGATCAGGCCAAAGGTGAGGCCGCCGACCGGCAGGTCGGTGCGGTAGGTGCTCTTGAGATCCTTGAGCATGCCGCGCTGGTGCGCGGGATTTTTGTGGAAGTCGTCGACGCAGGTGCCCATCAAGGTCTTGGCGTTAAAGTTCGGCAGCGCTGTCTGCAGCTGCTTCTCGTTCTCCTGCATCATCTTGTGTACGGCGTCGTTCATGTAGATGATGTTGAGGTCTTCGTCGGCCAGCATCACCGAGGTGTCGCAGCCATCCAATGCCTGCTTGATGCGCGCGTTCTCGATGGCAAGGTCTGCCAGATCACTGTCAATCTTCAGCTGTTCAGTCTTGTCGAGCCACTCGACCACCGTGCCCAAACGCTCGCCTTTATCGTCGAAAATAGGCGTGGCGATCAAACCAAAGGTCAGGCCACCCACCGGCAGATCGGTCTGGTAGGCGCTGCTGAGGTTCTTGAGCATGCCGCGCTGGTGTGAGGGTTTGACGTGGAAGTCGTCGACGCAGGTGCCCATGAGATTGCGGGCGCTGAAGTTGGGCAGCGCGGTTCTGAGCGCACCCTCGCTGTCGGCCATCATCTGCTCGACCGCCTCGTTCATGTAGACAATGTTGAGGTCGTTGTCGGCCATCATCACCGAGGTGTTGCACACCTTGAGGGCGCCGCCGATACGCTGGTGTTCAGTATTGAGTTGCTCGTGATCACGCTGCAACTGCTGGTGTTTGATGTTGAGCTGGCCCAGCTGCTTGCGCAGATCGTCCATCTCGCGCTTGTCCTCAGCGCTGGTCCCGGTCAGGGACGATAGTAGTGTCTGGATTCCCATGTCTTGCCTCACGATTGTGTTTTATCGATATTTTATGTTGTCGTTTCCTTGACGTGCGCCGAGGTGGGACTAACCGCTGTCGAGGTGCCACTTGCCCGTCGTCAAGCGACGCGTGGTGCGGTCCATACTGGTAGAGGAAGTGTTATTCATCGGCCGCCTCCAATATTTTCTTGGAGACTTCTTCTAGATTGGGCAGGTCGTCCATGGTTAACAGGCGATCGATTTCCAGCAGTATCACCATCTTTTCGTCGATGCTGACCAACCCGCGGATATAATCGGTGCTGATGGCATCGCCAAGATCCGGGGCGTTTTTCATCTCGGATTCAGCGAGGGTGTAAACATCGGAGACGGCGTCAACCACTATGCCCATGATGCGGCTGCCCTTCTCCAGCTCAACCTTGAGCACGATCACCACCGTCACGTTGGTGTACTCGATGGCTTCCATGCCGAAGCACTGGCGCAGGTCGATGATCGGCACGATGGTGCCGCGCAGATTGATCACACCCTTGATGTGCGGCGGCGCATTGGGCAGCGGCGTGGCCGACTCCCAACCGCGTATCTCCTGCACGCAGAGGATGTCGACCCCGTATTCTTCCTCGGCCATGATAAAAGTGAGGTACTGGTCACTGTCGTCAACCGTACTGGTGTTCACGTCAATCGCCTCCGTGTTCAAGGCTTTTACCGTTTGCATAGTCAGTTCCTACTATTAAGTGCTGAGGTATTAAGTGCTGAGGTATTAAGTGCTGAGGCATTAAGTGCCGAGGCCGACCCCGCAGTGCGCGGTTGGCCCCTGCCTTGCCAAGCTGTGTTGCACATCTGTTGTGCTCTTGCCTCTGCGGCTTTAGCACGGTGTTACGCCGCCTTCCTCAAATAAATTATGTGACTGAACCCAGTTAACCACTGAGCGCTCGCTCGGCCTGGCGCTGACCCGCGCCCAGCGAGACTATGTTGTTGCTTTGGCTGTGTTTGACACCGGCGATCTTCACCAGCCCCGGCACATCAAGAATCAACGCCACTGTGCCGTCGCCGAGAATGGTGGCACCGGAGATGCCTTCTATGCGCTGATAGTTTTGCTCCAGACTCTTGATCACCACCTGCTGCTGAGCCTCTAGGTCATCGACCACTATGCCGACCTTGTCGCCGTCGCTCTCGACCACCACCAGCAGTGACTCTTCGATCTTGGTGCTGTCTGGTTCTATGTTGAAAACGTCATAGAGGCGCACAATGGGTACAAATTCGTTGCGCAGCTGGAACACATCGCAGCCACCGGCCACCTCGCTGACCTTGTCGCGACCGATCTGCATAGACTCAATGATGGAGACCAGCGGGAAGATATAAGTCTGGCTGCCAATCTTCACCAGCTGGCCGTCAAGAATGGCGAGGGTCAATGGCAGGCGAATGGTGACAGTGGAGCCCACACCCTGTTCGCTGGCCAGCTCCACCGTGCCGTTGAGGTCTTGAATGTTGCGGCGCACCACGTCCATGCCCACGCCGCGGCCAGAGACGTCGCTGACCTCGTTGGCGGTGGAGAAACCCGGGTGGAAAATCAGGTCGTGCACCTGAGCGTCGCTGAGGGCGGCGGCCTCCTTGTCGGACATCAGTTCTTTTTCCACCGCCTTGGCGCGGATGCGCTCGCGGTCCAGGCCCTTGCCGTCGTCGGTGATCTCGATCACCACATTGCCACCCTGGTGGTAGGCATTAAGGGTGATGTGGCCGACGGGGTTCTTGCCGGCCGCCTCGCGATCGGCGGGCAGTTCAATACCGTGGTCGACCGAGTTGCGCACCAGGTGCACCAGCGGATCGCCAATTTTTTCCATCACCGTTTTATCGAGTTCGGTGGTCTCACCGATGAGCGTCAGCTCCATCTGTTTATCGAGACGGCGGCTGAGGTCGCGCACCATGCGCGGAAAGCGGCTGAAAGCGAAGCTAATAGGCAGCATGCGAATGCGCATGACGCTCTCCTGCAGCTCGCGGGTATTCTGTTCCAGTTGACCGAGGCCGCCCTGCAGCTTCTGTAGGTCTGCCATCTGGAAGTCTTCACCCAGCTGGCCTAGCATCGACTGGGTAATCACCAGCTCGCCGACCATGTTGATAAGGCTATCGACCTTGTCGATGCCGACACGAATGGAGCTGGATTCTTTGCTTACGTTTTTCTTCGGCGCCGCTTTGGAAGCGGTTTTAGCAACAGCGGCAGGGGCCTTGTCGGCACTCTGGTTCAGTGGCACAACATTGTCGGGCGTGCTGGCCTCAGCCACGGCGTGTTCTTCAACCGCGACTTCAAGCTCGGGGGCTTCAATTTCAAGGGTTTCAACTGCAGCCGGTTTGTCCGCCGCCGCTGCGGATGCCAGTGGCACAATGGTTAGGTCCGATTCGTCGACCACCCACTCAAACGCGGTATCGACGGACTCGCGCGCCACCTCGCCATCGAGCTGCAGCTGCCAAGACAGGTAGCAGGCTTCGGGTTCCATGGCGCTCCAACTGGGCAGGCCTGAGGGGTCGCAACTGACATTCAATGGCCCCAGCTCCGCCAGCTCACGAAACATGCGCAGCGGTTCGTTGCCGGTGCGCAACACATCGCCGTCAGGTTTAAAGTTTATCTGCCAGCCGGGGCTGGCGCTGAAGTTATGGCAGGCCAGTACTATGTCGAGTTTGGATTCGTCGACCACCCACTCAAACACGGCCTCAACCTGCGCCCGAGGCACCCGATCGCGCAGGGTAATGTCCCAGCCCAGGTAACAATTCTCTGGGTCCAGTTGGTCAAAGGCCGGAACGGCGTCGAGGATGGGTTCGATACTGATGCGCCCGATATCCACCAGCTCGCGCAACATGCGCAAGGGTTCGTTGCCGGTCTTGAGAATCTCGGCGCCTGGCACAAAGTGTATTTTCCAGGGGCCATCAACCGACTCAGGTGTGTCCACTGGGGCGCTTTCGACAGCAACGCTGCCCGCGGCTTCCGTGGCTGGCGCTTCGACCGGCGCCGCGGCAACACTGAGGATTGCCTCAAAGGCGCGGCCCAGCTCCAGTGAGAGAGTCGTATCTGGCTCCTCCTTCTCCTGCAGCGATTGCAGCAGTTCGCGCAGGCAATCGACCGACTGCAAAAACAGGTCGACATCGTCCTGGGAAATGCCGCGCTTGCCGTCGCGAATTTCGTCGAGCAGGGTTTCGAGTATGTGGGTAAATTCGGCTACCGAGGAGAAACCAAAGGTCGCACTGCCGCCTTTGATGGAGTGGGCCGCGCGAAAGATGGTGTTGATGGTTTCAGAGTCAACGGCGGCTGGGTCCAGCTCCATCAACGCCGCCTCCATAGCATCAAGGCCTTCGAAGCTTTCCTCAAAAAAGACTTGATGAAATTGCGAAAGATCGATGCTCATAACGGCTACAGCACCTTTTTAATAGTGGCGAGCAGTTGCTCTGGATTAAAAGGTTTTACAATCCATCCGGTCGCACCGGCGTTCTTGCCCTGTACTTTTTTATCGCCGGTTGACTCGGTGGTGAGCATCAAGATCGGCACAAACTTAAACGCTGGCAGTTTTCTGAGTTCTCCGCACAGAGTGATGCCGTCCATATTTGGCATATTGACATCGGATATCACCAGATCCACCGCTCCGCGTTGAGCGAGGCTTAGGGCCTCAACACCATCGGAAGCTTCAACAACATCGTGACCAGCGCCTTTCAGCGTGAAAGAAACCATCTGACGCATGGATGCTGAGTCATCGACGGCAAGAATCTTGGCCATATTTTTTCTCCAGTGGAAATTTAAATCTTTAAAGTGTAGTTAAATCGTTAATGTGTCGTTATTTAATCCAGCGCAAGGTGCTGTTTAAGCCCAAGCTGCTCAGCGGTTTCTATGAGCACGCTAGAGGGTGCACTCCAACTTAGCTTGGCGTTATGACTTTTTAACGCCTGTTGGAAAGCATAAAGAATCTGTAAACCCGCCGTATCCGCTCGGCTTACAGCGCTGGCATTCAATACAACGTCAACGCTGCCATTGGCCAGCGACTCCAGTTCTTCATGCAAAGCTTCGGCGTTGGCAATGGTCAAGTTGTCGGGTAAATCAAATGTTGTTGGGCTGCTCACAGAGATCTCCGTTATCCCTTTTAACTGTTAATCACCCTATCGGTGATATTTACAATAGCTTTAATATTTCTTTTGCTCGCTAAGTCTAGCCTCTGTTTTAGAGATTGCAGATTAAAAGAGTCCGCTTTATATGAATTTATACAATAAAAAATGTCGCGTATTACCACGCAGAAAATAAAATCAGCGCTATGGAATCGATGTATTTATCGCCCTGTTCACAGGTATTCGACAACTCGGCCGATTATGTTGCTAGCGCCTTCAGCTGTTGCCGACGGATCTATCACTTAAATAAAAGACGGCGCTCAGTTGTCTGTTGCGACATACAGATCAATATTTAACCGAATGAATGCAATCAATCTTTGCGGGGTATTATTTGCCATCGACCAGGTCTTTAAAATTAGCGTCTTTAACCACTGTGCACCCTGCTAGCCATGAAATGAGCTGCGCGAGCCGGCATATAAAGTGCATCGCCGCTATTCGGCTTGACCACCCAGGCTGACGCTAGAGCGGTGGCCTGAATGAGCTCCGCACTCGCTTAGATTGACTGGCTGAAAAAATGAGGCGCGGCCTTGAGCAGCCCGTGCAGATCGCACTGCAAGGCTCTGAGTGCAGTGCGCGGATTAAACAACAAGCTGCGCTGCAGGTTGGCAGGCGGGTATTTAGAAAAACAGGGGGGCGTACTTTTTCGGCCGGGCGAGTGAAGGTGTTGAGCGGGGATTATGTCTGCTTATTGGAACGCTGCTGGGCCAGCATAGCCAATTCATCCATCTCTTTTTGCAGTTGTTTTTCGGCCAGCTGATCGTCGCTCTTGCGCAGGCGCACAATCAATTTTTCAATGTTCTTGCGGCGCTGATACAAAGCCCGCCAACTGGAGAGGAAGTGTGGTTGCTGCTGTTCTAGCTGGGTGAAGCGCTCTTGCTGGGCCTGCTCAGCCTCGCTGAGCTGCTGTAAAAACTGCCGATCATTGAGCATTTCCGCGGCGTTTTTCGGGGATTTTTTTTGATTAAGCTGGGTCACGTATTCCGCTTGGTAATCCGCCACCTGCTGCAGCTGGGCTTGGGCTTGCTGTAGTTTTTCTCGGTACTGCTGCAAAGCATCCGCCGCCGCCTGCTCCGCCCGCTCCGCAAGTTGCAAAACCAGTTTCATTCTCTGTGCGCGTTTAACGGCCATTGATCTTTCTACCTAAAGCGATTCACATGGCGCTACTGGACAAGCTAAGCGCTGATCAGCAGGCGTCGATTTTACTTTGCGGGCTGGGTTAAAGCGCCGCCATTATTGGCAGGCGCCCGGGTGAGTGCGCCGCCGTTATTAGCACCCGGTGCGGGATTGCCCGCCGCGGGCGCCGCCGCATTGGCGCGAGCTGGGGCGGCATTGCCCTTAGCCTGCGCCTGAGCCCCACGGTTTAATCCCGCCGAGCCGGGTGTTATGGCCTGCTGTAAGTCTTGGCAACTGTCCGCATAGCTGATG
>Ga0209826_1001712_pt1 | contig 15016 bp, 10 predicted proteins | sample GOMGulsemesocosm_5_FD_184637 | JGI IMG/M metagenome (GOLD analysis project Ga0209826, IMG submission 184637) | Methane-oxidizing microbial communities from mesocosms in the Gulf of Mexico - GOM15C Gulf of Mexico (SPAdes) (version 2) | ecosystem: Environmental > Aquatic > Marine > Cold seeps... | reverse complement strand
CAATGCCGCCTCAGCCACCGCGCTTAAGGTGGTATCAATACTAATGGCAATGCTAGGTGATAATTCTTTCCGTATCGCTGTTATCACCGGCACGACACGCTGTACTTGCTCTTCTGCGAAAACAGGCTCAGCTCCGGGCCGTGTGGATTCACCGCCTATATCAATAATATCCACACCCTGCTCTATCATTTGCCGCGCTTGCTCTACCGCACTAGCTGTATCGACATAATGCCCCCCATCGGAAAAACTATCGGGGGTGACATTAAGTATTCCCATAATTAGAGGATGGGTTAAATTATTAAACATAAGTCCTTTACTCGCACAAAATTTATTAAGAAATACGCCAATATGACAGGGCAGCGTATATAATAAGTGGTTATTTAACCAAAGATCAGAGGGTACAGAGCCTTATCGCTCTTCCTCGCTGTAAAACTTATTATACAGATAGTTATGACTTCACCGCGTATTGCATGGGCCGTTACTGGCTCCGGACACTATATTGAAGAGTGCATAGAATTTATGCTGACTTTAGATAATGTCGATTTATATCTAAGCCAAGCTGGTGAAGAAGTACTAAAAATGTATGGTATTCAGATTAACGATTTACGCGACCGCGTGCGTATTTACCGTGATAAAGCAGCCTCTGCTCCACCAGTGGGGTTATTTTATAAAGGCTATTATCATACCTTGGTTGTCGCACCAACGACCTCTAATACGGTTGCCAAATGCGTGTTAGGCATTGCTGATTCACTGGTCACTAATCTCTATTCACAAGCAGGCAAGTGCCGCATTCCTAATATTGTTTACCCTTGCGATATTGCCCCAGAAATGAAAACCACTGCTCCGGGTGGCGAAGTGATGGTTTATCCACGCAATATTGACTTAGAAGCGACTGATAAATTGCGCGACATTGAATACACGACCGTTGTCGAAAGTGTTGATGAGTTAATAATTTCCGTACAACAACGACTTTCCTCGCTAGCATGAGTGAACATATCTTATTTTTAACCGGTAAATTAGCGGAAAAACAATTGCATCAAATTTTAGAAAAGATGCAGCCGGAATTTACTTATACTGTGCATCAAATTGGCGTTAAAGTGGCGGCACTCATGACTGCGGACATGATTGGTCGCCGTTTAAAAGACACCTTTAATGCTGATCGCATTATGGTTCCAGGGCGTTGCCGTGGCGATTTAGAGTCGCTATCAAAACTATTAAACACGCCCGTTGAACGTGGTCCCGATGAATTAAAAGATCTACCGCTTTATTTCGGTAAACAAGCGCTTAAAATTGATCTTAGTCATTACGATGTTAAAATTTTTGCGGAAATTGTCGATGCGCCTAATGTCAGTGTCGAAGAGGTCGTTAAACGGGCTTACTATTATAAAGAGAATGGCGCTAACGTCATTGATATAGGCTGTCTACCTGATACGCCATTTGCGCATATGGAAGATATTATCCGCACGCTCAAACAAGAAGGCTTTTTAGTTAGTATTGATTCTTTAGAGACGGATGATTTATTACGCGGTGCGAAAGCCGGTGCAGATTATATGCTGAGTTTGCACGAAAGCACGCTATGGGTGGCCGATGAAGTCAATGCCATCCCGATTATTATTCCTGAGAAACACACCGATTTAAGCTCTTTAGATAATGTGATTGCTATCTTGCAGAGTAAAAACAAGCCGTTTATTGTTGACCCTATTCTTGATCCTTTGCATTTTGGCTTTACTGATTCAGTCGTTCGTTATCATACGGTTCGACAAAAATATCCTGATATTGAAATGATGCTCGGTGTCGGTAATATTACTGAACTCACCCATGCTGATACCGCGGGTATGAATGCCTTATTATTAGGTATGTGTTCGGAACTCGATATTAAGCATATTTTAGCCACAGAAGTTAGCCAGCATGCTTGCCGCGCTATTAAAGAGGCCGATTTAGCACGGCGCATTATGTATGCAGCCAAAGAAAACAATACTTTGCCTAAACATATCGATCCAGGCTTGATGGCCTTACATGAGCCTTCACCCTTCCCTTATTCATTGGATGAAATCAAGGAATTTGCAGACCAAGTCAAAGATCCGAGTTTCCGCATTCAAATTAGCGCAGAAGGCGTACATATTTATAATCGTGACGGCATGCATAGTGCTATTGACCCTTTCGATTTATACCCTAAACTAAAGGTTGAAGAGGATGCTGGACACGCATTTTATTTAGGCGTTGAATTAGCGCGCGCAGAAACTGCCTGGCAATTAGGCAAACGCTTTAACCAAGATCAATCCTTAGACTGGGGTTGCGCTGCAAAAGTTAACGAACAAACTGTTGATTTACATACTTTCAAACCCGCTGGAACTACATTTACAAAATCATGATTCAAGAAACCATTGTTACCACACAAAATAGCGCCGGCGAAACGCATATTGCTCCTATGGGCATACACGCTGCCGGTGATGAATTTGTTATTTTGCCTTTTAAACCCTCAGCGACTTTAGATAATATTTTGGCTAATAAAATAGCCATTATTAATTATACTGATGATGTTCGAATTTTTGCTGGCAGTTTAACAGGGCATCGTGACTGGCCTTTACGAAAAGCTAAAAAAGTAGAGGGTTATTTCTTAAGTGATGCTTTAGCGCATTGCGAAGTCGAACTAACCCATGTGGATGACGACCCAGTACGTCCTAAATTATTCTGCCGCGCTATTCGCCGGGCCAATCATGCTCCATTTACTGGCTTTAATCGTGCGCAATTTTCAGTTTTAGAGGCTGCTATACTACTAAGCCGCATTACTCGTTTATCACCGGCAAAAATCCATACGGAACTGGAATATTTACATATCGGTTTTAACAAGACAGCAGGCCCACGTGAAAGAGAGGCATGGGACTGGGTTTCAAAAGCCATCGAACAGAAATTAAGAGAGTTACAAGCACAATGAGTAAAATGCTTGCCAGCGTTAATAGCCTAGAAGAAGCTTTAATAGCACAACACGCTAAAGTTGATATTATCGATTTAAAACAACCTGCCCGAGGCGCTCTAGGCGCTTTGGATATTGTCGATGTCCAAACGATTGTTACTGCACTCGAACAAACCAGCCCAATCAGCGCGACAGTGGGCGACTTGCCCATGCAAGCCGAGCTGATTTTTAGTGCCGTAGAAAAAATGGCTGAAACTGGCGTAGAGTATATAAAAATAGGTTTTTTTCCTGATAACGACTGGGCAGCGATTATTAATCAACTACAAGTTCTAACGCAACGTGGTTTAAAATTAATCGCTGTATTATTTGCCGATCAGGAGCCTGATTTAAAGAGTATTTCCTTATTTGCACAGGCCGGATTTAACGGTATCATGCTTGATACGATGAACAAGACTAATGGCTCATTAACACAAGTTATGCCTTTTGCAACAATTCAAGATTTTGTTAAATCTGCACAGCAGCAACAATTGCTTTGTGGTCTAGCAGGATCACTGCGAGAGGCTGATATTGCTACGCTGCTACCTTTACAAGCTGACTATTTAGGCTTTAGAGGGGCTTTATGCGTAAACCATCAGCGTACGGCTGAGTTGGATGCAGAATCTTTATTGCGAATTAAAGCCGTTCTCAAGAATTAATGGGCTAACCAGGTTAGTCGTGGCTACCCTACTTACATATCTACCCACGCAACATGGAACACCTAAAAAGTAGGTATGATGAACGCCCCGTATTAAATCTGACTTAGCGATTTCAATACAAACACCGCGCAATATAATCCTCCTCTATACGCGTTTCACTTACCTGCTCATCAAACCAAAACGATACGGGATATTCAAAACCCATATTGTGCATATAATTATACAAAGCTTTTTTTAATCCAATACCGAGAAAATCATGATCCGTTTGCACAGAATCAATATAATCCACATCATTTTCTGCAAACAATACATTTTCATTTGGTATGGGCTTAATTCCATATATTTCAGGGTTTAAACCCACCGGACTATGAATAGTTGCTGCAAATCGATGCCAGTAAGCCGAATGAATACAGCCATTAAGCATTAACTGGCGCACATACTCTAAAGCATCCACTGTTTCTTGTTCAGTTTGACTGGGAAAACCATACATCAGATACGCATGAACTAAAACGCCTGCATCAGTAAATGCTTTGGTGATTTTAGCCACTTGAGCAACGCTGACACCTTTTTGCATTAAGGTGAGCAATCTATCTGAGGCAACTTCTAAGCCGCCACTCACGGCAATACAGCCTGAATCAGCTAGTAACTGGCACTTTTCTGCTGTAAAAGTTTTTTCAAAGCGGATATTTCCCCACCAAGTAATAACTATATCTTGCTCTATTAATTTTTTCGCTAAAGCAAATAAAGCTTTAGGCGGTGCCGCTTCATCAACAAAATGAAAACCAGTTTGCCCTGTTTCGGCAATTAAAGTTTGAATGCGTTGCACGGTAATATCCGCGCCCGCATCATCGTATTTGCCAATATAGTCCAAGCTAATATCACAGAAACTGCATTTCGCCCAATAACAACCATGAGCAATAGTGATTTTATTCCAACGACCATCACTCCAAATCCGATGCATAGGATTAAGTACTTCGCACAAAGACAAATACTTCTCGATAGGCAAGCCTTCATAACTGGGCGTGCCTACGTCTTTTTGGGCAATATCGTGCAACGTTGACTGGGCATTAAAAATGACAGCGCCATCTTGCAAATAATAGGTTCTGAGTAATTCCTCACACTGCCGCTCACCCTTAAAATATTCCAATAAGGTTAATAAAGGCCGCTCACCATCATCTAGGCAAATATAATCTATAGTTTCAAAAATTCTAGGCTCTTTTAGTGCGCGTAACTCAGTATTGATAAAGCCACCACCCAAGATCACCTTTATATCTGGCGCATATTGTTTGCAATATTTAGCCGCTTGTAATGCGCCCAACATATTCCCCGGAAAAGGCACACTAATCCCTAATACTGTTGGAGATTCCTGATCTATATATTGCTGTAGCACTTGTTTAATAAGTAGCTCTGTATAGCTAGGTTCTGGCGCATGTAATGTATTATATAAATCATCAAAACTAGGATTAGAGGCGGCAAGCCGTTCTGCATAACGAGACACTTCAAAATGCGGGTCGATGCCTTCAGTAATGACTGCTGCAATATCATTAATAAATAAGGTCGCTAAATATTTGGCTTTATCTTGTACGCCTAATTGTCCAAAAGCTTGCTCCAATACTTCAGCATTCATCTCTTCCATTTGTTCCAGCGATTCAAACTGCGGGCCTTCCGGTAAAAAACTTCGTTTAGCAATACGTAAAGATAGGCTTGGATCTTTACCTTGTAAAAAGCGAATAACGCCATCAATACATTGATAATATTGCGCATAATTAGCTAAAAAGTTATACACACTATCTGGCAAATCATCGTCATCAATACTTTCGAAATTAGTTTCTAGCTGACCCAATAATTTCTCTAAACCTTGGCGCGAGAAGATACTTAATAACAGATCAATAGCCAAATCACGTTGCGCTACCGCATAGCCTTCTTGCTTTAAAAAGCCCGTTAAATACGCTGTGGCTGGATACGGCGTATTTAACTGAGTCATCGGCGGGGTAATCAGTAAAATTTTCATTGTACGACTCTAAGCTTAATTACCATAAACCGTTAAATTCCAACTGGTGCCTAAAATCACCACAATTTTTTCCAGTTGCACATTATTATCTGCTTCTGCGGAATTAATCATGGCAATATAACGTTCAAATGCGTCGGCATTTTTTTCGCGCCAGGTTTCTAATTTCAGCGCAATACTCTTACCCTCTTCTGCCAAGACACTCAGAAGTAACACGCAACAAACTTGATGATATTCATCAATCATTGAGCGCCGAGAAAGTGCCTGCCAAGTCGTCTCTTGAGGTAATAAAATAATTTGATTACGCAGCCAAGCAAGATTCAACACTTCATCCTGATAAAACAGCCCCTTAGTGACTTCCTGTAAAGAACAATGACTTTTCTTCTGCACTTTGACCGCATTTAAACAAGAAAATAAAATGTCTATTTGAGCAATTTTTAAGGCTAATACCGCATTTACGCCAGCCTTAATTAAATTATCAACGGTCTTATCAATATATTTTTGTTCTTTTTCTGTTACCAGTCCATTCAAATTATCGGCCAACTCGGCAATGCTCTGTACATAATGATTATCTCCTCCTTCACCTTGAGGTTCACTACGCGAACACCAATACATAGCACGTTCAATTAACTGCCTAAGTCGCAATTTAATATCATCTAATACTGGCTTACTGACCACACCATCTAACTCACTCTGCATTTTCCAGATCAAATCAATCTCAAAAATACGACATACCCAGCTATAAGTATTGACTAAGCCCGATGCAGAACAGCTTAACTCTTCCATAAAGCGATGCGGGAAGACAATACCTAAACGATTAATCAAACTATTAATTAACCGGTTGGCAACGATTTCTTTACCTAAGCGATGCTCTTGAATTTCTTTAGCGTACACTTGTTGTAAAGGCTCAGGAAAATAAGCCGACAGCTCATGCTGGTACAAGGTCAAATTAATATTCTCTGACTCAGACAGTAACTTTGTTTTAAATAACAGCTTGGTATAAGCGAGTAATACAGAAATTTCCGGACGAGTCATACCTTTACCGGAAATTTTACGTGTTTGAATCTCTTTATCGTTAGGCAGTTTTTCTAAAGCACAATTCAAATGTGCTTTTGTCTCTAAAGTCATCATTAGATGCTTTAAAGCAGGCAACTGTTGCACTGATTCATTTTGAATCATGGTAATCGCATGATTTTGCTGGTAGTTATTCAATAACACCAACTCGGCAACTTGATCTGTCATGCTTTCTAGCAATACATCACGCTGCTTAGCCGTCATATCGCCTTGTAGCAATAAACCATTTAACAGAATTTTTATATTCACTTCATGATCTGAACAATCCACACCGCCTGAATTATCTATCGAATCGGTATTAATACAACCTTTATTCAAGGCATATTCAATACGGCCTCTTTGAGTAAGTCCTAAATTACCGCCCTCACCCACGACTTTACAACGTAATTGCTCGCCATTAATACGCAAAGCATCATTGGCTCGGTCACCGACATCGCTATTGACCTCAGAACTGGCCTTAACATAAGTGCCTATGCCGCCATTCCAAAGTAAATCCATAGGCGCAGTCAAAATAGCTTTAATCAATTCATTAGGTGATAATTTCTGTGCTTTAATGTCCAGCGCTTCCCTGACCGCATCACTTAAGACAATCACTTTATCCTGACGAGAATAAACACCACCACCTGCAGAAATCAGGCTGGCATCATAATCACCCCAGCCTGATTTTTCTAAATTGAATAAACGTTGTCGTTCTTGGAAGCTAGTGTCTGTATTCGGATTGGGATCAAGAAAAATAGACTCATGATTAAATGCCGCGAGTAATTTAATTTTATTAGATAACAACATACCATTACCAAAAACATCCCCTGCCATATCGCCTATACCAGCTACAGTAAAAGCATTATGTTGAATATCTATCCCTAACCCATCAAAATGGTGCTGTACTGAAACCCAAGCTCCGCGCGCAGTAATGCCCATTACTTTATGATCGTAACCAGCAGAGCCGCCCGATGCAAAAGCATCACCTAGCCAAAATTGGTAGCTTTGAGACAGCTCATTCGCATAATCCGAAAAGCTTGCCGTCCCTTTATCCGCAGCCACCACTAAATAAGGATCATCACCATCATAGCAATTCACTTGTTTGGGTTTGAGCACCTGATTTCCTGCATAGTTATCGGTAAGGTCTAATAATCCTCGAATAAGAATGCGATAACAAGCGACACCTTCGGCAAATAAATCCGCCTTGGCACATACAGTTTTAACCACAAAACCGCCTTTAGACCCTGTTGGTACAATAACTGCATTTTTAGTCATCTGTGCTTTCATTAAACCTAGCACTTCAGTTCTAAAGTCTTCACGTCGGTCAGACCAACGCATCCCCCCTCTGGCAACAGCACCACCGCGTAAATGTATCCCTTCCATTCGAGGCGAATAAACAAATATTTCGAAATAAGGAATTGGCGATGGAATTTCGTCAATTTTTGCCGAATTAAACTTAATAGAAAAATAAGGAACGCCCTTTTCATCAGCCGTTTGATTGAAAAAATTAGTTCGTTCAGCCGCTAAAATTAAATTCAAATAACGTCTAAGAATACGGTCTTCATCCAAAGATTTAACTTGATCAATCAAGCCTGAAATTTCCGCTAAAAGCGCCTCGGTACCCGTTACGTTTTCTGAAAACTTAAAGCGAGCAGTAAATAATTTCACCAGTAATTGCACGACATTGGCATTATGGCTTAAAGTTCTTTCGACATAATTCTGACTAAAAGTAATGCCAATTTGCCTTAAATAAAAATACAAGGCTCTAAGGATATTCACTTCGTGCCAATTTAAACCAGCATTAATCACTAAGGCATTAAATCCATCGTTTTCTACACGCCCCGCCCAGCATTGCTCAAAAGCTTCTTGAAAACGAGGTTTTAATGATTCTAAATCTAACTCAGCAACATCCTCATAGCCCAAACCAAAGTCATGAATCCAAAAGCGTTTATCTTGCCCTTTTTTAGCAATTTGATAAGGGTGTTCACTACAAACTTTAACCCCCATGTTTTCCAGCACAGGCAGGCTGCGCGACAATGAGGCTAGTTCACCAAAACAATACAATTTAAAATACAGTTGTTTTTGCTCTGTCGCGGTCAAGGGGCTATACAAAATACCTAATACCGACAGTTCAGTCTGCGCCATTCTCTCAAAGCGCTTTAAATCCAATAAAGCATTGCGCGCTGAAACCGACTCTTTATAGGCCTCTGAAAAGCCATCACAATAGGCTTGCAAATAATCATTTGCTTCCGCTTCACCGTAGGAAAAATGCAGTTCTTCTGCTAATTCATCATGCCAATTCGATAAAGCTGCAACAATTCGTTGCTCTATATCTTTAACATCATAAACAATGCAGCACTTTTCTTTACTATGAATAATAAAGTGCACTCTAGCCAGTATTGATTCAGTTAATTTGACACTAAAGTCAGTATCACTACCTTTAAAAACATCCAGTAAAATATCTTGAATTTTTTCCCGTGACTGCGTGTTATAGCGCTCTCTAGGAACAAAGATTAATAAAGAAATAAAATGTCCATAAACCTCATGACGCACAAAAACTCGTACACGTTGTCGTTCTTGTAACTGCAAAACTCCTGTTGCACAGCCATACAGAGCCTCTACATTAGCTTGAAATAGCTCATCCCGAGGTAATGAATTTAACACATAGAGCAAAGACCGAGTGCTATGCGTGCGATGCCCTTTTTCAAAGCGCTCCGTTAATGTTTTGATTTTACTGCGTACAATAGGAATCGTATTCAATTCACAAGAGTAAGCTGAAGAAGCATACAAACCTAAAAAACGTTTCTCACCAATAACTTGACCTGTATCGTCATATTGTTTGACTCCGATATAGTCCATAAAAACGGGACGATCCACCGTTGCTTTACTGGTTGCCTTAGTCAGCAATAGCGGTTTAGTTGTATTTAATAATTGATAAACATCCGAGCTAATCGGCATAAAATTCTGCTCAGGAATCAGAGCAATATTATCGCGTAAAACACCTAAGCCGCTGCCTGGCACGACACTAAAACCAATGTCCTCTCCTTGCTTAATCAGCCTATATTCTCTATAAGCCAAAAAGATAAAATGATTATTTTGTAACCACTGCAAAAATTCAATCGGCTCTTGTAACTCTGGTTGACTCTGACCACTCAATATCTCGGTCTCAGCTTGCACTTTAGCAATGCAAAGCTGCCAATCTTCAGTCGCCGCACGAACATCCTGTAAAACTCTTTGCAAACTACTTTTTAATTGTGCAATAAATTCAGTATTACTTTGCCTATTAATTTCTATATGCAAAACACTTTCCAGCTGTGCGCCTTCTTGTTGAGCATCAAAAACGCTTAATAACTTGCCTTGCTCATCCCGACTTACCCAATATAAAGGGTGTAATACCAACTGATTAACCAGTCCATAGCGATTAATTTCCATCGTGATAGATTGCAAGATAAAAGGTTTGTCAGGCAATACAATTTCAATCACCGTATGCGTACTTTGCCAGCCGTGCTCCTCTACAGAGGGGTTATAAATATTGACTTGTTCCTTTCTCGCAGGTACAGCTAAAAATAAATTCCAATGAGATAACACCGCGCCATATAAATCATCTAAAGTTCTATCAGCAATATCTTCAAATACATCATCGTTAAAATATTGCTGTGCAAACAAAATTAAGGATTCAACTTGCTGATCATGCATTTTTTCACGAATAAATTGCACTAACGCATCCAACAAAACTTTATTATTTTTATATCCCATGTTTTTACTCCCAATATTTACGCAATCGCTTTATATAAATAGGCTTTGCAGCAGATTAAACCATCATATAACTATTTTCTGCTCGCTTCATAAAATAATACATCATATTATAGATGCCTACCCTAGCTACTCGTATTTAAAGGATGTCTAATGGCTTTAACAGAACAACAAAAACAAAAAAAAGCACAGCAAAAAAAACAGAAACGAAAATTGGCTACATCTGCAAGCTCAACACAACTATTACAAGAAAAACTAGCACCGTATATTGAGCATCCATTTTATGAATGCCTAATACCGCATAATTTATTTGAAGCGGGTATAGGCAATATTCTCGTGAGCAGAATTTCTCCCCAAGGTGAAGTGACTGTCTGCTCGTTTATTGTCGATGTTTATTGTCTAGGGGTAAAAAAAGCATTGTTTAAGACGATGCCGGTCCCTGAATATGAAAAAGTATTTAAACCGGGTATTATCGAATCACATGGCGGCTATGCCTTTACTAAAATAAAGCCCGCCTGCGCAAAAAAACTACTTGATGGCGCAACACAATATGCGAAAGATTTAGGTTTTAATAGCCATGCCGATTATCACGCGCTAAAAACCATCTTTGGTGAGGAAAAGCTCGGTTTCTGTTGGTCTCGCTACCGTTACGGTAAAGATAAGATGCCATCTTACATACGAGGACCGAATGAATCTACGGCAGATGCCAATAAGATCGTTGCCACTTTAGAGAAATCTTGCGGGCTAGGAAATTTTCATTTTCATTTATAAATGAAAATGAGATAAAAGATTAACCACAGAGATAAGAATACCTTCCCGCCTCTGTGGTTAAAGCCTGAAAGCTTCACTTAGGTGAACATAAAGCAGCATCCACTTAAATAAAACGCCTTTTTATGCAACAAAATCTGCCTGCGGTAAGCCCAAATGAAAACCCTGGGCATAATCAATGCCTATTTCACGCAATCTTTGCATAACAGGCTCTGACTCAACAAACTCAGCTAAAGTTTTCATACCTAACTCTTGGCATAACTGATTTAAGGTTTTAACTAAAGCATTATCCACTTTGGAGTTTAATATATTAGTGATAAAAGCCCCGTCAATTTTCACATATTCAAAGTGCAACTCTCTTAGGTAATGAAAGGAATTATAACCGCTACCAAAATCATCTAAAGCGAAAGCGAAACCTTTCTCTCTTAGTTGGCTTAGGAATTGGCGCATATTTGCCATATCGCTAATGGCTTCACGCTCAGTAACTTCAAATACGATTCTATTGGGCTCAATAGCATATTCTTCACATAAAGACGCTGCATACTGCAAAATACCTCTATGCTGTATTTCCTGTGGTGTTAAATTCACAAAAACTAACGGCACTGACCCGGTCTCAACTTTTTTCTGAGCCATAAATTCAGTGACTTTGCGCAACATAATATGATCTAAGGCTAAACTAATTCCATATTTATCCGCTGCCTCAATAAAGATACCCGCGGAAATAATATCACCGTCTTCCGTTTCTAATCGGGCTAATGCCTCATAAGAATAGATTTCACCCGTTTTACAATCAATAATAGGCTGAAAATAAGGCACTATTCTTTGTTCATTCAATGCTTTTTTTAGTACATGAGATAAACCATGCATTTTCTTAGATTGAGCAATGCTTTGTTCAACCGACTCTAACATGCAGACAAAGTCTTTTCCTGAGTCTTTAGCTTTATATAATGCTAAATCAGAGCCTGAAATTAAATCGGCAATACTCACTGCATCGTTCGGGTAACTTGCAACACCAACAGAAATACTAACATGTACATCTGATTCATTCGGTGTGATAACCGAAAAATCATAACTCCTAACTGCAGCGCGTAATGACTCAGCAACAATTAGTGCTTTTTCTGATGATGTCTCAGCAAGAATAATTGTGAATTCATCGCCGCCAATTCGAGCTAGTACATCGCCTTTACGTAAGCCTTTTCTTAATATTTGAGCGAGATGCACTAAAGCTTGATCCCCCACCATATGCCCATGGCCATCATTAACTAGCTTAAAATTATCTAAATCAATAGCTAATACACTAAAGTCATGCTGATGGCGTGCCGATCTCTCGAACTCGTATTCAAGAATCTCATTAAAATAGCGACGATTGTGCAAACCTGTTAATGGATCATGCTCTGCATAATACGATAGCTCAGAGAGCGAGCGACTTAATGACTTGCTCGAACCGACGACCATTACCATAACAGAAAGTAGAGAACGAATAATACTCTGCTCTTGAATATTTAAAGAGTAACCAGAAGCATAAGCAACACCCAATATACCCCCTACCCCCACATTATCACCTGGCACAGCTACGGTAATAACTTCAAGCTCTTGTACAGTTCGTTGCTTACCAATACCCAGCACCTCGAACTCTTCTATATCAACGGCAGAATTGTTCGGCGTATTTAAATCTTTTATTAAATCATCTGCTAATTTTTTACGTGCATATTTTTTAGTCGCTTCAGAATATTCGCCTAAGTAATACAAATAGACTTTGATACCATGCTCATCAGAAAAGGCAATGGTAAAAAAATTAAATGGAAAAAAGCCATGAAATTCACGCAAAATATCTTGTACGAATTCTTTCCATTGTGTTACTTTTTCATGTGACAAAATAATACTTTCTAAAACACTGGACTGCCTCTCAAATAAGCTTTTATCAATTAATGTTAAAGCCAACCGTTCAACCAGAGCATGAACATCAACAATTAACGATTCTATACGTTGACAATTATTTTCCCAATCTGCATTGTGCTCATTTTCAAGTAATTGCAGTGTTTGACCAATGACCCCACAGCGCTTTGCACTATCAAGCAGTAGCTCACTATTCATATCACTGTCAGAAGGCTGGGATAATTTTTGTTGTAAGGCAGATAGCTCAGATACCGCCTGCTCCACGATACCATGATTAAACAACTGGCCACGCACTTGAGCTTCTAACAAATGCGTCAAATTATGAATAATGTGAGTATAAAATTTCTTAAGTTCAGAGGGTTGCCGGTGAAAACTATTCATAACTACTTCACGTCCAATAAGTCAGCGCCACACTGTAAATCATATAACCAATTTAGGAAGTCTTCTTTTGCTTGCCCTCTATACAGCGGCCCGTGTTGAGGTGCGATAATATCAATATCAAGTTTTCGTACCTGCTGCACCCAATAACGTAAGGCTCTATTTGAAGCCATGTAGCGTTTATGGAAACCAGCGGTATAGGGTAAATGCGCGGCAAAATCATGCACAAAAACTTCACAGTCATCCGAAGGCACTTCTGAAGCTCCTACATCACCGCTAAATAAAATCTTTGAGATAGGATCATAAACATTAATTTGTCCTGGAGAATGTAAAAAATGTGCGGGGACAAACTGTAACTCAACACCTGACTCTAAAACACGCGTTTCACCTTCGTCTTTAATACCAATAAATCGTTGCATACCGGTAATACCATAATGTGGTAAAAAACGTTGCCAAATTCTTGAAACGTAAACTTTAGCTGAAGTAAGACGTAACCAAGTCGTCAAACCACCAACAATATCAGGATCCTGATGGGATAAGACTATAGCTTCTATATCTTCTGGCTGCACATATTGTAACAATTCATTTAAAACCTGAGGCATAACACCAAAGCCACCAGGATCAAGTAAAACACCTTTGCCTTTATGCAAAATCAAGAATTGATTAGAAGGAATGCCATCTTCTTCACCGGGTTCGCTTTCATTTAACAATATAAACCGGTGTTCTTCGCCATTGTATAAAGCTACATTTTTACGCATTACCCTTACCTAAAATAAATTCTTAAAAACCGCACAGAATATCATATATCATACTTTAAACCTGATGAAAATACCCTAAAGGGTGATGCAATTCACATAAAAATATAGGGCATTATCTCGAATAAAAGCCCAATTTTTATCATCAGACAACTCTTCTGCAAAATGATAGCCTGCACTATCGCTGAAAATCATGGACTGTGCCACAGGCACACAAGCCGACGCTATATTGATAAAGTGTCAGATGTGTATAAGTTCATTGGAAGATGATGGTAGGTTCTAAGATTTTCATGAGGTAAGAAGGCGCGTCAGAAAATTCCTTCAATTTCTCTGCTTGAGTGATTTTATTTTTCAATGCATAAGCAATCATCAGTCCACTCCTTTTTTGGCATAAAAATTTCACTACCGTACATTTTTAAAAATAAGCCTAGCCAAGTTTCCTCTAGAGCGTTTATATAAACCAATGTTTTACAAAAACAAAAAACTCACCGTAAGCAGCTGTATTTTAATATCTTTTATAAAAACAAAAGAAATAATGTAAACCTTCATGTAAATAAATATCTACTTTCCCTTCTAAAAGTTTACAAAAATATGACACACTATTATAAATAGAGAAGAATTTTCGCCATTGGTAACTTTTCATAACCCGACTTACCGACAGGCAACTACTGTTAAGGATTATCAGATACCTGCACACAAGCACTATCTTCGTGATAGCACATACTCAAGGTGCAGGTGTCTGATAATCGTCGATGGACGAAACCGCGGTATACAGGCACGGAGTTAGCATTGACTC
>Ga0209826_1001711_pt1 | contig 15023 bp, 5 predicted proteins | sample GOMGulsemesocosm_5_FD_184637 | JGI IMG/M metagenome (GOLD analysis project Ga0209826, IMG submission 184637) | Methane-oxidizing microbial communities from mesocosms in the Gulf of Mexico - GOM15C Gulf of Mexico (SPAdes) (version 2) | ecosystem: Environmental > Aquatic > Marine > Cold seeps... | reverse complement strand
CCCGACCAGAGATAAAGAAAAAGGACGATTAAAATGCGGCCTGAATCCAATTATCTCTTAATGTCCAACCTATGAACTCAGCCTAGCATTACTCAAATTGAATTCGATGATATAAATGGTGATGGTGCTGTTTCAGTGGGTGATCGTTATCGCTTTAGTTTTAGTGAAGCAATCCAACCATCTGCACTTTCATCACTGACTAATGAAGCAAATACGAATCTTTCACCACAATCTCGCCTTTATGGTGATATCAATATCATTGCATGTGAGCAAGACAACAAAGTATGTACTGTAACGATTACTGAAGGTTTTACGATTGTAGGGAATGAAATCGTTACCCCAAGTGATCAGCTCACAGATCGTTCTGGAAACTTATTTGATAATAGCGGGCAACTAACACTGGTTGATTCCATTAAACCAGAAATAATTGTTATCCAAGGCAGCCAAAGTAATCCTGTAGATAGTACAAATGATTATCGATTGAGCGTGCAATTTAGCTCTTCGTTGATGTCAGAACAGTTACCTAAAATAGAGTTTTCCTCACTAGGTATAACGCCAAATACTATGCAATTAGGCTATTGGCAGAGTACAGAATACGAAAACGATACATTTGTTTCAGAGCCACTTACTTTAAATAGTGATATGACAAAAGAAATAAAGGTATCGGTTAGTGAAGCAGAAGATCTTGTTGGTAATGTTATGGATGTTTCTGTCGATGTATTGAACATCATGGTTAAGCCTGAAATACCTACTATCGATAATGTTTTAGCGCATCCTCAAATAAATTTTGTCACTCAACAACAAGTACAAATTACAGGAAGTAGACAAGATAATACCGCCATTTATTTAAATGGTGCACCAATTGTTGCAGCAGGTGCTGGCGATTGGCAATATGCATTACAACTACCGGAAGGTATTTCAAACCAGCAGTTTACAGCTGTTAATGAAAGTGGAGTTCACTCATCTGGGCTTGTTGTTAACTTCACATTAGATTCTGTCATTCCCGTCATATTGTCTGTCACACCGATAGATAATAGTTATTTTACCGACGCCCCTGATGAAATCAGCATATCTTTTGTGGAATCAGGAACAGGTATTGATCTTTATGCATCTTCTATTGAGTTAACCAAACAAAGCGTGGGTGTTTCTGGGCAACTCACACAAGATATTTCTGAGTTAATCTTTACACCATCTACCGAGCTTACCAATGGTGAGTATCAGATAACTATCACTTTGGTTGATAGAGTCGGTTGGCAATCTACTGAAAATGTGACTACTTTTGTTATCGATAATATTGCACCTACAATACCTACGATTAACGCTTTACCTGAAATCAGTAATAATTCATCTATCAGCATTTCAGGTAGCAAAGAGGCAGGAGTCGGTATAACAATTAATGGCGAAGAAATAATTCCAGTAAATGTTGCACAAATTTGGCAGGCTAACTTTACCTTAGTGCCAGGTGCAAATTTAATTTCAATCTCAGCCTTTGATTATGCTGGCAATGAAAGTACAGCAGCTATCGCCAATGTGTTTTTTGATGACACAGCACCTGGTTTAGTGCCACTTGTCTTAACAAGTGAAACATCAGGTACTGAGTTGACCATTAATTGGCAACTATACAACGAACAAGAAAACGGCGGTGATATCTCAATATACCGTGTTTATTTAGCACTTCAATCATTCACTCAGGTGGCAGACGCTGATTTAATCAATGTTATTGATAGCCCACATAAATCGTATCAAATAACTGATCTTATTCGTGGTACTACTTATCACATCGTTGTACATGCGGTAGATTCAGCAGGAAATAGTCTAGCTTCTGTGACTTCCCAAGAAGTTACTCTAATCGATCTGCAAGCACCTGCGGATGCGACTGCATTAAACGCGATTAGTGGTTTTGACCGTTTGACACTCAATTGGTCAGTTCCAATTGAAAATATAGAAGATTTAGCTAATTATCATCTTTTTATCGATGATGGTAATGCGATTGTTCTACCTAGCAATATAACAGAATATGTATTAGAGGGCTTAACTAACGCTACGGCCTATCAAGTTAAAGTTACTAGTACAGATGTCAGTGGCAATGAAAGTGTAGGTATCTCGCGTCAATTTGTTACCTTGTTAACCAGCCCTACGGGTATTATCACCGAGCCATTAAATGCCAAAGCTGATGTTAGTTGGAACAGTACCGAGCCGGCCCATTTGGTCTCGGGTTATAGACTTTATGCTGACACCCAAGCATTTACTGACGTAACGCATATGCAAGCTAGAGCGAGTGTATCTGCGAATAAGTTACAAGCTATTGTTAATGGCTTACAAAATGATCAAAGCTATTATATTGGGGTAAGTGTTATTAATAGCTCTGGTGCTGAAAGCAAAATTGTCACCAGCGTACAGGTAACTCCTACCAGCGATAACCAAGGCCCAGAAGTTCAAACGGTAAAGTGGTCGAATTTAAACCTTAATGTACAAGGGACAAATACGATAACTGCAAGTGGTACATTAATCGTCACGGCATCGGATGAAAGTGGTGTGGCAGCGGTAGAGTACTTACTTGATGGTAGTCTTCTTGGTCAATCTACTAATAGCTCTACCTCGTTCAATTATCGGGTCTCCATTGAAGAAATACTTGATGGTGCTCATACCTTAACGGTAAAACTTTGGGACTCACTTGATAATGAAACATCTATTGATTTCCCAATCACAGTTGCAATGGCAGTTCCCAATGCACCACAAATTTTACAACCTGTAGAAAATAGCAATACAAATCAGGTAACTAACCTTGTGCAAATTAAAGCGAGTGTGGGTCAAGAGGTACAATTAACGCTAAACGGCAATGTTGAAGCATGGCAGGCGGTTGATCAACAAGGCCTTATTGATATCAATGTTGACTTTAATGAAGGTGTTAACACGTTAACAGCATTAGCCAAAAACCGTGGTGGTGTCAGTACCGTATCAAGCACGATAACGGTGACTTTAGATTCAAGTTTGCCTGACGCTCCAAGTAGTTTTTATGGCACATCAAAAGAAGCGGCGGTTATTAACTTATCTTGGTCTGCGGTTACTAACGAGTCACCAATTACCTACAACTTGTATCGAAGTACGCAACCATTTACTGATATCAATAATGCAATCCAAGTAAATGCACTGCCATTAACCCTTACCAACTATATAGATATACCAGAGCAAGACGGTCAATACTATTATCGAGTACTAGCGGTTAATGATATTAGTACTAAAGGTCATTTATCTGATCAAGTTTCACTCAAGGCCGACAGTGAATTACCGTATGTTGAACAAATAATCTTCACACCTCAAGGTCAATACGACGCAGACAATAAAGTCTTTGGTCTGGGCAAGGTCGACGTACGAGTAATTTTAAGTGAACCCTTACTTACCCGTCCATTCCTCAGTTTAACCCCTGAAGGTATTGCTCCATTGAGTATTGATTTATTTACAGTCACAGAGCTTGAATATCAGGCTGAAGTAGACATTCCAGCTGACTATGTCTCGGGGGAGGCCTATGTCCTATTTTCTGGACGTGATATTGTCGGTAACCGAGGCACAGAAGTAAAAATAGGCGATAAAATTACCATCGACACATTAGGACCTAAAGTGCAGCGTTTTGATATTGCCCCTAACAGTCCGGTGAAAAATGATCAACAAGCACCAGCAGAGCTTAATTTTACTATTGAATTTAATGAAAATGTTGATGCTCAAACGATGACTGCATTTTATCAAATAGGTGAAGCAGAACAGATCTCCATAGATAATTTACAGCAACAATCAGCAACCACATGGAGCGGCTCTTTAATGCTCGATCCTAATGTCGGGTTAGATAATGTTGAATATCTACAACTTAGCTATCAAGCAAAAGACAGTTTAGCCAATGAAAAATCAGCTAAGTTGAATACTAAAGCGATTCAAGTGTATCAAGGTGATTTACCGCCACTTGATGTACCGTTCGGTTTGCAAGCAAATATGCTACCTGCAGGGCAAGTTAAGTTGACTTGGTATAAAGTTGAAGAGGCGGCAGGTTATCAAATATCTCGTCGCAGTGTAGAGGAACCTGAACTGACTTTAGTCACGGAAGTTATTGATGTACTAAGTTATACCGATGCACCGTTAACTGACGGAGATTACTTTTACGCTATTACCAGTATTCGTGTACATGACAACATGACCACATACAGTGCGTTAAGTGAAGAAGTAAGCATAAGTACTGACAGCATTGCACCTCAAGCACCATTTGAATTAACCGCCGAGCTTATGCCACAAGGTATTGGTTTGCGTTGGAACATGAGTAATGCCACAGCAGCCACACGCTATCGTTTATATCGTGATAATGCGACAGACATTACTCAAGTGGGTGACTTAACGCCATTAATTGATAATATTTATAGTATTGAAGCGTTAGACACCTTACCAAACGCTGAAGAGTCGGGTTATGTAGTTACGGCGATTGATCAAGCAGGTAACGAGTCACCTGTATCAAATACTGCTTATTTAAATGTTGCACTTCTGCCTGTTAACCAACTAAATATCACACAGGTTGATAACGAGTCACCATTGATTCAGTGGCAACATTCAGGCAATAACATCAATGGCTACGATATTTACCTTGAACAAGGCAATATTAGCTTAAAATTAAACCCACAACGTTTAGTTGATAAAAATTATGTTGATAATGGCTTTAATAACAACAGTAGAGAATATCGTATTATAGCTATCGATAATAATACGGTTGAAAGTTTAGCTAGAAATATTACTTTGCCAGCTGTTGTTATTGAACCAGTAACGGGTAGTAAAATTGAAAAAGGTGTTATGAATGAGTTGCACTTTACAGCGACAAACAACAGCGAACAAATACTCTTAGCTGCTGAACTTAATGTTTTAATTAGTGGACGAGAGCATGTTTCAATGCCGTTCGACTTAGCTGCAGGCGAAAGTAAAGATATCTCAATTGTCGTGGGTGGTTACAGTGAGCTAGCCGCGCAAGAAAACATTGTTGCCACACTGATGACTAAGCCAACTATCACTGACAATATTAATATTGCTCGTAGTTTTACTTTGCCAACGGTAGAAGGTAGCTACGTACTTAGAGTGGAAACCGACGTCTTTATGCAAGGTGGCTCAGGTAAAGTGCGTTTAATACTTGAGAACCCAACAAGCCTAGATATTGAAGTTGAAACTGCTAGTAACAGTGGTAATGCTGACTCAGTTGATGTGCAATTTACCTTACTGGATCTCGATGGTAATGTATTGTCAGTTGCTGGCTTACGCCAAGTCATTGGTGAAAAGGTTATTTTAATCTCGTCAGGTAAAATTATTGCTCGTATTCCAGCTGGGCAATCATTCACTTCACAGTGGGTAGAAATGCAGTTGCCTGTTGCAACACCAGAACAAGCCATTTTAGAAACCAGCATTATTAACTTTACTTATCACCAAGGGCATGATGACGAAGTTGAAATTTCAGGGTTAAATAATCGTCAACAGTTAAATACTGAAGTTATTCCGTATTATGCTGAGGTAACCGATATTAGCCCGCAAACTTCGTACGGTGATCAAGTCATCACCATTACCGGTAATGTCATTGAGCGTGATAGTTTACAGACGTTAGCGAATACGGCGTTTAGCTTAGTATTTAATATTAATGGTTTTGAACGTGTTATTGACCTAGTTTCTGACGCCGACGGCACCTTTAGTTATGATTATCAGCCGCAAGCGGGTGAAAGCGGTGTTTATCATGTATCGGCTATTTATCCGAAGATGACCGACCGACCAGACCACGGTGAATTTGTTGTTGGCCATTTAAGCGTGAATTACAGCCGATATAATTTAACTTTACCTAAAGAGTTATCTTATCAGTTGCCATTAGTGGTGACCAACGGTAGAGGTGCGGACTATCAAGACTTATATTGGTCATTAGCGTCAACACCAGCTAGCGGTATCAATCTAACCTTGCCAACGGCTACAACGATTGTCAGTGAGCAAAAATTAGCCTTTGCCATTGACTTTATCGCCGACGACATTGCTGCAGATACGGGTAGCCTTACCTTTGCGCTTAAATCTGCCAGCACAGGAGACGAGGTGCTCTCTAGTCTTGAGGTTAACTATCAATTAAGCCCAGCGGCACCTGTGCTGTATTACAGTCCGGCGCAAGTTGAAACGGGCTTAACCGTTAATGGTCAAGTTGAAGAAAGCTTTGCCCTAGAAAACCGTGGCACCGCTGACATGCTTAACGTAAATGTGCAGTTACTCAATGGCGATAATTCATTAGCGCCAAACTGGGTTTCCCTTAATGGCAGCAACGCTTTAGGTAACCTCGCTGTCGGTGATTCGGTGAATGTTAATATCACGGTTGCTCCACAAGGCCGCGCTAACCCAGATGTTTATCATCTTAAGCTAAGGGTAAGCAGTGCCAATCATGCCACGCGAGAGATCCCGGTAATTATTGCTGTTAGTGAAGACGGTATTGGCGGTATTCAATTTAAATTAGCGGATATATATACCGCAACGCTGAATGAGCAAGGTGAGATCATTAAAGGTTTGCAAGGGGCAAGTATTAGCTTACAAAACCTTGACGTTCCTGAATATAACTATCAAGCCTCTACCGATGAGTTAGGTGAGCTGTACTACCCTGAAATTCAAGCAGGTAACTATAGATACCGAATTTCAGCCAGTAACCATGAAGTCCTTGCCGGACAAATAAGAATACTGCCGGGTATAGTGCGTAATCTTGACTTATTTATGCCTTATAATTTGGTATCGGTTGAATGGCAAGTGAACGAAATAGTACTTGAAGATCGCTATGAGATTGTACTTTCAGGAACATTTGAAACCGATGTGCCAGCGGCAGTGGTAGTAATGGAACCCTTTAGTATTCGCTTACCTGAAATGCGTAAAGGCGATGTACTTAATGGTGAAATAACCTTAACTAACTACGGCTTAATACGCGCTGATAACTTGAAAATGTATTTGCCACAATCAGATAATTTCTTCCGTTATGAATTTTTAAGTTCAGTCATACCAGAAGTCTTAGCAGCTAAGCAAAGTATTGTGCTGCCTTATCGGGTCATTAGCCTTGAGTCATTTAACCCTGCTGAAAGTGGCAATGTTTCTGGGGCAGCTGGCTGCTCGAGTTATACCAGTTGCGTCAGTGAGACCCATGACTTTAGTTGTGCTAATGGTGATACCAGCTCAGGTAGCTCTCGCTCTTGCTTCACCTTACCATCAACAAGCTCTTGTTCTGTTAGCGGTGGCGGTGGCGGCTGGCACTGGTGGAGTGGTGGTGGCGGCGCTGGCGGTGGCGCTGGCGGTGGCGGCGCTACCATCCCTGAAAATATGGGTTTAGGCGGGTGTCGTGATGATGATGAACCTTGCGCGCAAGAAGGCAATGGTGGCGGCCAATAGGTCAAGCTGGGAACTAAAATAATGGATGATAAAATGAAAAAGTGGATATATACAGCGTTAGCCCTAGTGAGTATGAGTGTCGCGCCATTAGCTTTTGCCTTAACTGTGGTTAAACAGGGGCCTGCATATAATACCGGTCAATATGAACAAACCGTGGTTGATATTCAGGTCAAAGTGATGGGCGGTGAAATTGCCTACACCAGGAAATTAAAGCAAGGTCAATGGCAGTTTGTTCGCCAGTGGAACAATATTGCTTATAAGCAAGTGCTTGTCATCGGTCATCTGGAAGGAGAGTCAGAGTACCGTGATGACACTAATATTATTTTGCGTAATGGCTATGCTTACAAACTTGAGCACAACAGTGCGCCAGCACGGTATCGTTATGATGACGAAAAATATATCAGCCAAAGTGACAGCGGCTTTCGCTGGCAGGACCGCTCTGGTGAATGGATAGAATATGATGTTGACAGAAAAATTAAAAGCTATGGGAATAGCCAAGGAGTAATAGCCCAGTTTGTTCATAATATGGATGGTCAAATCAGTGAAGTTAACGACCGCTTTGCTAGCACAGTATTAACGCTAACTTATGAGAATAATAAGCCCAAAACTATCACTGATCATACTGGCCGTAAGGTAACTTACTTATGGCAAGGGGGGCAATTAACGCAGGTAACCGATGTTAGTGGCCATCACTGGCTTTATAGTTATGACAGCTATCAGTCAACGAGTAGCAGTATGGTAACACAGGCACTGGCCAGTGTTACCGACCCAGAAGCACGACTTCTCACTATTAATAATACAAAGGTAGGCGGCACTACCTTAGAAACGTGTGAACTTATAGGAAGTGATCCTGGTACACATATCGAGGAGTCGGTAGACCCTGACACCGGTGCTATTACCATTGAAGAAGTGCAAAACCTTACCCCAAGCGATAAATATAGATGTCGTTTAGAAACCATTCCTTTACAAGTGATCTTCGCGTCATCGATTGACAACGACGGCCATAAACAAAGTTATCTTTATAATTATAATGGCGAATATAAAGCGTATGGCATTACCGAAGTTGATGCTGACGGGGTAAAAACCTTACGGGTCTTAAGCTCAGATGGCGCAATTATTAAGCTCTATAAAGGGGATGAATTAGTTTTTAGCCAAGGTCGTGCTGATAACATTAAAAAAAGCGCCGATGCCCAAGGCAATATAACCACCACCAACTTTGATGATTATAATAATATTGTAAAAATTACTCACCCAGATGGCGCAGCGCGTCAGATGGGTTACCATGCTGATTTTAATTTATTAACCCGCTTGGTTGATGAAAATAATGTTATCACGACCCTTAGCTATAACGATCAGGGCTTAGTAACTGAGCTGACTAGTGCTAAAAGCCTACCTGAGCAATTGACACAAAGCTTTGAGTATAACGCCAATCAATTATTAGTAACACATACTCTGAACACCGGCGATGAGCAACGTTTATACCAGTTTGAATATGACAGTTATGGCAATTTAAGCAAAAGCGTTTTAAATGGCAAAATCACTTGGCAATACCAAAACTTTAATGCTCTAGGTAAACCGCAAAAAATTATTGATGGTAATAACCAAACCTGGTTGTATCAATATGATGCAGCTGGGCGCTTAACTAAAGAAACCGACCCGTTAAATCACAGTCAACAATATAGTTACGATAAAGTGGGGAATTTGACCCGTTATACTGATGCCAACTCAGTGGCGTTTAACTTTACTTACAATGCCCGTAATCAATTAACAAGCGCTACCGATGGTTTAGGCAAAGTCAGTCATTATCAATACAATGCGCAAAACTTATTGGCAGAATATATTGATGAATTAGGTAAAACGAATAAAATATTGATAGACAGAGCCGGCCGTTCGCAAGTTCAACTTGATGGCAACAACGTTGCTACGCAATATTCGATTGGTAAAAATAGTGAAACGGGCCTAGGGCGTTTTGAAGAACTAAGCCAAATAACCTACCCGACTTATAGTCAGTCATTTGAATACAATAATCGTCAGCAAATGACCAAACAAACTACCGACGACGGTGATAAAACGGCGGTTACTGCTTACAGCTACGATGCGTTAGGGCGAGTGCTCACCGCAACGGATGCCAATGGTATTAGCACAACTTATACCTACGACGCTTATGGTAATGCCACCTCAGAACAAAGTGCAGTAATAACAGCTAGTTATCAATACAATGCCTTTGGAGAACTTATTCAGTTTAGTGATGCTAAACGCGGCATTACGCAAATGGCTTACGACAGCTACGGCCGATTAATTACCGAAAGCCGTCAAGGTTTTGCCGATAAACACTATCAGTACGACCACAATAATAACCTTGTTTCAGTGATTGACCCTAAAGGTCAGCAAATTGTTTATCGTTATGATATCGCAAATAGGCAAACAAGCGAATTACGCTACAGCAGTGCGCTACCCCTTGACCCGCTTGAGGCCGAGCAAGTCGTGCCACAGCAAAGCATTAGTTATCAGTATGATAATAACAACCAATTAAGCCAATGGCAGTCAGGCAGCTTCTCGGCCAATTACAACCGAGATAATAATGGCCGTTTATTAAGCGAAACCGTTAACTACCCCAGCTTTAGTAAGCAATATCAGTACAGCTATTATGACAACGGTAAAGTAAAAAACTTAACCATGCCCGATGGCACTGTGTATAGCTATGAATATGACAACAATAACCAGCTAATCCGCTTACAAATTCCTGGGCAAGGCTCACTTAGGGTGAATGAATATAACTGGTTAGTGCCAAGTAAAGAAACCCTGCCAGGAGGGGTATTAAGACAATCAAGTTATAGCGGTGAGCTTAACCCGACAAACATTAGCTTAACCGCGAGTGGCGATCAACAAGTGTTAGCACTGGCTTATCAATACGGGCAAGTGAATGAAATTACTCAGCGCAGTAATGATGACACCACCATTGATTATCAATACGATACTAGTTACCGCTTAATCCAAGCGGTAAGCACTCACCTTGATGCGCAAATAGGTTTTGAAAGCTTTCAATACGACGCCAATGCCGATCGCACCGGCGTTAATAATCAACTTAATTGGCAATACAACCCTGCTGGCCAATTGGTCAGTCGTGGCGCAGGTGATAATCAAATTACCTATAGCTATGACGACAACGGCAACCAAAGCCAAAAACAAGGCGCTAATGGTATCAGCGACACGATTAATTATCATTACGACATCAATAACCATTTAACGAGTATTACTGATGGCAATACTCAAACCCTTGCCAGTTATCAATATGGCCCGTTTGGTCGCCGCTTAAGCAAGACGGTGGCAGGTAATAGCCGTTATTATTTATATAATCAGCAAGGCTTAATTGCTGAGTACAGTAGCCAAGGGCAAGCACAAAGCCGTTATGGTTACCGTCCTGATAATATCTGGGGCACTAGCCCAGTGTTTATTGAAACGGGCAGTATGGCCAATCCTGATAACAAACAAGTGTATTATTATCAAAACGACCACTTAGGCACGCCTTATAAAATTATCGATAATACTGGCTTTGTTGTTTGGGGGGCGCAGTTTGATAGTTTTGGTCAAGCGCATCTTGATAACAACAACCTGATTGTTAATAACTTTCGCTTTCCAGGGCAGTATTATGATGAAGAAAGCGGCCTACATTACAACTGGCACCGTTATTACGACCCCGCGTTAGGGCGTTATATTAGTAGTGATCCGATTGGTTTGGCGGGTGGCGCTAATCGTTATGGTTACAGCTATCAAAACCCTGTTATTTATATGGATGTTGATGGTAGGGTTGGAGTTACTCTTATTGCTGCCGGTGTTGGTGGTGTGATCGGAGGAACCATAGCAGGAGTAAGTGCATGGAGTTCTGGTGGTGGTATTAATGATATTTTAACTGCTTTTGCAGGTGGTGCTGTAACGGGGATGGTAACTAATCTATTCGGTTTACAAAGTATACTGTTACGTTCTGCAGTATCAATTGGAAATCAAACAGCAAGTCAAATGAGTGATGGTACAGCAGTTGGTTGCGATGGGTTTGATTTATCACAAATTGCAGTGGCTGGTTTACTTGGAGCAGTTAGTCCTTCGCTAACTCTTTCTAGAAACCCAATCATCAATCATGCTGTAACACAAACAACAAATAACATAATTATAGGATTGTTTTAATAATGCAAATTAACTTACTTGCTCTACTTGGTATTTACTTAATATTTGATGTGATAAATTCTTTATTTTTTGGTGAAACATTAACTGTTTTGGGGGCAGGCACAACCTCACATATGACGATGCTCATATATCAAACAAGTCCTAAATATTTTGTTTTTACAATAATTATTAAACTTTCTCTGGCCCTGTTGTTTATTTATAATTTTTTTACCAAAAATAAAAAAAACAAATAAAAATAAAGAATTGGGACAGATTAAATAAAAGGGGTCAGAGCCTGAGAGATCCCCACGAATTTATAGGCACATGCAATTTTCAATTTTTTGAAGAGATGGTTTTATTTGGCCTATGCCATTTTCTCTACTTTTCCACATACTCCTATCTGCCGTTAAGATAATTTTTTGCATGTGTAGGATTGCTTTTTGAATATGTTCAAGGGTTAAATTAAAGTGGGGGTTCTTTACCACTCTTCTGCCCAGGAAGTGAAGAGAAAGTACCCGTCTATTTTTAACTGTATTTGCCTGGTAGTGACGAGCTAACCCTGCTTGTTCCGCAGCGGTTCCAATGATGAGTAACAGTATTGCTGCTAATGCAGCAATCAACATTAGTATGGCTATCCTAGTCACTTTGTAGCTCATACTGGCGTTGAAGCCCAATCCATAATGCTCGCTTTTCATGTCACGATATCCTTCTTCAATTTCCATCCTTTTTTTATATATTTTTACCACTCGTTTCGCTAGTTTACTGGTGACCGCCAGCGATGTGACAAGCAGCCAAGCTTCCTTGCCACTTTCCGCATGCTGGTTCGATGCACCCGATTTAATATGTTTGCCTTGTTTATTTATTTTGTGACGGCCTTTAGCCCTGTTTTTGTACAAAACGAAAGTAGTGTTGTATTGCTTATATTTTGTTAGTAAGCCTTTGAAGCACTTTGCCGTGGATGTTGCTTTTTTAAAAAGGACATTGATACTCTGCCAGTTTTCTCCATTGAGACTAAAAAAGTTAGGTTTTCTGGAACGGCCTACATAGTCCCACCCGAGTGATGCCACCAACTTAAACCATGGTATTTTAAAGCCTGCATCGGTTACTATGATCGGGCGGCAACCTTCGGGCAATAAACTTTTGAGTGTTTCCATAAAAACCTTGTGGGTCACTGGTTTTTCCTTCGTATCTACGGTATGCACTTCTTGATAGAGGGTTATTGGTCTGCCATCATAAGCCAGTGTAGCGCTGATCAAAAAAGCATTTTTCCATTCGTCTAAATCAGACCAATCGATTAAAATCACGGGTCTGGCTGTGGCGGGGATCCAATGCTTGCAAATTGCGGTATAGATATGATTTTTTTCGCGATAAAGATTTATGTTAGAGCACAGTCTATCACTGCGTTTTATGGTATGTTTCTCTTTGGCATTACTATCAATACCACGGCCCATAGCGGTAACGGTTAGTTTATTCTCTTTAACAACACTGTGGACGCAGGCAAGTAAAGCCTGTTTCCTTATTTTATGCATTGAAGGGATTTCTTTAGTGATAAAATCATTTAGAATAGTGGTTACTTTCATGGTGTTTGTTCTTGATTTGTGATGTTTGGCGATTGATCAGATCACCGAACACCATGAAAGTTCAATTTTTTGAATGTGGAAGTTAAACCTAAAAATTAACTCCTTGATTTTAGTCAATATTTCGTGGGGATACCTCAGGGGCAGAGCCGCTTTAGCTAGCCTAATACTGAGATAAATAATGTCATTAATGGGCTGTGATCATGCCAAGAAAATCAAGCGTTTCATTAGCAGGGGTAGCGAGCATGTTATCCAGCGGGGCAGCTTACCCAGCAGAGGAAAGTCGCCAAGCCATTTTCGCCTGTGAAAATGACATGAGCGCTTATTAATTTATAAAATGACTCTGACCTCTTTTATGTATAAATAAGTATGTGTAAATGTATAAATAAGTAAATTAAAACATGGGTTTACATTGTTTTTGAAAGATGATGTTTTTTGTCGTCAAAAAAATTGACCCCAACTCACTTTAAAGGAATAAAGCATGAAATTTAAAATAAAAAAAACCTCGTCTGTCATTCTAAGTCTTAGCCTCTTACTTGGCTTTGCTAGTGTCTCTACTTTAAGTAATGCTGGCAGTGGCACAAAAATTAACAAGGACACCCATAGTTAATTTTAGGCAAGCTTTACAAGGAATGAGCAATGAAAAGTTATTACTGTTAGTTTTTATCGGCTTTAGCCTTGTTAAGGCTTGGCAAGACTTTGGCCCTAAAACAAGGGTAGTGCCGTTATTTACTGAGTCTTATGTCGCGGTATATGGCCGTGATTCTTGTGCTAATATCCAGCGCATGGTGAAAAATTGCAGCAAGCACACATTGATTATCATTATTTTAATGTTAACGATAAAGTGGTTGCTGATCAGTTACATAGCCGCATGCGACAAACATTTATACCAACCAAGCGTTATAACTTGCCAGTGGTTGATGTCAATGGTGATTTGTCAGTGCGACCTAAATTTAGCCAAGTACGGCAGCAGTTATAATAGCTAGAAAATAATTTTTAGAAAAATACAAGCCACAAAAAAATAAAAGATAAACAAGTAGTAATGTAAGCAACGGTGTTAGTAACAATAAAAGTGTGCAAAGCTTAGGTAAACAAGTGTTAAGCGCTGTCAGGACGATATAAGTTTTTAGGGGATTAGGGTGACGTTTTTCACAGCAATAAAAAATAAGGGATTGAGTGTTTTTCTCAGCGCCATAGTGTGTCTAGCGATAAGCAACCAATTACAGGCGGCTGAAGACACCATTTGTGCGGTAGTGAAAATTGAGATAATGCAAGAGTTTATCCTTGAACGTCAAGGTTTTGAGGCTATTATGAAAATTAATAATGCCCTTGAAAACCGCTCGTTAATCAATATTGGTGTTGAGGTAAACTTTACTGATGCCAATGGTGAAGCTGTGATTGCTTCGTCTGATCCTAATCATCCTGACAATAACAACCAATTAAGCCAATGGCAGTCAGGCGTTTTTTCAGCCAGTTACAGCCGAGATAATAACGGCCGTTTATTAAGTGAAACGGTTAACTATCCAACTTTTAGCAAAAAATATCAGTACAGTTATTATGATAACGGTAAAGTAAAAAGCTTAACCATGCCAGATGGTACCGTTTATAGTTACGAATATGACAACAATAACCAGTTGACTCGTTTTCAAATTCCAGGCGAAGGCTCGCTCAGGGTGAATGAATATAACTGGTTAGTGCCGAGCAAAGAAACGTTACCGGGCGGGGTCTTACGGCAGTCAAGTTATAGCGGTGAGCTTAACCCGAAAACCATTAACTTAACCGCGAGTGGCGACCAACAAGTGTTAGCACTGGCTTATCAATACGGGCAAGTGAATGAAATAACTCAGCGCAGTAATGATGACACCACCA
>Ga0209826_1001709_pt1 | contig 15032 bp, 14 predicted proteins | sample GOMGulsemesocosm_5_FD_184637 | JGI IMG/M metagenome (GOLD analysis project Ga0209826, IMG submission 184637) | Methane-oxidizing microbial communities from mesocosms in the Gulf of Mexico - GOM15C Gulf of Mexico (SPAdes) (version 2) | ecosystem: Environmental > Aquatic > Marine > Cold seeps... | reverse complement strand
AAACGAAGAAGTTACGGCTATTGTTGCATTCTTGCATACATTAACTGATGGTTATCAACTTGAAATGAATCCTATTTTTTCCGTTGAGAGTGGCACACTTGAATTACCTTATGTCAGAACAGAATCTGTTAATCAACCTGATAAATTTTATTCCGCTCAGCTACACCTTAATGATAAAGGTTTTTTTGAACTGACACATTTACATGAAACATCTATTACTGACTTTTCAATGCTTAGCTCAATACCTTATTATTCTGTTGATACTGGAATTCTTGAACTACCAACTATTGAAGGCTCAACTCAAATGGGTGCCTACATTGGTCAGCTAAAATACCTCCCAGAAAACAATGGAAAAATTAATTTTGAGCTGTCATATTCCAAAAACATTAAATAAAATGTAAAGACTGCGTCTTCTTACGTCATTCCTGAAAACGTATAATTAGGACCTCTTCTACACCTAGAAATTCCCGATAAAACAATTCAGGATGACGGTATCTTTATAGCTATTTTCCCGCTACTAATGAAAAGCCTCACTAGCCCCTTATATACACTTGTTTTATATAAATTTTGATATATAGTTAGCGCTCATTCACTGAGTAAAACAACTATAGGGAATCAGCAATGCTAATTAAGGGAAAATCATCTATTTTAAGCAGCGAAATCACCGACAGAGCTATTTTTCAAAATCGCCGCAAAATCATCAAAGCCGCTGCCGGCTTATCTATTGCCTCACTACTACCAAGTACAGCCAACGCAGAACAAACTAAAAAATACGCACAAGTACCTAGCGGACCTTATTCTGCCAACGTTCAAGTAACCAGCATTGAAGACGCAACCAATTACACCAACTATTACGAGTTCAGCACCAACAAAAAAGACTCTACCGTTTTAGCACAACCATTAAAAACCAGCCCTTGGGTAATTACAGTTGAAGGCGAGGCGGAAAAAACGGGCAAATTTAATTTAGAAGACATACTCAAAAACAACCCGCTTGAAGAACGTATTTCTCGATTCCGTTGTGTAGAAGCGTGGTCTATGGTGGTTCCTTGGATAGGCTTTCCCCTCGGCGCGATGCTGCAACAATTCAAACCTACAGCAAAAGCAAAGTTTGTCGAATTTACCACGCTGTATAATCCAGAAGTCATGGTCGGGCAACGCGGTAAATCTTTAGACTGGCCTTATGTTGAAGCGTTGAGAATCGATGAAGCCATGCACCCTCTAGCCTTTATGGCAACTGGCATGTATGACGAAGACCTACCCAAACAAAATGGCGCACCATTACGCTTAGTTGTACCGTGGAAATATGGATTTAAAAGTATTAAAGCCATCGTAAAAATACGTTTTAGTGAAACCATGCCAGCCACCGCGTGGAACAAAATGGCTGCGGGAGAGTACGGCTTTTATGCCAATGTAAACCCAGATGTACCACATCCACGCTGGAGTCAAAGCAGAGAGCGCATATTAGGTGCTAGTATTTTCACGCCTAAACGTAAAACCGAGTTATTTAATGGCTATGGTGATCAAGTTGCCTCACTTTATACCGACATGGACCTTAAGAAATATTTCTAATGCGTTTTTCAAAAAAGAGCTGGGCGTGTATAAAAATCAGTATTTTTTTACTCAGCCTAACGCCCTTCCTACTCTTAGTTAACGACACACTGCAAGATCAATTAGGCGCAAACCCGATTGAAACTTTGCATTTTAGCTTAGGAGATTGGGCTTTACGCTTCCTGTGTATTAGCCTCGCGCTAACACCGTTAAAAAAGCTACTACAACAAAGCTGGCCTATTCGCTTTCGGCGCATGATGGGCTTGTTTGCCTATGTTTATGCCAGCTTGCATTTTTTGGTTTATATCATCCTGGATTTATCTCTTTCCTGGGAAATCTTTATTGATGAAGTCCCACAAAGCCCTTATATTCTAGTCGGACTACTGACCTTTCTATTACTCACACCCTTAGCACTCACCTCCACCAAAGCTATGCAAAAACGCTTAGGTAAGCGCTGGGAGCAATTACATAGATTAGTTTATATAGCCGGAATCAGCGCCATCATCCATTATTTATGGTTGGTCAAATCAGATATAAGTGAACCACTTTTTTATGCCGCAGTGATGTCGATATTATTAGGAACTCGATTAATTCTGTACTTCACAAAACAACGTAGGGTGGAATAGCGCTAGCGTTTTCCACCGTCGATGGAAGCAAGTTAACGCTACGCTATTCCAGCCTACGCCTATCCAGCTTAACTATTTGGACCCTCATTTAGTGAGGCTTTTTCAGCAACGAGCACAATAACCAATCCTACAACAATCATTAAATTTGGAATGACAGAACCATCCGCCTGCACATTCGCGATCATAGCCAGCAAGATAACAAACATCCCCATAATAGCTACATAGCCTCTCACGCCTTTCGACCTCTCACTTTCAATATTTAAACCCATTATTCTCTCCGATTTAGATTAAGTCCTTAGCTATTTTATACGCCAGAAAGCTTATTTAACAATGAAGTTAAGAATTAAAGTGAAGGTGGAATAGCGTTAGCGCTTTCCACCATCGGTAGCAAGCCAATCTATCATCGCAAGCAATATGCCGTAAAACGCCACGCTATTCCAGCCTACACATCCAACTTACTGGGTTGTGGTTTACGATCTCCTCTTTCCCAGTGCTTCATGGCATTAACACTGATACCAAAAGCTGAGGCAAACTCTGTTTGACTCATATCAAGCTTAGATCGTGTAATTTTTACACCTATAGCAGAAAAACAGAGTTTTGCGCTTTATTTAAGCAATTAATACTTGTTGCTTGCGACGATTTAACATCAAAATAACTAAACCCGCGCTCATTAACCATACTGAAAGTGGCTCAGGTACTGCGTGGGTAGCTGAGGATGCGGTAGCGAGATTTTCAACAGATAATGATTGCCAAGTTGAACCATCAGTCGTAAAGCGCATGCTGCTTGCGCCGTTACAGCAAGCCTCTGCCCAATAAAGTTCCAAGGTATGTTCGCCAGCTGTCAGGCCATTATTAAGTGCACTAAGTACATCACTGTTAGCCCAATTGCCCGACCACCATAAATCATCGACTCGATCGCCAATTAAGCCATCATCCAAATAAATTTCAGCGCCATAATGCGCATCTAAACCAGCTTCAAACCCCCACGTTACAGCTGATCCTAACGAGAATTGAGCCGTTAAGCGATTTATGGTGTACCGCCCAGGCCGGTATGAATTAAATACACTAATTGAATGTGTATTAACTGTTGAAGACTGGCTAGTCCAGGCACTCTCTAGGTCATTACCATTAGTGTTGCGGTTAAAGTTCATTGTTTCTATATCAATAGAAGCCGCGTTTATATTACTGCTAAGTAGACTAAATAATAGAACAGACATTGCGAAGTTAATTGTTTTCATAAGCGTTTCCTTTTATACCTTCAGAGTTTAATTAATAACCTGCAGACATCATGCCAGTTATCAACATTCAATTTATTTTCGCTTCTATTTCCACCTTTTACATTTAAAATCAATTATCTATATATTTAAACTTGGTTAGTTTTAGTTAAAACTATTCCTATCATTACTTATTTGGATTTGTCAGATGTTGTGACAAAAATGTCAGGTGTTATGCCATTTCTGTCACTTTATGACAGGTCATGCAAATTAAGGTTTCCCTAAGTCAAGTTAAATAACATAGCAACCAAAACTGATTAAAAAAACCGACTCCCTCACAAATGAAAAAACTCACCAAAATGGGTCAAAACTCAATCAACTCCTATACTTAGCCCCCCCTATATCCAACCCCATTTTTAAGCTATAATTGAAAAATTTTATCGCCTACACACCACCGCTAACGTGTCTAATTCAAATAACGATTTATCTACCTTTCAAGGGCTTATCCTTGCCTTACAAAATTATTGGTCAGAACAAGGCTGCGTTTTACTGCAACCGTTGGATTTAGAAGTCGGCGCGGGGACATTTCACCCTGCGACTTTCTTACGTGCTATTGGCCCTGAGCCTTGGAATGCGGCTTATGTGCAGCCTTCGCGTCGGCCTACTGATGGACGTTATGGTGACAACCCAAATCGCTTGCAGCATTATTATCAGTTTCAAGTGGTATTAAAGCCGTCGCCTGATGATATTCAAGATCTGTATTTAGGCTCTTTACGCCATATTGGTCTGGATTTACTCGAGCATGATGTACGTTTTGTTGAGGATAACTGGGAATCACCTACTTTGGGTGCTTGGGGGCTGGGCTGGGAGATCTGGCTAAACGGAATGGAAGTTTCGCAGTTTACTTATTTTCAGCAAGTCGGTGGTTTGGAATGTCGCCCTGTGACCGGTGAGTTGACTTATGGTCTTGAGCGTATCGCCATGTATATTCAAGGCGTGGAAAGCGTTTATGATTTAGTTTGGTCTAAAGGTCCACAAGGCGTTATCACTTATGGCGATGTGTTTCATCAAAACGAAGTGGAAATGTCGACCTTTAATTTTGAGCACGCAAAAGTGGATTTCCTATTCGAAAGCTTTGACATTTATGAAGCAGAATCCGCCAAATTAATCGAGCAAGACCTCCCACTACCTGCTTATGAAATGGTTTTGAAAGCTTCGCATGTGTTTAATTTACTGGATGCGCGTCATGCGATTTCAGTTACTGAACGTCAGCGCTATATATTAAGAGTAAGAAATATGTCTAAAGCCGTTGCTGAAACTTATTATGCGCGCCGTGAATCATTAGGCTTTCCGCTGGTTAAAGACACAGGAGCAGCAGCATGAGCGATGCACAACACTTATTATTTGAGTTAGGCTGCGAAGAACTGCCGCCAGCTTCATTGCTTAAATTAAGCAATGCTTTATTAGCCAATATCAAGCTAGGCCTAGCAGAAGCGGAATTAAGTTTTGGCGAGTGTATTGCTTATGCAACCCCACGTCGCCTTGCGGTACTTATTAAAGATTTAGCCAGTGCACAAGCCGATAAAAGCATCGAAAAACGAGGTCCTTCAGTGGCTGCCGCGTTTAATGATGAGGGCGAACCTAGCAAAGCTTGCCAGGGTTTTGCGCGTAGCTGTGGTGCCACGGTCGATCAATTAGAGCGCATTCAAACCGCCAAAGGCGAATGGTTAAGCTTTACTCAAGAAGTCAAAGGGCAAGCCAGCGTTGAATTAATTCCTGCCATTATTCGTAAAAGCATTACCCAGTTACCGATTGCCAAGCGTATGCGCTGGGGTGCTTCTAGTGTTGAATTTGTGCGTCCCGTGCATTGGGCGGTGTTGATGTATGGTGCAACGATTATTACCACTGAGATTTTAGGTTTAAACACAGGCAATAATACTCATGGACATCGTTTTCATGCGCCTGAAGCCATCACCATTACAGCGCCAGAAAGCTATGAGGCAACTTTATTAGAGCAAGGTAAAGTTATCCCTAGTTTCGCACAACGCATGCAAATCATTCGTGATGCAGCCAATAGTGCCGCGACTGCTGTAGGTGGCATTGCTCATATAGAAGAAGACTTATTAGAAGAAATTGCCGCGCTAAATGAATTTCCTGTGCCGATTACCGGCAATTTCGATACACGTTATTTGGCTTTACCGGCTGAAGTGCTAATTACTACCATGCAGATTAACCAAAAGTATTTTCCGGTTAAAAATGCAGAGGGAAAATTACTCGCACACTTTATTACCTTTACTAATATCGAAAGCAAAAACCCGATTTCTATTCAAAAAGGTAATGAGCGCGTAGTGATGCCTCGTTTAGCTGATGCGGAATTCTTCTGGAATCAAGATCGTAAGTTACGTTTAGAAGAACGTACAGCGCAACTTAGCAGCATTACCTTCCAGAAAAAGTTAGGTAGTTTGGCGGATAAATCACAGCGCGTAGAAAAGCTTGCTGAATTTATTTCTAAGAGCATTAACGTTGATCCAGACTTTGCTATACGTGCCGCGAAACTAGCTAAAACGGACCTAGTCACCAATATGGTCGAAGAGTTCGGAAGTTTACAGGGCTTAATGGGACGTTATTATGCTATCGCTGACGGTGAATCTGCAGAAGTTGCTCAAGCGATTGAAGAGCAGTATTACCCGAAGGGCGCAGGCGGCACAACAGCGACTAGCAGCACAGGTCAGATTTTATCCATTGCTGAAAAAATCGATACACTGACAGGTATTTTTAGTGCGGGGTTAATTCCTAGCGGTGATAAAGACCCTTACGCATTAAGACGTGCAGCTTTAGGTGCTTTGCGTACCATTATTGAGAATAAGCTAGAAATCAATTTAATTGGCTGTGTGGATTTTGCACTAAATCAGTTTACCCATGAGTTTGATTTAGAGAAAACACGCGGCCTAGTGATTCCGTTTATTTTTGAGCGCCTAAAAGGTTATTGCTTAGATCATGGCTTTACTGCCGATGAATTTGAAGCGGTATTTGCGATTTTACCGACTCAGCCTTATGATTTTCAACGCCGCTTACAGGCAGTGCAGAATTTCAGAAGCCTAGCGGAAGCAGAAAGTTTAGCGGCAGCCAATAAACGTATCAGCAATATTCTACGTAAATCAGATAATCAACCCGCTGAAACTATTGGTAAGTTGGTAGAGCCTGCTGAAATTGCTTTATTAGCTTCAGCCGAACAAGCTGAACAGGATGTCGCGCCTTTATTAGCTGAAAAAGACTATCAAGCCGCATTAAACCGTTTAGCAGGTTTACGCACTGAAGTTGATAACTTTTTTGATGGTGTCATGGTGATGTGTGATGATTTAGACTTACGAGCGAATCGTTTAGCGTTACTGACTAAGTTATCTAAGTTATTTTTACAAATTGCTGATATTTCTAAATTACAAAGCTAATGAGCACAGCAAAGTACGTATTACTGGATCGTGATGGGGTGATTAATCACGATTCCGGTGATTTCATTAAATCGCCTGATGAATGGCTGCCGATAGCAGGCAGTCTAGAGGCAATTGCTTTATTGAACGAGTATGGCTATCAAATCGTTGTCATTACCAATCAATCGGGGGTTGCTCGCGGGCATTACAGTGATGCCACGCTCACCGAGATACACCTTAAAATGACCCGCATGGTCGAAGCAGTAGGCGGTAAAATAAGTCATATTTATTACTGCCCTCACTTACCTGATGCCGGTTGTAAATGTCGCAAACCAAAGCCCGGAATGCTGGAGCAATTTAGCAAAGATACAGGGACAGCTTTAACGGACATTTACTTTATTGGCGATTCATTGCGTGACCTGCAAGCGGGCATTGCTGCTGGAGCAAAACCCTTATTAGTGAAAACCGGTAATGGTGTAGTAACCTTAACCAACAATCCCGACTTAAATATCCCTACTTTTGAGAATCTTTATGACGCTAGCCAATTCATCATCTCAGAACAATAGTTTGTTACTTTATTTACGCTCTAGCTTATTACTTACTAGTGTGCTTATCGGCACGATCATTATCGGGCTTCTTATGCTGATTGTAGCCATACTACCTTTTTCTCTGCAATATAAACTCGCAGCAGCTTGGGGCCAGTATGTTTTATTTATGACCTCAGCAATCTGTGGCTTGAGTTATCAAGTGACAGGCTTAGAACATATCACTAAAGAGAAAAATGCGATTGTCCTGTGCAAACATCAATCCGCGTGGGAAACGATTGCCTTAATGGCGCTATTACCGCCACAGAGCGTATTGCTAAAAAAATCCTTACTGTGGCTGCCTTTTTGGGGCTGGGCAATGGCGACCTTAAAACCCATCGCGATTGATCGCTCAGCTCCAAAAAAAGCGCTATCCCAATTATTAAAACAAGGGGCGCAACGTTTAAAAGAAGGCTTCTGGGTCGTTATCTTTCCAGAAGGCACGAGAACCGCGCCAGGTGAAGAGCGGAAATTCAGCGCTAGCGGTAGTTTATTAGCGCAACGCACTGGCTTTCCTGTTATTCCTATTGCGCATAATGCCGGTGAGTTCTGGTCACGCAACAGCTTCATAAAATACCCAGGCGTTATCCAGCTAAAAATTGGTACGCCTATCAGCGTCGAAGGGCGCAAAAGTAAAGAAATTAACGCTGAAGCAGAAACATGGATCAAAAATACCATGTTAGAAATTGAAGCTACTAAATAACAATCACTCAAAACCTTATGAAAAAATTATTAATTATCAGTCTTTCTGTTCTAACTTTAGCCGCTTGCTCAGAACAAGAGGCCTATCAGCAAACCGTATTTGAACAAATCAGCAATGATCCAGATATCAAATCTTATCACCTAGACCCAGAAACCGTAACGCAGTGCATTGTCGACTTATCTTCTAAAAAAATGGCTGGCATAGTTCCTTTTGAGCCTATGCGCAAAGCCGCTTATGAAGGCTATACTAAGATGATTGGGCTGAAAAAATCAGAAAAACCTGAAGAAGTACTGCAAGAATTACGTGAATATTTTGGCGATGCTCAAGGCTTAGCTGACGCACATAGAAATTATTCTGAAAGTTATTTAGAGTGTATTTCTACTGTCACTCACCGTACATTAGATGAGCAGGAAGGAATGGAAGAAGAAGCAAAATCAGAAATCGCTCAATAGAACCAAACAAGCTAGTTTTAAGGAACTATAATTAAACAGTGTGGGCATAACAAGCTTTGTGAGAGCAACTTTAGTCGCGCTTGTCGTGGCTAAAGCCACTCCCACAAACGATTATTTCACCAACCAGACTTTTAACAGAGTTTTCCCTCATTACCAAGCCCTGTTTAAGGGCAAAATGTCTGGACAATATAAGCTGAGGAGCTCACCTCTGAACTTATTATTTATTATTTATTATTTAAGCTTGCCATCATTAAAAAGCGGGCTAAAAAGCCCTACAACCCCTTAAACATCAGCCCGACTAAGTATTAGTCCTCTACACAGCAGCCACCATGTTGTTCACTTTATCTCTTACGAAATCACTCTTATGGAATGGCAAGGCATCTTCTCCCTATCACTTTGCATCCTCGCCTTACTAACACTAATATTTACCCGCATTGGCCCGCACTTCGTTATGATGGCAGTACTAACGCTTTTAAGTGCAGGCGGGATTCTCACTAGCCAAGAAGCTTTAGCGGGGTTTAGTAACTCTGGCCTTATTACCGTAGCCGCTATGTTCGTTATTGCTGCAGGCATGCATGCTTCAGGCGGCATCGATTTACTGGTAACGCATGTTCTCGGTCGACCTAAAACTCTACGCACAGCACTTTTCCGCATGGGTATGCCTGTCGTATTGCTCAGTGGCTTTCTAAATAACACACCCGTTGTCGCTACCATGATTCCCGCGATCCATTCTTGGTCGCGTAAAATTGGCATCGCGCCTTCTAAACTAATGATTCCTTTAAGCTACTGTGCGATTCTCGGCGGCATGCTAACCTTAATTGGTACGAGCACTAATTTAATCGTTAATGGCCAATATCAAATACTTACAGGGAAAGTAGGATTTTCCTTATTTTCCATAACAGCCGTCAGCGCCCCTGTTGTAATTATTGGTTTATTATTTATCTGGCTCTTCTTTCCTAAATGGCTGCCAAACCGCGAACAAAATCAAGCTTTTGCCAACTTAAAGGAATTCACCTTAGAAGTATCTGTCGCGCATAATGGCCCTTTAGTCGGCAAATCAGTCGAGCAAGCGGGCTTAAGAAATTTAAAGCGCATCTACCTAGTAGAAATCGAACGCAACGGCACAATAGTAACCGCCGTTTCCTCAGAAGAGAAATTACAAAGCGATGACCGCTTGGTTTTTGCCGGTGACACGGAAGCGATCTCAGACTTACTGCGTATTAACGGTATTGTCCCTTCCGCTGAAAATGGCCATGAGCAACCACTAACGACGCAACGTGCCGAAAGAAGGCTAGTCGAAGCGGTTGTCTCGCCCCACTGCACAGCGATTGACGATGCCATTCGTGACGCGCGCTTTCGTGATCGCTACGGTGCAGTAGTCCTTGCTGTTGCGCGTAATGGCGAACGAGTTAAAGGTAATTTAGGCAGCATCATATTACAGGCAGGCGACACCTTACTCTTAGAAGCAAGGCCTGCTTTTGTCAGCCGTCAGAAATATAATAAAGACTTCCTGCTAATTAATGACTTAGATACAGAAACGCCTCGCCATGAAAGAGCTCACCTCGCATGGCTAATACTATTAATCATGGTCATTGCCGCAAGCTTTAGCGTCATGAGCATGCTTAATGCCGCACTGCTAGGCGCAGGACTTATGATTATCACAGGCTGCTGTTCAGTTAATCAGGCAGAAAGAAGCTTAGACCTTACTGTGATCATTACTATCGCTGCTTCTTTTGCTTTAGGTGCGGCACTTAACAAGACTGGCGTTGCCGCCTTTCTAGCGAGTAATATTATTGATTTAAGCGATGGTAAAGCTTGGTTATTGCTCGTGCTAGTCTACCTATCAGTATCGCTATTAACCGAATTGATTACCAATAATGCAGCGGCTATTTTAATGCTACCGATCGTACTGGAAATTACCGAGAAAGCCGGTTTAAACGATATGCCTTTTGTATTTGCTATTATGATGGCTTCCTCAGCGAGCTTTGCCACGCCTTTAGGCTACCAAACTAACTTAATGGTTTACGGTCCGGGAGGCTATAAATTCACCGATTTCTTGCGTGTTGGCCTACCGATGAACCTGCTAACAGGCGCAGCAACATTAACCGTATTGCTCCTTGGCTGGCCGTTAGAAATCAGTAAATAGTTTATTGACCCACAGAAAACCCAGCTAACCACTGCCCCGCTTTAGGTTCTGAGGCAACCCCCTTAGCATCCACAAACTGAAAAGGCACAGAGGCCAAGCTCATGCCTTGATTAACTTGTACCGCAAAATGTAAATGCGGCCCTGAACTAAATCCGGTATTGCCTGAATAAGCAATTAACTGCCCTGCTTTGACTCGCATCCCCTCATGTACTTGAGCGCGCTCTACTTGTAAATGCGCATAAACTCCCATAGAACCATCATTATGTAAAATTCTGATACTGTTAGCGCGCGCTTTATAAGCCTGCTGATCAATGCCTCCCTTAAAAAAATCATTATCCAAGCTCATCACTACACCCGCTCGAGCCGCATGTATTTCCGAGCCTTCAGGCATAGAAAAATCGACAGCGTATTTATTTTGCTCGTCCGTATGCGAAAATTTTCCATCAAACGCCTGAGTAATACGAAAAGTCCTATAGCTAACAAAAGGCGGATAATAAATAGCCTGCTCGCTATGCCTTACTAATGGTTCTCCCAAAGAATAGCGGTACTTCAAACTATATTGCCAGCTTCGATATGCATCTAGCGCACCTAAACCAAATAGTGACGAAGACGTTCCCGGTTGCACAACAAATTTACGCGGTAAATCTGGCTTCGCTTGCACATTATCTTGCTCAGATAGGACCACTTCAACTTCTATCGGCCCAAAAAAATCATTTCTAATCACAAATTCAGGGCTGCGTTTTTTACCTATTTTATTCAACCAAACGCGCTGTTTAGGCTCTACATTTAGCTGTCTAATCTCGACATTTATATTCTCTACTTGCTCTGCTTTGGGTGCTTTATCCGTATAATGCCAACCGCCATTCGCATCCTGAAATTTATACAGCTTTTTAGCCTCACTCGACAAACTAAATAAGAGACCAGTGATAAAAATAACACTATTAATCAGAGATAGTTTTGATGATTTTTCGCCAAACATTTGATACCTCATAGCCCACAATTCATACTCTTTTATAAGCAGCCGTGTAAGAACCATTATATTCAGCAAAAGAAATAATAACCGCATCACTGGCTGCAATTTTAGCAAAAAATTTCTGGGCTAATGCTGGCTTCCCTAGCTCCTGCTCTTTACCCAAACTAAATAATAACAGCTCATAATCATTTAGTTTGTATTTCACCCACTAAATTGGCTGGTAAATTTACTGTAACTTTTGCTTTATTAATGGGCATGGTTTGATGTTTAAAAGATGATAAAAAGGATGGGGCTAACTTGAAAATGCTGTTTTCAATCGCCGTATATTAACCACTTTTTTCGCCATTCATCATTTCTCTTGTTTTATCATCACCGTTGTAACATAGGTAGCCAAGCAACTTTTAGACATAAAAACTACTCTGCCGAAGCCAGCATCACTTCAACATATTTATCTTTGCTAATTAATTTCCAAGCGTCTTCATAACTAATCACCTCTTCATGATGTGCGCGCCAATGAGCATCAATACCATCCCAGCCATGCGTGGAAAAAACATGACCACATTCGGGGCAAACCTTATGGGTTAAGGCATTCCAAGTGGCATCAGACACGGCTTTCTGGTCTAGGCAGTGGACTCGGCTCTTATCCATATGCTTATAATAACTACTCACATGGATACAAACACAAACCCAGAATCCGCCGCCTTCTTGCTCTGTTGCGGGATAAACTTCTACTTTAGTTTTCATCTTATGCTCCGTAATATTTTAATTATGGCATAACTTAAGTTAGCGGACTAAAGTCCGCCCTACCGTTATTTGAAATATTTGTTAGCCTAAAAACACTAACTTTCAGGCTTTACTTCTTTAATCGCCGCTTCCAATTCTAAGCGTTTTTTATCCAATTCCAGTAACTCAATTTCTCTACGTAAATAAATATCTGAATTTTTCTTAGCCTCGTAGTTTTGCTCCTGCATTTCTATACGCTGTTGCTCTTCACGTTTTTTATTAGCGACATCCATATCAAATTTCAATTGTTTCTGCTTTTGTTCATGCTCTAACTGTAGCTCATGCTCTTTATTTTTTGCCGCTAACCAACTAGCTTGTTCCCTCTCCTGCTTGGTAATATCGGCTTGTAACTGTTTTTCTTTTAATAAGTTTTGATGCGCTAATTGCTCCATCTGTACTTTCTTCTCACTCGCTCTTATTTGCTCTTCTTGTCTTTTCTGTTCACTCAAGGACGCTTCAAATTCGATCACTTTGAGCTCATTTTCATGCTCTACTTTTTGTACATACATGCGTTTTTCTATCGCGAGTTGCACTTGTAGTTGCTGCTCTTGATCGAGCAATAAACGCCTTTTCTGTTCCGCGTCTTGCGCTTGTTTTAATTGCTCTAGCTCAGCTTGCTCTTGTAGGTGTTCAAGCTGCTGCTGTTTGTGTGCGATGTCTTGCTCTTCGGCTAATTGTTCTTGGCGAAATAGCTCTTCCCGCTGCTGCTCATTGACTTCAAAATTCTTTTTTAAAACACTTAGGTACAAGTGCTCTTTACCCAATTGTACATCAGGAAATTCAGCAAAAGATGCTTTTAAATAGCAAGTCGTCTGCGCTTGAATATTATTCAGCACGAGCATTTCACTGCTTGCAAAATCAATTGCTCTTTCTATATCGCCTAAACCCGCTTGCACCCAAGCATCATCAGGTAAAGCAGCAAATAACTTATTGTGTATTAAATCTAAAATCACACCTTGATATGTTGTTTTAATATGCTCATTTATTTCTGATAATATTTCTATTTGGCTTTGCGCATAGGCCAAAGTCGCCTGAAAACGCACTTCCAGCTTAATATCTAACGTGCAAAAGCCCTCATATAACTGAAGTTGTTCGACAATCTCCCAGTCTTCAACCAGTAAAGGGTAAAGCGTATGGTAAAAACGTTGGACAAATTTCTCAGGACGCAAGAATAGCTTGCTGTATGGGCCAAATTTACTATAAACAAGCTGCCGTTCAACATCAAAATTCGCTTCCCAGACTTGCAGCTCAAAACTTTGATCGTGCTCTTCCGTACCAGCTATCAGCCATTGATCTATCTCTGCTGGTGAATTATTCATGGCTATCCTCTGCCTTTTCGGCTTTGGCTTGCGCACGTAATACATTAATCTTATCACCCATTTTTGCAGCTATAAGAGGGTATAAATTAGGTGCAAACTCAACCGTTCTATGGTCAATTTTCCTTAGAAACCCACGATTTAATAATAAGCCAACCGCAAACATTCGTGACCAATCCGAATAACGCCGGGCCTTTTCCAACTCCGTTTTTTCAATAATCATTTCCAGCTCGTCATTACCATTGATGCGGAATTCCGTAAACTGCCTTAAACACTCAAATACCAGATCTTCCTCGTCTGCGGTCAAGGGTCCAGGCGCGGTAAACTCCAATCGATAAGAAAGCAGTACGGTGAAAAAATCCACCATAGCAGCACAGGTAAAAGCAAATAAGGAAAAGCCATCCCACATCGCGCTGCTGGGTTTTACGCCTTCAATAAACTGTTTATAAGTCAGCAATAACGGAGCATCAGGTAAAGACTGACTAAATTGGCTAGATAACTGATTAACTTGCAGTTGCATCGTTTGAAAACTAGTCAGCAGCGCATAGTATGAATCCTGCACATTATCCGCAACATCTAATCGCGAGAGATTAACCTGTACCTGCTGAACGCTTTTATCCAACGCAGAAAAGTCCTGTTCCAGCTGCGCCATAGTTTTCTTCTTGGCTTGGTAAATATCATTGTAGCGCTTCCAAAAAGGTCCCTCACCCACCTGATTACGATAACCAGCGACAATTTCAGGGTGCGTACCAAAATAAGCTTGTGTGACTTCTTTCGAAGCTTTTTCTAACTCTCCCCGCTGCTGAGTTAAGACGCTACTCTTAATGACTAAAATCTTATCAACGTAAGCTTTAATATCTTGCCTAAGGTGATTTAGGCGATCGATATGGATCGTATCCTGTTCAGAAATTTCGTAAAATTTAAAATAGGAAAATGATACCGAAGCAGTTAAAGCAATCAATAATGAGCAAAGCACCGAAAAATAGCGCATCCGATTCGCTTTCCAATGAATGCCCGCAATTTCTAGCGAACAAATCACCACGATAGACTGAATCGCCACGGTAATCACCAAAGCAATCCACGGAATAATGAAATGCGACATTCCATAATAAGTGGTAAAACCAGAAGCCACACTGAGCATTAACACGATAGGAATCGTCCACACGCGCAGCATACCGACGAATAAAGTTTGAATACGGTTAATCAAATAACCGACTCCTGCTGCTTTTATTTTTATTATTTGAGGATCATTCATTGCT
>Ga0209826_1001706_pt1 | contig 15048 bp, 13 predicted proteins | sample GOMGulsemesocosm_5_FD_184637 | JGI IMG/M metagenome (GOLD analysis project Ga0209826, IMG submission 184637) | Methane-oxidizing microbial communities from mesocosms in the Gulf of Mexico - GOM15C Gulf of Mexico (SPAdes) (version 2) | ecosystem: Environmental > Aquatic > Marine > Cold seeps... | reverse complement strand
AGTATTGGTTAATGTCCAAAATGAAAAAGTTAGAGTGCTTGATGAAACTGAAGTAAGAAATCAAATCATCACACCTTTAAATAAAGAACAGCTTTTTCTATCAAATGCTTTGAATCAAAGTTATTACAATATCTTAATAGTAGAAGCCAAAGCTGGAAGTGGTAAAACTTTACTTGCTCTAAGTGGTGCACTAAAATTAATTCGTCACAAATTATTTCAAAGAATCATTTATGTCCGAAATTCAATTGAATCATTGGACAAAGGCGAAGATGTTGGATATTTACCAGGATTAGAGGAAAAGTTTAAAATTTACAATCATCCTTTAATGGATAGTTTAGATTACATCATCAGAAGTGAACACAAAAAGAAAAAAGCAAATAAAAAAAGTGCTGAAACTTATGCTGAACTGGATGATCAGGAAGTTACTGTTCGTATTGAACAATTTATTCAAAACTACAGTATTGAAACCATGTGGGTTGGGGAGATGAGAGGGCGAACAATATCAAATGCCGTTGTTATTGTAGATGAAGCTCAAAATATGTCTAATAAAACAATGCAAATGGTTTTATCAAGAGTTGATAGCTCTTGTAAAGTTATTATTCTTGGAAGTAACAAACAAATAGATAACTTCTATGTGAATAAACATACTAACGCTTTAACCACCTTACTAAGAGCTACAAAAGAAGATAACGATTTGGTTAGACTTTTTGCAATTGAGCTGGAAAAAGTTCTTAGAGGTCCTATTACTGAATGGGCTGAAAATATATTCTCTAGCAAAAAATAACAAAATAAAGTAATTAATAATATTATTAATTACTTTATCAAAAAACTGACGCAATTTATCTTATTCACTCAACTGTAAACAATAAAACACTATTATTATAAATAAAAATTAAGAGACTAAAGGAATAAAATGAGAATAGTATTTTTAGATAGGTCAACTTTGGGTTCTGATATTTGCTTGAAAGAATTTGAAGATTTTGGTGAGGTAACTATTTATGACTCTACAAAAGAAGAAGAAACTCTTAATCGTGTTAAAGATGCAGATATTGTAATTACAAATAAAGTAGTCATTAATAGTGAAACAATGGATAAAAGTAATATAAAACTTATTTGTGTAGCTGCAACGGGTACTAATAATATTGATTTAAAACATGCATCACTAAAAAACATAGAAGTAAAAAATGTGGCAGACTATTCAACTTCAAGTGTTTCTCAACTCACTTTCTCTATTGTGCTTAAATTTATGCAAAAGCTGGAGTACTATGAAAACTATACAAGAGAAGGCAATTGGGAAAAATCAGATATATTCACAAACCTAGATGTTCCTTTTCATGAGCTTGCAGATAAAACATGGGGAATTATTGGTCTTGGTGGAATAGGACAAAACGTAGCAAGAATAGCTGAGTCTTTTGGTTGTAGAGTTAACTACTATTCAACTTCAGGTAGGAATTTTAATACAGATTACGTGCAAGTTGGTTTTGATGAGTTGTTATCAACTTCAGATATTATATCAATACATTGTCCACTAAATGCAGATACTCTGAATTTAATTGCAGAAGATGAACTGTTGATTATGAAAGATAAAACAATTTTATTAAACCTTGGGCGTGGGGGCATCATAAATGAAGATGATTTGGCAAAAGTTATTGATATGAAAGAGCTATATTGTGGTATTGATGTGGTATCAAAAGAACCAATTGAAACAGACTCACCTTTACTGAAAATCAAAAATACTCAAAGACTAATTTTGACACCACATATAGGTTGGGCATCTATAGAAGCGAGAAATAGATTAATAGAAGGTGTAATAACAAACATAAAGCAACATGTGTTATAATACGTAATAAAATACACATAGGAGTTAGATATGAACTATCTACGTTATTCATCAGATGAAATGTTTTCCTCAACTGAACTTATTCGGAAAAGCAAAAATATTTTTGATAAGTTAAACAAGAAACAAATTGAAAAAGCAATTATTCTTAGAGATGGTAAACCCGGATTTATGTTACTGGATTTTGCTACTTATGAAAAAATTATGCGAGAGTTTGAGAAACTAAATGCTAAAGCTTCGAAAAAAACTGATGACTCTTATTTATCTTTGGATGATATTGAAATAGAAATAAACGATGTTCCTGTTGAAGAAGTACAAAAAACTGAAATCAAGAACACTCCTAGTGTGGAAGAAGAACTTGTTGATACAAGTATTGAAGAACCAACTGCGCTTGAAATAAGTGATGAAGAAATTGATACAAGTAGTATTACTGAAACAGCAGCTCTTGAAATTACTCAAGAAGAAGAAAAACAATTAAGTGAAATAACCCAAATTGACGAAATGTCTTCTGATGAAATTAATGATGAGGAACTTCTTCAAGCCTTAGCTGAAATTGAAAAGATTAACATTCCAAACAGTGATGTCTCAACTGGTCAAACTGAAGTCAGTACAGAGAACTTAGAGATGGATTTGGATGATCTTGAGTCTGTAGATGAAATAGAAGAAAAGAAGCCTTCACAGCCTTTAAAAGAGTTCTGGGATAAGTAGCTATTAAAATAGTTCCAAAATGATTTATGTGAATTTAAATGGGGATAACCCCATTTAAATTATAAGTTGTCTTGAATATATAAATAATCAGAGATTTTTGTCCATTCTCTTGCTTTTTTTAAGTAAGCATTTTGAGAATCTAATGTTTCTTTAACAAAAGGGTTGTCTTTAGAAATTTTAGCCAATAATTCATCATTAACTTTTTTAAGTGATGTCATAACTTCTTTTGGAAGTGATTTAATCTTAATTCCTGGATACTCTTTTGTCATTTTATCCCATGCCATTGCACTCATGTGATAGTTTTGCGTATACATATCAAAGGCTGCAAGTTTCATAGATAAGGTTAAAATCTTTTGCAAATCCTTTGGTAACTTGTTCATTTTTTTAATATTAACTAAAAACTGAGTTTCAGCACCTGGTTCATGCCATCCTGTATAATAGTATGGTGCAATTTTATGAAATCCCATTGTGATATCCATACTAGGACCCACCCATTCAAGTGCGTCAATCGTGCCACGCTCTAATGAAGTATATAACTCTCCTGGAGCTATATTGGTAACCAACACGCCATGCTTAGCCATGATTTCACCTGCAAAACCAGGGATTCTCATCTTAAGGCCTTTTAGGTCATCAATAGATTTAATCTCTTTTCTAAACCAACCACCCATTTGTACGCCAGTATTTCCACCTGGAAAGGATAACATTCCATGTTTTTTATAGGCTTTTTGCATTAACTCTAAACCGCCACCATGGTAAAACCAAGCATATTGTTCAGGTGCAGTCATACCAAAGGGCATAGTTGTAAAAGGCAAGGTATTGATATCTTTCCCTTTCCAAAAATACGAGGTAGAGTGAGCAATGTCATATTGACCCCCTTTAACCATATCAAATACACCAAAAGGAGATTTGTGTTTGTTTGAAGAATCAACCTTGATACTTAATCGTCCATTGGACATTTCATTTGCGTATTTAGCCATATTTTTGGCTGCATCAATAAGTGGACTAGCTGACGTTCCCCAAGTGGTTGCAAGCTTAAGCTTATAAACCTTCTCTTTTGCAAAACTTGATGTTGTAAGACCCACACTTAATGCTACAAGCGCAAGTACTTTTAACACATTTGTTTTTTGTGACATATTTTCCTCCGTGAATAGATTTGAAAAATTATATCTGATGTAACTTTAAAAGTAAAAAATTGTTTACTGAAGTAGTCTTTAATTAGTTTGAGGTGTTACTATTGTAGTTGCCCCTTAAAAAAAGGCACCACAATAAAGTAGAAGTTTACGTAGTTTAGTTACCGTTTACCGCTTTTTTAGTATTGTCCCAAGCTTCACCTGAAACTTCTTTGGTTTTGTCCCAAGCATTTGCTGTTGCATCTTTTGTTGTATCCCATGCCTCAGCACTGTCTTCTTGCACTCCATCCCATGTAGCACAACCTGCTAAGCTTAAAGAGAGTAAAAATGTAAATAATAAAGTTAAAATATTTTTCATATTAAGTATCCTTGCATATAATTTTAAAAAATTTTATCTAATAAGTACTTTTGAAGAACTTATTAAAAGTCTGGAAGTTAGCGTTAAATTTTTGGATTATCTTCCATAAATAGCAAATGGCAAGTTTTCAAAAGAAGAGATCAAGAGGTCCATATTAACAGTAGGTTTTGATTTCATTTTCTTAGTTTTATGTACAATAATAACTTTTTCAACTACTTTTGGTTTTTCAATATATTTAATAACGATTTTTTCAACTATTTTTGGCTTTTCAATATATTTAATAATTGTCTTTTCTTTAATGGTAACTTTGGGTTTAACAACCTTTTGTTTTTTAGAAGTAGCTTTTTGTGCCTTAGTATACAGATGTATTTTTTTATTAATAAAGGCATCATCATAAGTTTTTTGAACGATAGTGAGTTGTTTCTTATTTTTCATAGAATTGCTATTCATCAAATAGGCTATCTTAGTGTTTTCATATGGCTTAATCATCATTGTGTTTGTATCGCCATATTTTTTAATAGTATTAAAAAGGTTTTGTTTTTTCTCAAACATACCAATTTGGATGATATGAACACGACCTTGTTTGGCTTTATTCATAGGCATAACATCCTGAGGCTTAGTCACCATAGAATTTCTAAAATGTATTTTGTGATTAACAAATGCGTCTTTATAGTGCTTTTTAATCTCATTTAAAATTGAAGGGGTATTATGCTCACCAATATTAACCGCATAAACTATTTTATAGTTGTTGTAGGATTTAGTAAATAAATCATATTTATTTTTGTATCTTTGAACAGCATCGATTAAATTGAGATTTTCAACAAACATACCGATTTGGATTACTTTTTTTGTATTATCAATTGTAGATAAAGGCATGACATTGGCACTTGTTGTTGAGAGCATTAATATTAAAAGAAGTATAATTGAGTTTAGCGTTTTCATCCGATAACCTTATAGAAATATAAACAATTATATCACAAAAAAAGTAAAGTCTTAACTATCCTATAGTTGAGTATTTATAATTAGTTCTATGGCAAAGTTGGGTTTTAATAAACTTTATGAGAGAATACGAAATAATTTCAAATAAAACAAAAACTTTATAAGAAGATAGGTGTTTTATTTTGCAGTATAAAATAAGAAGAGGTAAATATGCAATTTTTTGGTAAGTATGATACACGATTTGAGAGTGAATTTTTAGTTGAGAGCTATTTCTATTTTAATAAAGAAGACGAAGAATTAAGCCCTGAAGAGTTCAAAAAATTAATTAACAATAAAAAATTAAAGAAAAAAAATATTGCGGGTACTATTTTTATGTACAATCCATTTTTCTATCCACATGGTTATGATGAAAATAAAAAACTTTCATCACAAGATTTTGAATTTGATGGTGCATTTCATAGTTTAAAAATGGAGCGAGAAATCACTTTATTTAAGCAACAAATGAAAGGATACGAAGGTAAAGTGGTACAAATTCGTTTTCTTTTTAATTTTAATGTTCAAAATATTGACAGAGATGAAACACTTATGACTATCAATGATGATGTCGAAATGTTAAGTACAGAACAACTGACTCGTTTTGATAGAGACTTGAATTATACTGATGTGAATAACTTAGGATTAAACGGTAAATTTATTTTGTTTGCTTGGGGAAATAAAATAAACCCAAGAGAATTCCCTTATATTAATGATTATGCAAAAGCCATTTATGAAAAATGTCTAGAATCACAAAAAAATGTTATTTTTGTTTATAAAAGAAGTTCTCAAAAAGAATATGCCATTGAACATCTTCAATTTATGCATCCAATTACAACGGGACGATTTAAAGACAGATTGCCAGATGCCTTTGCAGAAGTATTTGGTCCTGATATTCCTGTTTGTGCGCCATTTAACGATATCGCATAAGGATTAATAGAGATTAATTATTGTTGTGATTAATCTCTAATGTAAAATTAGTTAATATTATTAACTATTTTTACAAAAAAGAAGACATTATGATAGATAAAAATTTTGAACCAATAGAATTATTTGATTATAAAGAAATAGAAGATTTAAATCACAATAGAGACAACAGTCTAAACGAATTTATATCTGTGCCTGAAGCCATTAAAAACCTAATGCAATTTGCCCTAAAAACCCATATGGAATTAGTCCAAAAATATCCCAATGATAAATATCTCAAAGATTTAGATACCAAAGAAAATATGCCAATTTTATTTGCAACCAATTGGTATGAGAGATATGGAATTAGCTATATCTAGGATGTTTACATGCTATTTGCATGTGCTAAGAATGTAGTTAGAAATTAATTGATTATTGTTATCTTAAAATATAGCAATTTAGAAGTAAAAGAGTTTTATCTCTCTTACTACTAATAATACCTAGGAATTTAAAGGTGATGCCTTTTCTGGGTTTATGTCATACTTCAACAGTGCATCTTCAAGAATGTTTTTATCTAAAATAGATTTTTTAACAAGTTCACTTAATACCGTTATTACTATAAAAGAAGCACTCACTTCAAAGTGTGCACGTAGGTTATCTCTACTATCAGAGCGTCCAAATCCATCAGTACCAAGTACTTGATAATTGCCAGATACATATGCTCTTATTTGTTCTGCATAACTTTTCATATAATCAGTAGCCCCCACAACAATATCACTATTATTTTGTCCCAGTACGCAAGAAACATAAGATATTTTAGCTTCTTCACTTGGATGTAATAGGTTCCATCTGTTTATTTCTTGAGCTTCTCTAGCTAGGTTTGTAAAAGAAGTAACGCTAAATAACTCTGAGCCAATATTATAATCTTGAGCTAAAATATCAGCAGCTTTTTTGGTTTGCTCAAAAATTGCTCCGCATCCCAATAGTTTCACATTATAATTATGTTTTGCTTGTTTTGTATCAAATAAATAAATACCTTTTAGAATACCTTCTTTGTCTGCTTCTTTAATAGCTGGCTGTACATAGTTTTCATTGGTAACCGTTAAATAATAAAAAATGTTTTCTTGCTTTTCCCCATACATTCTTTTTATTCCATCTTGAATAATGACTGCCAGTTCATATCCATAAGCTGGATCATAAGACAAACAGTTGGGTATCGTGCTTGCTTGGATATGGCTTTGTCCATCTTGATGTTGTAATCCCTCACCATTTAGAGTTGTTCTTCCTGATGTGGCACCTATTAAAAAACCTCTGGCTTGCAAATCTCCTGCAACCCATGCCAGGTCTCCTATACGTTGAAATCCAAAAATAGAATAATAGATATAAAAAGGAATCATAGGGCAATCATTTACAGAGTATGATGTAGCAGCACTCAGCCATGAAGACATGGCACCAGCTTCTGTGATACCTTCTTCTAATACCTGTCCTTTTTTATCTTCTCTGTAATAAGCAACCTGATCCCTATCGTGTGGGATATATTTTTGACCCTCATTGGCATAAATACCCACTTGTCTAAACAATCCTTCCATTCCAAAAGTTCGAGCCTCATCAGGAACAATAGGTACAATAATTTTTCCAATATTTTTGTCTTTTAATAAAGAGGTTAATAATCGAATGAAAATCATAGTTGTGGAAACTTGACGCTCTCCTGAACCATTTAATATACTTTCAAAAATATCCAGTTCTGGGAGATCCAATTTTTGAGAGAATGATGCTGTTCGTTGAGGCACATATCCACCCAATTCTTCTCTTCTTTTTTGAAGATATTGCATCTCTTCACTATTTTCATCAGGAACATAATAGGGAATATTCTCTAAATCAGCGTCACTAATTGGAATATTAAATCTATCTCTAAATTGTTTTAATGAATCCAATTCCATACTTTTAACACCATGGGCAATATTTTTACCCTCAGCAGATTCACCCATTCCAAAACCTTTTACAGTTTTGGCTAAGATAACCGTTGGTCTATTTTTAGTTTTTACGGCTCTGTCATACGCTGCATATACTTTAATGGGGTCATGCCCACCTCGTTTAAGTCGTGGAATTTCGTGATCACCCATGTTTTTAACCAAATCTCTGGTTTGTGGACATTTGTCAAAAAAGTGTTTTCGTCCATATTCTCCTGGTTTTTGCTTGAAGTTTTGATACTCACCATCCACGGTTTCTTCCATAATTTGTTTTAACTCACCTGAATGATCAGCTTTTATTAAAGAATCCCATCTACTTCCCCAAATAACTTTGATGACTTCCCAATCCGCACCTCTAAATTTACCTTCAAGTTCTTGAATTATTTTTCCATTTCCTCGTACAGGCCCATCTAATCGCTGTAGATTACAGTTAACGATAAATATAAGATTGTCTAAGTTCTCACGACCAGCAAGGCCAATTGCACCCAAAGATTCTGGTTCATCTGATTCTCCATCTCCTAAGAAACAATAGACCTTTTGATTACTGCAGTCTTTTATTCCTCTATTGGTTAAGTACTTTAAGAAACGCGCTTGATAAATAGCTTGAATGGGTCCTAGTCCCATAGATCCAGTTGGAAATTGCCAATAGTTTGGCATAAGCTTTGGATGAGGATATGAAGATAGACCATTTCCACCAATTTCTTGACGATAGTTATCTAATTGCTCTTTGCTTAATCTTCCTTCTAAAAAAGACCGCGCATAAATCCCTGGTGAACTATGGGGTTGAAAATAAACCAAATCTCCCCCATCTTTATCATTTGGAGCTTTAAAAAAGTGATTAAATCCAACATCATATAACGTTGCAGATGATGCATAAGTAGAGATGTGACCACCTAAAAGAAGATTTTTCTTTGACGCTCTTAATACCATTGCTTGTGCATTCCATCTAATAATTGCACTAATTTTCTTTTCAATTTCTTGATCCCCTGGCATGATAGGTTCATCCTCAGGATCAATGGTATTAATATAGGCTGTTGTTGATTTAAAAGGAAGGTGTGCACCACTTCTTCTCATCTTATCGATGATTTTTTCAAGTAAAAAATGCGCTCTATTGGAACCATCTTCTTCAATGACAGTCTCAATAGCTTCAATCCATTCTTGGGTTTCTATAGGGTCTAAATCTTCTAAGTTACTAATTGACATTTTACACTCCATATATGTATATAATAAATTCTAACACTATTTCAAAGTTTATTCTTTACTATTGGTGTTTCAAAAACTATCTATTTTTGTTTGTTTTTTCAGCCAAACTTGTTAAGTATTAAAAGATTCCAATACTCTCGTCAACAAGCTCCTTGATAGTATGTTTTTTATTATTTCCAAGTGCGCTTAACAGAGCTGCATTTAAATCTTCAATTAAATCATCTGGATTTTCTAGTCCCACAGAAATTCGAATAAGAGAATCACTAATTCCAGCTTCTGCTCGCTCTTCAGGAGAGTAAGGACTATGAGTCATGGAAGCAGGGTGTTGAATAAGAGATTCAGCATCGCCTAAACTAACAGCTATACTAAATAGTTTTGTAGAATCGATAACATTTTCTCCATCATTCATATCTCCTTTGATTTCAAAAGCAATTACCCCACCAGCTGCTTTCATTTGAGAGCCAATAAACTTATTTCCTTGATGGCTTTTTAACCCTGGATAATATACTTCCCTAATCATTGGATGTTGTTCAAGATGCTCTGCAACCTTTTGTGCATTTTCACAATGGGCTTTCATTCTAATAGCTAGAGTTTTTAAACCTCTTAAAATCAACCAAGCATCATGTGGACTGATTGTTCCCCCAATGTCTTTTAAAGCTGTAAGTTTAATGTTCTCAATCATTTCAAAACTTCCACATATAATTCCAGCAACCACATCTCCATGACCATTCAAATATTTTGTCGCACTGTGTACTACAATATCAAATCCAAATTCAACTGGACGTTGAAGCATAGGTGTTAAAAATGTATTATCGCAAATAGAGATTAGATTATATTTTTTAGCAAAATCTCCCACCATTTTTAAATCAATAACGACTAAATTTGGGTTTATTGGAGTTTCTAAGAAAACCATCTTTGTATTTTCTTTTAACGCAGCAGGGAGTTCTTCTTTTTTAGTCATATCAACAAAAGTAACTTGAATACCAAACTTAGTTAACATGTGATTAAAAAAAGCAAAGGTACATCCATATAGCGCTTTTGAAACGATAATATGATCTCCTGCTTGAACATTTGCCATCACTGCTGCTGATACTGCTGCCATTCCTGTTGCCGTTGCTGCTGCATCATCCATACCTTCTAAGGTTGCTAATTTTTGCTCTAATTGTCTTGTAGTTGGATTTCCTAGACGTGTATAAATATATCCTTCTTCTTCCCCTGCAAATCGAGCTGCCCCTTCTTTTGCACTGTTAAAGATAAAAGTAGATGTTTGATAAAGTGGAGTTGCCAGTGAACCAAATTGTTCGTCGTTTATTCTTCCTGCATGAATTGCTTGGGTTTCGATTTTATATGTCATAGTAAATTCCTTTTTGAGTGTTAAATTTTATGTACAATTTTAACACCATTAAAAAAATTAATCTCCACTGTAAATGAGAATAAAATGAACTTTTTTTGCTAATTTATATGATTTAAATTGCTAATTTACTCTATCAAAATTGTTTATTTATTCTACAATTATTGCTAATAATTCAATTCTAAAATATGATATATCCATAACATTGCTTTTTTACTAAGAGGCTTTATCATTTTGAATGTAAATTCACTTTTTGTGTAGTATAATGGCTTATACAAAATGGAAAGGAGCTGAATATGAAAATTTGGTTGAAGTTGGGATTGTTATTGACGTTTTCATTCTCTACAGGATTAACTGCAAATGAAAAATATGCATTTAATACTATCGGATTAGAGGATACGCCATTAAAAAGTTTATCAAAAAACCATATGTCTATCTTGGAGAAAGGCATAGCATTGGAACTAACTATCACTTCTGAAATAAATGGTTTTGATGAAGAAAATTATTTGCTTCAAATGCAAGATAAGATAAGTTTAGTGGGTAAACAACAAACAAATACTAACTCAGAAATTGATGGTATCCAAAACAATGCCATTAAATTGGGTACTGAGTTAATCTACTTAGAAAAACAGTTAAATAACGCTTTTTCAAATAAATCAATCAATGAAATGAAATTGGACCAATACATAAGTGAGATTATGAATATCCGAGCAAAATTGAGATTGGTACACCTTAGTACACAGCTTCAAGTTCCAAATATCCTGAAACAAGAAGAAGTCATCTTATATAGCAGTCTAAGAGCTTATGATACTTCGTATAAAAATCCTTGTTTAATGACTCCCCAAGGACAGGATATACAAACTTGGAAAAAATATAATGGGTGCAAATAAGAATTAAACATAAATGAAAAAAGGTAATACTTTACCTTTTTCCATTTTTTATGAGTATTATTTTAGTATGTCTTTAAGTTCAAAAAGTGTTCTTTCAATGTCCTCAATACTATTATATAAGTGAGGTGAAAAACGAATAAATTCTTGTCTTTTATGCGCTACCACATCTCTTTGTTTTAAAGCATTCACTATTTCTAATGAGTCACGATTTTTAATGGTGCAAGTAATGATAGAAGTTCTTTCTTCTAATTTTAGTGAACTTACAATATTCACATCTAAAGCCGTCAATCCATCAATTAACTTATTTGATAAATACATATTGTATTCGTATATATTACTAATACCAATATCTGTTAGGTATTTAATAGATCGCTCTAATCCTTTAATACAACCAAACGCCATGGTTGAAGATTCAAACTTTTTTGCAGTTTGTGGATATTCTAAACGTGTTGGATCTAGATTCCACATATCATTGTGAGATCTAAAACCAACAAAACCAGGTTCAAGCTTTTTTTGAAGCTCTGGACTTAAATACATAACTGCTGCTCCAAAAGGACCACATAACCATTTATAAGAACCCGATATGATTACATCAGCACCAGATGCTGGTGCATCTATGGGAACAGCACCTGCTGATTGTGTAGCATCTACAACAACCAATGCTCCATGCTCATGTGCAATATGTGAGAGTCTTTGTAAGTCATATAATTGACCTCCTGTGTACTCCACATGTGAAATGGAAACAACAGCAGTATTGTTGTCAATTTGTTTGATAATATCATCAAAGTTTGTATATCCATTTCTCCCTTCAACCAATCGCACTTCACAAGAAGTATGGTGGGACACTCTTGTCCATGGATAAATAGTACTTGGAAATACAATCTTGGTACTGACGACATTCTGACCTTTTGTTGGCATGATTGCCCAGGCAATTGAGTTTAAAAGCTCCGTATACGAAGAGCCTCCTGCAATGTCATCTTCTTCACATGAAAAAAGTATAGCAGCTTCTTTTCTCAATCCATCAAATGCGGTGTCTTCAGCATTATCGTTAAAATTAAGACATCCATTAATAGCCACATCTGTTTGCCAATCAGTGATGACTTTTGCAGAACATAAAGGCATTAACGAGACATTTGCAGCATTAATGTAGGCAGTCTTTTTGGTTAAAGGAAAATCTTCCTTAGAGGTTAAACTTTTCATAGGTATTCCTTTTGGTTTATTGTTTTTCTTTTGATTTATTCGTTTTATAATATTTGTAAATTCCAAATAATGAAAAAATCACCCAGAAAAATTCCATTAAAAATGCGGGTAAGTTAAAATCAACCATTAAAGATACAATAATCAGAAATGCACCAAGTGCATTACAAATTGAATAGTAGATATTATTGACGCTGAGTTTATCAACTTGAACCATTGCATAAACAATTAAAATTAAACCAACTCCAACAATACCAACGATGTTATAAAGCATTTATTACCTTTAATATAATTTTGAAAAGTATAACATAATAAATCTCTATTACAGTAATAAAGTATTATTGAATTTTTAAATGCAAGGTGGGTAAACAGTAGATTCAAAAAAGGAGAGTGATTTGTTTCTACTGTTTATAGTTTGTTTGGGCTTTGGGTAGTAACCACCGTACATACTCTAGGGAGAAATATGACAATGGCTAAGCCCCTGGGTTAATTCATGATAAGGAGATATGAGAACTTAGGCACTTAACTCCGCTTCTTCATCAATATAAATTTTTTTATTTTCTACGTCTTCAAAGAGCTTGTCGTTGGTATGCTCAACAACTTTGTTGGCAATGTCACTTACTTCTTGGGCTACAAGATTGGTAGCACTTGCTGTTGATGCATTTTCTTGGGTAACTTGATCCAAAGTATGCACGGCATCGTTTATTTGCTCAATGGCGCATAATTGCTCTTTTGATGAAGATGAAATATTGTTGATTAAATCTAAGGTGTTATGGATATTTGAGTTGAGTTTATTATATCCTTCAATCATATTGGTGGATATTTTTTTCCCTTCATTGGCTTTAGTGGCTGCATTTTCAACCAATTCTTTGATTTCTTTGGCGGCATCTGCAGATCTTGCTGCTAGATTTCTTACTTCTTGGGCAACAACAGCAAAACCTTTTCCAGCTTCACCAGCAGTTGCAGCTTCAACTGCAGCGTTAAGTGAGAGTATATTGGTTTGAAATGCAATTTGATCAATCACTGTAATCGCATCAGCAATTGCATTGGTTTGATTGTTGATCTCATCCATAGACGAAGCAGTTTTAGAAGCCAGCTCTTGTCCTGTTTGAACAGAACTAGATACTTCATTGGCATAAGAAGTCATTTTTGCGATATGTTCTCCACTTGTTTGCATATTTGAAGTGATTTCCTCAATGGAAGCTGCTGTTTCTTCTAGATTGGCTGCCTGGTTATTTGCTGATGTTGTCATGGTTTCAACATTAGAAGATAAAGAATTGGCATTGGTTGTAAGTACAAGTCCAATTTTTTTGTTCTCAATCAACATAGAAGAAACAGCTGTTCCTAAACTATTCACATCATTACATAAAGCTTTTAAATCCCCATCCATTTTCGAAGTGTCAATTTTAGCTCTGTAATCATAACTTGAATAACTTGATAATACATTCATTGCTGATTTAATATTGTTTTCAAGTACTTCTAACATTTCATTAATGACATCTTTTAGCTCTGAGAGAGCTGGATTTGAAGTATTGGCACTTATTCTAGCATCAAGGAATCCCAACTTTGCCCTATTTGCTCCGGTTATTGCGCTATCAACCAGTTGTCTATCTTCTTCAATACCTTCTTTTATTTGAGTGATATTATTATTAATCACACCAGCCATTTTTCCCAGTTCATCTTTAGAGTGAACTTCAATAAGTTTGGTATCAGAGGTTTCATTGTTGAGGTATTTAAAAAAACTCAATAATCCTTCTTGGAACAAATTCATTGGTTTTTTAATGGAGTTGGTTACCATGATTGTTGTAATTATAGATAAAACTAAAGCACCAGCAATGATGATGTAAAGAGTATAAAGAGTATTGTCAATTTTTATGTGAGCAGCGTGATAACTGGCATTGTTTTGCTTATCTGCTTCAATATTTACTTTATTTAAGGTGGCATTTAATTTAACAAAAACTTCATCTGCAACGGTTAGTTTTGAGGCAGACATTTCTTTAAATATTTCTAACATATTGATTGCACCTGCAACCCCATCATTGTATTGAATCAAATCTGCTGTTAACTCTTTGAATATTTTTTTGTTTTTTGTATCTAAATAGTCAGATTTATTAATGGCAAGTATTTGCTTGATGATTGATTTACCAAGTTTTCGTAAATCTATTATGAGTGCATCAATTTTGGTTTGTTTATAACCTGCACCCACATAAGATGAGGTTTTATATAATAAACTGTGATACATGTTGATATCTTTAAGAAGGTTACTACTGGCTTTATAGGTTTGAAACTTCTTTTGTACAATCTCATCCAATGCTTTTTTGTCTGCTTCTAAAGCGTTATTAGAGAAAACTGCCAGTAAAAAGAGAAAAATAACTGCTATAGCAGGAGCTATAATTATTTTGGTTCCGATTTTAAGATTTTTTATTCCAAACATATTTATCCTTAAGTATGTGGATAGGAAAATATTCATATCCAGTAAGTTAAATCATAAGTTTCGATAATTAAAACTTATATTTTAATTATCAA
>Ga0209826_1001705_pt1 | contig 15051 bp, 14 predicted proteins | sample GOMGulsemesocosm_5_FD_184637 | JGI IMG/M metagenome (GOLD analysis project Ga0209826, IMG submission 184637) | Methane-oxidizing microbial communities from mesocosms in the Gulf of Mexico - GOM15C Gulf of Mexico (SPAdes) (version 2) | ecosystem: Environmental > Aquatic > Marine > Cold seeps... | reverse complement strand
ACCTTCAATATAGGCGGTGTTACCAGCAAATTTTTGAAAATTGGGAACCCCTTTAATTTCCTGAGCGAGGGCAATTTGAAAGTGATGACCTGGTACACCTTCGTGATAAGCAATAGAAACAAAAGGGAATTTTTGAACTTTGTTCATATCTTTTAGGTTAGCATAATAAATTCCAGGGCGAGATCCATCCATAGAAGGTTCATTATAAAAGGCTATGCCAGAGGATTTTTCACGCCACGGTTCAACTCGTTTGACATCAAAATCAGCTTTAGGTAATCGGTTGAAGTATTTGTTAGCGATAGCCAAAACTAGATTAGTTTGCTCTTTAGTGTCATGCAAAAAAGCATCCCTACCTGCTTCAATATTAGGGTAATAATTTGCAGGATTTTTTTCCATAAAAGTAAAAAAATCTTGTAAAGTACCTTCGAATTTAACCGCTTTCATTATGGTTCGCATCTCATTATGGATGCGCGTAACTTCACTAATTCCTATCCGATGTAAATCCTCAGCCTTAAGGTTTAAAGTTGTATGATGCTTAATACTCTGCTCGTAATAAGCTTTTCCATCAGGTAATGCCCAAGCTCCATAACTGTGCTTTTGTAATTTTTGTTGACGCTTTAACTCGTTAATTAATTGCTCAATGGCAGGAGCAATATCAGTTTTTAGAGATACGTTTACTTCAGTGAGTAATGTCTGTTTAATTGATTCTGATATATCAAGCTTGGTTATTTTCTCTTTAATATTTTGATATAGAGCGTTTTCGTCTTTCGAGTTTTTTATAGGTTGACCTTCAGTCAAACTATTAATCCCTGAAATCATAGACGGAAAGGAAAAAGCAGGCACAATTATGCCTTTATCTGCTCGAATTTTACTATTCACTCTATATTGATCAATCACAGCACTTAGTCCAGAAAGACGTTCTAGAAGATATTGTGCATCTTTAAGGTTATCTACTTTATGTCTGTTTTGTAGGAATACAAACAACTCTGCAATTTGGCCACCTTCCTGCTCTAAGGCATAATTATGAAAACGATAGGGATGGTCTTCAATCGAGCTGGCTAGAAGTTGTTTATAAAAATCGTAACTGATTTTTTTCTGAACACTTAATATCTCGTAATTGAAATTTTTAAGTAAGTAAGCCAAGTCAGCTTTATCTCGTTCATATATTTTAATAGCATGGGCATCAGAACGGTCATTCCATTTGCCGTAATCCTCATCTTTTATGCCAAGAGAAGTTTTAAATTCAGGATAACTATTTAGTTGATTGTTCCAAGTTTTCTCAAAAAACGCCATCAGACGAGAATCTTCTGACAATTGAACATTATCTTTCGCATTAACTGTTACGTTGGCGTAGCTTAGGGTAGTTGTAAGCATAACTACACCAAGGACAATAGAACCAGCAACGCTCAAAAAATGGTGCTTATAATGTAACATCTTCATATATTTGAACTCTTTTTTATAAAATATAATTTAGCAAAATCCTACATTACCACTTTTAAACCGTATTTGTATTAATTGTCACTATTTCCATAAATTTTCAGTTTTCTGTTGTTAAAAATCATCAAAAAAAACAATCACTTTAACGAAAAAAATTATAATATAATCTTTGATACTAACGTCAGCTAACGTATCTTTGTTAACATTAGGCTAGTGATTATCAGAGACTTCTTAAGTTAGCCAAAATTTGACCTTAGATTTTGCGTAGAACGATTGAACTCACAGCTCAAATCTGCCGTTCATTTTCAATTATTAAATTTTTGATTATGGGTTAAAAAACTTCATTTAGATTTTAAATATCTAACGTAACTTAAGTACAAGCTTCGATTAATTTTTACTTTTTTTTAATAAATAGCCATGCCAATCAAGTTGAATAACTTCTCCTTGTTCATTTCTAACAAAAAAGACTTTTTCAGCTTCACTCCCGTCTTTACGCACTCTAACAAAAGTATCAGCATCTACATGCTTAAATTTGGTCATTGAAGAGAGGGGATCTTTGCTTCCTAATTTAAATAAACCTAAAGTGCCTTGCCACTCCATAACTAAAGAGTCTTTCCCCCAAGGTTTTTCTTCAAATATGCCATTATATTCAGAAAGCCTAAGTTGATGAGAAGAGGCTGATAAGCTTGTTTTATTTACTTCCCCTTTAATATCAACTTTATCACTTAATATCCCTGAAAATATGTTATGAATACTCTTAGCTATAGTTCTAGGTCCAGAATCATTTGCATTTATCATTACAATAGTTGTTACCCTAGTTTTAGGGTTTAACATAAAAGTAGATACATACCCAGGACAACTCCCACCATGACCCACATATGTAGTTCCATCAGTTCGATAAACAGAAAACCCTAACCCTCTTGCCGACTTCCAGTTATCTAAGATCCAATGTGGTCGTTGCATTTCTCTCAACGTGTTATGGTTTAAAACTTCATTACCCCCGTCTTTTAATAATCGATGTTGCCACATAGCAAACTTCGCATAATCATGAACACTTGAGACAAAACCCGCAGCAGGGTCTATTGCACGAGCATCAAAAATTTTTACTTTATCTCTAAGGCCATTGCGATTCAGAGCACTATAGCCTATTGACATATCATTCCCATATTTATCCTTTGGAATTGATGAATATGTATTATTCATCTTTAAGGGGGTAAGTATGTTTTCACGAATATAGTCATGAAAATCATTCCCTGAAGTTTTTTGCACAACCTCACCCACGAGTGTCAGGCCAATATTAGAATATTGATAGTGTCTAGAATCAGCGTAAAGCATCTCTTGCTGGTAAATTGTTTCTTTAATTTCTTCTTGAGTTGGAAAAGGATAATCAGGGCTATTCCAATAATACCCTTTAGCTTCTCGCTGTTACCAACAATGCAAAAATGATCCACTTCACCAGTTGAAATCTGATCCAGTTAAATTAACATAGGTGCTTTTTAGGAGCACCATGATTTCAAAAGAAGAGCTCATGAAAATCAAAGTATTAACACATCAAGGAATGTCACAACGAGCAATTGCTAAAAAGCTAGGCATTTCACGAAATACAGTAAAAAAATACCTTAACGGAGATTTTGATAAACCTCACTATGCAACACGCAAATCAGGTATATCAAAACTTGAAGCATTTAAACCTTATTTACATTCTAGAATAGCTCAAGCAACACCAGTTCACTTATCAGCCGTTGTTCTACATCGAGAAATAAAGGAGCAAGGGTATTTAGGCAGCCTTTCATTATTAAGGCATTATTTACATCAATATAGAGGTGTTATTGAACCCCAGCCTATTATTCGCTTTGAAACTGAAGCAGGAAAACAAATGCAAGTAGATTGGGGGCAAATGCGTGGAGGTAAAAAACCACTACATGCTTTTGTTGCTGTGCTTGGCTATAGCCGTGCCTTATTTGTTGCTATCACTGATAATATGAAATACGAAACATTAGAAGAGTGTCATCGACAAGCCTTTGATTACTTTCAAGGTATTCCACAACAAGTGTGGTACGACAATATGAAAACCGTTGTTATTGAACGCGATGCCTATGGAGAAGGAAAACATCGACTTAATCAAAGCTTTTATCAATTTAGTAAAGAAATAGGCTTTATACCCAAGTTGTGTAAACCCTACCGACCACAAACTAAAGGCAAAGTAGAACGTATGGTTCGTTATGTTCGAGATAATTTCTACCGTCCATTAGCCACTAAGTTATCAGCAATGGAGCTTACCCTAGATGTGGAAACTGCGAATGTTGAAATAATAGATTGGCTAAATAACATTGCAAATCAACGTATACACGACACCATTAAAGCAAAACCTGCAGATAGACTTAAAGAAGAGCAGCCATATTTACAGAGTTTGCCACCTAAATTATTACCTGCACCACCCCAATTAAAGATAAAAACAATAGCAACACTAAGTGAAAAGTTTGATATGAAATCACTACATCATGAATTAAATATCTATGAGCAGTTTTCGGAGGCTATATGAATTTACAATTAGAGCGTATTAGTGCGCTAACGAATGAGTTGCAACTCCCTGGTATTGAAACGAATGCGCCTGTACTAGCTCAACAAGCCGCCAAAAAAGAGTGGGGTTATTTACAGTTTTTAGAGCATGCTTTAAAAAGTGAAAAAGATTCAAGGCATCAGCGTAAACAAGTGATGTTTACACGCATGGCAGGTTTTCCTTCTTTAAAAACACTAAGTGAATTTGATTTTAACTTTGCATCAGGTGTGCCGAAGAAGATGGTCAATGAGCTGGCAACATTGTCATTTATAGAGAGAAAAGAAAATGTTGTACTACTTGGCCCATCTGGTGTTGGCAAAACCCATATAGCGAGTGCTTTGGGTTATCAAGCAGTACAAGCAGGCATTAAAACACGCTTTATTAGTGCCTCTGATTTAATACTACAGCTGTCGATAGCGCAGCGACAAGATAAGTATAAACAGGTAATGCAACGCGCTGTATTAGCACCTAGATTATTAATAATCGATGAAATCGGTTATCTGCCTTTTTCAATACAAGAATCAAAATTACTGTTTGAGGTTATTGCAAAACGTTATGAAAAAGGCTCAGTGATATTAACGAGTAATTTACCCTTTGGTCAGTGGGGAAATATATTTGCTAATGACACGGCACTAACATCAGCTATGTTAGATAGAGTTTTACATCATTCACATATCGTACAAATAAAAGGGGAAAGCTATCGAATAAGAGAAAAGAAAATGGCTGGTTTAATGGATCAGACAATTAAATAGTGGCTCACTTTTCAATTGGTGGAGTGGATCACTTTTCGGTTGTTGTTGACACTCGCATCATTCCAGATGAATGGGTTAAAAGACCTTTAAGCGTAACGGCGCTACTATTTGGATCACTTTGTTCAACGTCAAACCAACTCAGGTATTCCTTAATCGGCGTTTTTAATGCAACCTTACCAGCATCTCGCAATTGCATTAATGCTACACTTGTAAATAACTTACTGTTTGAACAAATGCTATATAGTGTGTCAGTGTTTGCTAGTATTTTTTTTGTTGGGTTAGCATACCCCCATGCCCCAGAGAAAACTATGTCTTGATCTTTTATTACGGCAACGGAAAGGCTTGGCAATTGTTCGTAATCTTTTTGTGCTTCTAACCACGTCTCAGAGAGCATTTTAGCTTGAGAAATTTTATCAATAGATGAAGCTGAAACTGAGAAAAAAGGAACTGAGATGAAGCAAGCTAGCTTAATTAACAACTGATTTTTTTTTATCATATTGAAAGCTTTTATTTTTTATTAATGTCTCAATGATAGTAGATATTATTTAAAGGACAAGTTATCAACGATATAGAATCTCATTTGTTGATATTTCAAACTGGAGCTTAGTCAGTTTTAAGATAATGAAGGATAATTAACCCAAGCTCTTTAAGTCTAATATTATGATTACGACTTTATCGTATCAAAGTGATCATTAGAAACGATGATTTTGGTTCATGAAAAGGTCGGCTTTGTGGTAGGATTGACTAATTTCATAACTGGATTTATCATCTCTAAATCTTATTAATCGGTGGTAACTTTGATAGTAAAAACCTTGTGTACCATGGCGTAATAAATAAAGTTACTTTCCCATGTTTGGTACATTTCTTTAGCCTTTTTAATAGTATTTTATCATCATCATCCTAGTCAAACTACAAATCAAGCTCAACCTCAGTTAATTTTAACCCTCCAGTATTAATAGCGCACCGCTAGGTCATTTATTTGAATATTATCTAGTAAACTATTATCTAAAGTCGTCGCTGTTGCACTTTGTTTGGTTAGTTTTACTACTTTAACTTTATAAGGGCTGATATTGTAACCAGCATAACTTCTACCCTGATCACTAGTAAAGTTAGTGCTATGAAGTAATGAGAATTCATCGCCAATTTTCACACCATGATGTCGCCCTAAGTTAATCGTTAGTTGGTTGCCTTTAACTTGTATTATTCTTCCTTCGCTTGGCTCACACATAACATTATCGTCGATATCGTTTATCATATTATCAAGTAATGAGTTTATCATACTGCCGTACTCACTTTGCCAAAAGGAGGTAGCATTAACATCTACACTTACCCTTTTATTAAAGTCCCAAACAGCAGTATTTTGATAATTTTTTTGCCAAATTTGTTCGCCGCTCAAACCATTGTATAAATAAACTGTAAAGTCGAAGTTTCTAGGGTAAGTACCTTGCTGCCAAATTTTCCATGAATTACTTCTTGCTTGTTCAAAAGAAATATCATTGATTTCACTAAAAAATACATATTGGCTGTCAGTTGTATTCGCTAACGACATTGCCAATTGCCTTATTTTTTTTTCATTAAAGCTAGCATTTAAGCGAGAAAATTCAGTCGAACTTTTTAATAGCAACTTGCCATTACTATAGTTACTTTGTTTATCTAATTTTTTATTAAGTTGGCGAATAATGGCGGAGTCTAATTGGTAAACTTTACCAATGTTAGCTTGTTGTCTTTGGGTTAAGTGGCTCTTAGTGATCAGTATTGATTTTTTATAATCTAAAGAAAAACATTTTTTATCCTGTGGGAAAATATCTGCTCGCACAGTGACGCTGATCATATCACCACTATGAAATTCATCTATCAGCTCAATCGAGTTTACACTGCCACTGGCGCGAATACTTATTTCATCTTGAGTTAACAACCCATTTACGACTTGCTGAATACTTGAAACACTAGCGCCAGCAACAAGTAGTGCTTTTTTTAAAGCGTTTTCCATTGCTTTAGTTCGTGCTATTTCAACGGAATCTTTATCTGTTGACGCATGGCCTTGAGCTTCATACCATTGTGCATTACAAGTAAAGTTTGTTATTAATAAGCTGATAACTAAAACAACTATTTGGGTTATAGTGCGCATATATTCTCTCATGAAAACAAAAAGCCTACTTTGGGCTACAATCAATGGGATGCACAATTTATGCCTGTTTATTTTGACTTTATAAGATAAGTGAAAGCTTGAGTGACTTTAAATATGTAATTGGCTTGAAATGTGCATAATTAAAGCAATGAATAACCGAATGAATGAAGTTGTCAGTGCTGATACAAGCGTAAATCATAGCGTCAGTGTTGAGTTATTAAGGGGAACACCATGAAAAAGTGGCTTATACCATTGCTTATACCCACACTTTTATCTTGTAGCTTAGTGCAAGATGACAATTTTTATAAATCAAAACATGTAGAACAAGGTGAGATAGATAGTTATAACCTTCCTAAGCATGCAATTAATGATGTGGTTAAAGGCTTGGCATATCAGATGCTAGAAAGCTCCGCTTTTGTAAGTGCTAAAACGCCTGTGGCTGTTGCTTCTTTTGTTAATTTAAAAGATCTTGAATCTACAAATTGGCTAGGAAATCAAATTGCTGAAAACTTTGTTCATGAATTACAGCGTCATGGCTTAGTTGTTATTGACTATAAAGCTACAGGGCATATTCGTGTAACTAAAGAAGGCGATTATGTTTTTAGTCGTGATTGGAAAGAGTTACCTGAACGTCAGATTATTGACTACATTGTTGCTGGTACCATGATGGAGCAAGAAGATGGCATTTTAATTAATGCTCGAATGATTGGTATTCAGTCTCATGTTGTTGTTGCAACGGCTCAGTCTTTTATTCCTACGTGGGTTCTAGGGCAAGACAAAAGTCATAGTGAGAATGTTAAAATGAAAGACGGTATGATTATTCGAAGTAATGCCATGCTAATTGAAAATCAACGTGCTGTTGAAATTCACAACTAATTAAGTAGGCGGATCACATGATTAATTCAGCAGTTAAAATATTTTTTGCCGCTATATGCTTATCAATTATTTCTTCTTGCTCAAGTGTTTACGACAAGCATGTGCAATGGCAAGCAGTAAAGCCAGAGGTGTTTCCTATTATTCGCGGTATTGGCTATGCACCAATAAGCTTGCAAAAGTCAGGGCATGAAACTCAGCGGATGTTAATGGCCATTAAAGCGTCGAAAATTGCCGCTTATTTAGAGTTAGCAGAGCAAGTGTACGGTCAGCAAGTTAGTAGCAAAACTACTATGGCTGATATGATTATTGAAAATCAGAAGTTAGCTGCTTCGATACAAGGTTTGATCAGAGGTGCTAAAGTTGTTAAAAGCTACCCTGTAGGTGATACCTATACCACTGAACTACAGTTAGATTTTAAAGACGTTTATGAAATTTATCAGGCTAGTTTGAACCGTAAAGAAATCAAAGAAGTACAATATCTTTAAGCTTTAATACCTTTGGAAATATTGCTAATAGATGTTTTGCCCTTGTTGTCATAGGTCATGGTGTTATTAGAAATACTTTTTTGTAGCATATTTTTAAAACGATTAATTGCTATTTGGCTGTTGTTAATTATTTGACCATTAACTTCATTTTGTTTTTTGCAATCATGTAATAGATTAATAATGCGAGAAACTTGCTCACGATGAATTTCATCTTGTTGTAAATCGTCAAGAGAAGTGTAATGACTAATCTCTTTATCAAGTTGATTTATTTTCGTTAAAACAGCTTCTTTTTCTGCCGATGCTTGCTCAAGTATCGCTAGCTCTCTATTTTTTAAAATTTCAAGCTCATTGCAAAGTAACGTGTGGAGTTTTGTTAACTCAGTTTCTTGGTTGTTAAGTAATGGCGTTATCGTTGCGTTATCGATCATATTGTTCGTTACTAACCTTCAAGTAGATCAAATTCATAAGCTAACATATTTTTCATTAACTTTTGTGCATCAACCTTATAGTCACCAGAGGTAATGGCTTTTTTAAGCTCATCTATTTTTTTCTGATCAACGGCAGGCGCTGAAGCTGCTTTCTTTTGCAACTCTTTAAACTGCTGAACTTGTGGAGTTAAAGAAACAGAATCGCGAGCTACATGCTTTACTTGAGCAGTATTGTTGGCCGTTTGAGCAGCTTGCTGCTTAACTTCTGCTTGTTTGTTTTGATTAACTTGAGCTTGATTATTCAAGCTATTGATATTTATAGTCATAATATTACCCTACGGTAAATGTTTTTTTCTAAAAATTATTCACTAATTATGTATCGGCAAATAATAGAATAACTTAAGTAAATTATCTTAATAAAATTATAGGTTAATAGTCACTTGATTAATAGCACTAATTTTAGGTTTGATTATTCGTCCAGAACGAGAATTTTTCACTTTGATCTGTTGATTTAAGTTACCTGAACTTAAAGCGACACCTTGCGTTTTAATTATAAAGTTTTCGGCTTTAGCAATAATAGTTATGGTGTCGCCTTTGCAAATTAAGCATACATTTTTACTTGTTATTGTTCGGTCTTTACCTATTCTTTTTTCTGCCTTACTACCCAAAATCGCTGCTATATTTGTTAATTTTTCACCACGTATTTTATGACTCGCTATATATTTTATCCCAATATTTTGTTCAGATAATACAATTCCTTTTTCGATTGTATTTTTTGCAATCACTACCGCAAATGTTCTTTCAATCTTCGCTGGTAAATATATTTGCCATGATGTTGAATCAGCGCAAGTTATTTTAATATTTACGTTTCTACGATTAATGTTTTCAGGTATATTTACTTTAAGGGGAACTTGGCAAGGTTTTATTATTATCCTAGGATCAATATGTGCGACATTAATTGATATTCTTCCATCTAAAGGTGGAGGTATTTCGTTTTCAAGAAATGTTTTGGCGAACGACTCAATGTAAGCTCTATCCCACGTAGTTGCAGGGGCTTTTAAAGGAAATAGTACAATAAAGTACAAAATGAATAAAAAAACTTTAAAAGAGTGCATATTTTTTGTCGTTTATCTCTAGGTTAATTCAAATACTCGACTATGCTTAAACTAGTTTAGCACAGTTATCGTTACGTCAATTTTGTGGCATAAGTTTATTAATTGTAGTTTTGTTAAATACTTATAAAGTGTTAACGTACTAATTATCAAGTTTTTGTCACTTATTTTGACTTACAACAAATACAATCAAGAAATACAATCAAGAATTGTGCCTTTTTGTTCTTTTTAACTTAAGGTAGAGAATAATTTCTTTGATTATAAATGAGGTTTTTATGGCAGGTATACTAGATTCAGTTAACCAACGAACACAACTCGTTGGACAAAACAGACTGGAATTATTACTTTTTAAATTAGTTGGCAGACAGCGATTTGGCATTAATGTTTTTAAAGTAAGGGAGGTTTTACAGTGCCCTAAAATAACAACTCTACCTAAGCAAGATGCTTTTATTAAAGGAGTCGCTCATATTCGTGGGCAAACTATTTCAATTATTGATATGAGTAAAGCGATAGGTGGCCCTGCTATTACCCAAACAGAAAACTCCTTTATTATCATTGCTGAATATAATCGTAGTGTGCAAGGTTTCCTTGTTTCTGGGGTAGAGCGCATAGTGACGTTAAGCTGGAAAGATATGATGCCGCCGCCTGAAGGTGCTGGAAAATCTAGTTATTTAACAGCGGTTACTGAAATTGATGGTGAAATGATTTCTATTTTAGATGTTGAAAAAGTATTAAATGAAATTAGTCCTGTTTCAACTGATTTAAGTGAAGGTGTTGCCGATGAAACAGTTGGTGAAGAGTTAGGCGATCGTATTGTAATGATTGCTGATGACTCAACGGTTGCTCGTAATCAGGTTAGACGAGCGCTAGAGCCATTAGGTATTAAAATGGCTTTAGCTAAAAATGGTCAAGATGCATTAGATCAGCTCACAGCTATTGCAGCAACGTGTGAAAATAGTATTACTGAAAAAGTTGCTTTAATGGTTTCTGATATTGAAATGCCAGAAATGGATGGTTACACTTTAACAGCGGAAGTAAAGGGTAATAGCCTAATGGCTAAATTACCTGTTATTTTACATACTTCATTAAGTGGTGTTTTTAATAATGCGATGGTGGCAAAGGTTGGCGCGGAAGAGTTTGTCCCTAAATTCCATCCTGATGAATTAGCCATAGCAGTTAAAAAATGGCTTAATCATAAAGCTTAATAATAAATATAAATTAACTAGGAAGTAGTAATAGTGTCAGCAAGACAACTTGACGATAAAAGTTATCATCAATTTAGAACTTTTTTAGAGCAGCAGTGTGGCATAGTACTAGGTGATAATAAGCAATACCTAGTAAAGAGTCGTTTGGCTCCTCTAATGAGTAAATTTGATGTTAGCTCTCTTGGAGAGCTAGTAACTCGTACACTCTCACCAATAGAGCGGCAATTACGTGCCGCTGTAATTGATGCAATGACCACAAATGAAACTTTATGGTTTCGTGATGACTATCCTTTTAAATTATTAAAGAATAAGTTGTTACCTGATTTCGCTAATAGAAGAACCCCTGTTAAAATATGGTCAGCAGCTAGCTCATCTGGACAAGAACCGTATTCTATCGCTATGTCAGTTTTAGAGTACCAGCAAAGTAACCCCGGATCTTTCCCTAGAGGTGTGCAAGTTATTGGAACAGATATTTCAAGCACAATGTTAGAGCATTGTAAATATGGTCACTATGATTCACTTGCTTTAGCTCGAGGTTTATCACCAGAGCGAAAACGCCAGTTTTTTGAAAATGGCGATAATGGCATGTTAAAAATAAAAAATGAAGTGAAGAAAATGGTCAGTTTTCGCCCGCTAAATTTACTCAATAGTTATAGTTTAATGGGACGTTTTGACATCGTTTTTTGCCGTAATGTGCTTATTTACTTTTCACCTGAAATAAAAACGCAAATTATCAGTCAAATACATGACACTTTAAATGAAGGAGGGTATTTATTTTTAGGTGCATCAGAATCACTCTCTGGGTTAAATGATGATTTTAATATGCTTCGTTGTAACCCTGGGATTGTTTACCAGAAAAAGTAATTACAACAAATGTACGAGTTGCGAGTTATTAGGCTCGAGAAGAAGCCACTGAAAGCTCAGCACTTCGCAACTCGAAACTTTTTTTAACTTGCTATTCAGTATCATCGAAACTTCTTTTGCTCGTAATTTTACTTACTCTCACACCTCTTTGTTGGCACAAATCTTGAATTACTTAACGTTAAATGTAATTAACGGTGAGTTGTTATGGCTATCGGATTTGATAAAGGGTTTGAACTTCACGCACAAGGTATGCAAATACGTACTCAGCGAGCAGAAGTGATCGCTGGCAATATTGCTAACGCCGACACTCCCGGTTATAAAGCTAAAGGCATGGATTTTCAAAAAGCCATGAAACAAGCAAATCAACATCAACAAATGGGTATGACTCGTACCAATGCTAAGCATTTTGATGTTCGCACTGAACTCAATAATAATGTCGACTTTCGCATTCCAGATCAACCAGATACCGGAGATGGTAATACTGTAGATGTACAAGTGGAACGAAACTTGTATTTAGAAAACTCATTAGAGTATCAAGCGGGTGTGCAGTTTCTTAACGGCAAAATAAAAGCCCTGAAAAATGTCATTTCTGGAGGTAGATAATAATGAGCCTTTTTAACGTATTTAACATTACTGGTAGCGGTATGAGCGCACAATCAATGCGTTTAAATACCACAGCGAGTAACATTGCTAATGCTGATAGTGTTAGTTCAAGCATTAATGAAACATACCGTGCTCGCCATCCAGTTTTTGCCGCTGCTATGCAAAAAGCTGCCGATGGGCAAGAAACAGGCATTGGTGTACAAGTGTTAGGGATTGTTGAAAGTAATAAACCTTTAAATGTTGAATATGCACCAGAGCATCCTATGGCAGACAAAGAAGGTTATATATATAAACCTAATGTTAATGTTATTGAAGAGATGACAAATATGATTTCAGCATCTAGGTCGTATCAAACCAACGTGCAACTAGCTGAATCAGCTAAGAATATGTTGAATAAAACCCTTCAACTTGGTCAAAGGTAAGGAGTAGGAAATGGAAACTGTTAAAAGTGCAAGTACTCTAGATTCGCTTCGTTGGCAAAAAGAAGATTACAAAGTTTCTGATGGTAATCAAGGTATGTTAACGCAGGCCGACTTCTTTGCTTTGTTAACTAAAGAGTTAGCCAACCAAGATCCAACAAAACCTGTTGATAATAATGAAATGATTTCGCAAATGACGGCGTTCTCAACTACCGATGGTGTTTCAAAGCTTAACGAACAATTTACCTCGTTTGCTAGTTCAATGACATCAAACCAAGCATTGCAAGCTTCATCTTTGGTTGGTCGTAGCGTTTTGGTTGATGAAAACGTTTTTGGCTTATATGACGGCGAACAAGTTAAAGGGAAAATTGCTACTGAGAATCCGGCTAGTAATGTCAATATTTATGTGGAAAATGCAGCAGGTGAAATAGTGCAAAGTATCCCTATTGGTAGTGTCGGTGTTGGCGGTGGTAACTTTACTTGGGACGGTAATACGAGTGACGGCTCGAAAGCGCCTCCGGGGGCTTATCGTTTTAGAATTGCCGGTATGGTTGATGGTGAAGCAGCAGAGTTACAAGCAATGACGTTTAGAAAAGTTGACAGTGTTACCTTAGCTGGTAATGGTGGTAGCGTTGTATTGAATCTAAATGGTGGAGGCTCTATGCCTCTTAATGAAGTAGTTGAAGTGTCAGAAGGCTAATGTAGGTCAGGCTTTAGCCTGACAACATGTTTTACGTACAATATTTAAAAATGTCGCACTAAAGTACGACCTACAAAAGAATTTTTAAGAGGATTAGATTATGTCATTTAATATAGCATTGAGCGGATTAAACGCAGCTCAAAAAGACTTAGATGTAACATCAAACAACATCGCTAACGTTAACACTATCGGTTTTAAAGAATCGAGAGCTGAATTTGTTGATGTATATGCATCATCATTATTGTCAGGCGGTAAAACTAAAGCAGGTGATGGTGTACTAACCTCAGAAGTTGCTCAGCAGTTCTCACAAGGTAGTATTCAATTTACCCAAAATTCATTAGATTTAGCAATAACAGGTACTGGTTTTTATACTACTGTACCGGGTTTAGATAGCTTAGAGAAAAGCTATACTCGTGCAGGGCAGTTTAAATTAAACGATGATAACTTTGTGGTTAATTCAGGTGGTGGACACTTATTAGGCTTTCCTGTTAATGATGATGGTTCATCGTCGTCGGTCAGTTTAAGTACCGCTACTCCTATTCAAATTCCAACTTCATCTGGTGCGCCGCAGTTTACTACTGAAGTTGATGTAAGAATGAACTTACCAGCCGGTGATGCCTATATTACGGGTGCACCGTTAAATTTTGATCCAAGCGATCCGCTAACGTTTAATAACTCTACTTCAGTGACTATTTTTGATTCTCTTGGTGATAGTCATGTGATGACATATTATTTTGTAAAAGATAACCCAAATGCTGTTGTTGGTCCACCTGCTGTTGCAGCTAAACCAAATCAATGGATTATGTTTACGGCTGTTGATGGTCAGAGTATTGATATTGATGATACTGGCGCTCCTGCTGGTGAAGATGCTGCTACGGATCTGCGTCTAACAGCGGGTGGGCTAAAAGGTGCACGTTTAGTATTCAATAGTTCAGGTGACTTTACCGCGATCACTCCCTCGGCAGGGTTCACTACGGTTGCACTTGGTGGTGCAATATTAGCTAATGGTGCTGATGCAACGCAAACTGTAACTGTTGATTTTAACCTTGATACTGCAGGGCCTAATCCAAATGAACCAACCCAGTTTGCTTCTAACTTTGAAGTGACTTCACTGTCACAAGATGGTTTAGCAGTAGGGCGATTAACAGGTATTGATATCAGCTCTGATGGTTTAATTCGGGCAACATACAGTAATGGTACTTCACAGCCGTTATCACGTATTGCGCTAGTTAATTTTGCTAACGAGCAAGGTTTAACACAAATAGGCGGTACGTCTTGGCGTGAAAGTTTAGATTCTGGTGAGCCACTTGCGGGCGAAGCCAATTCAGGTACTTTTGGTAGTATTAATTCAAAAGCGCTAGAGCAAGCTAATGTGAATTTAACCACTGAATTAATTGATTTAATTTCAGCACAACGTAACTTCCAAGCCAACTCAAGAGCGCTAGAGGTTGATAATCAACTGAATCAAACTATTTTACAGAT
>Ga0209826_1001704_pt1 | contig 15052 bp, 12 predicted proteins | sample GOMGulsemesocosm_5_FD_184637 | JGI IMG/M metagenome (GOLD analysis project Ga0209826, IMG submission 184637) | Methane-oxidizing microbial communities from mesocosms in the Gulf of Mexico - GOM15C Gulf of Mexico (SPAdes) (version 2) | ecosystem: Environmental > Aquatic > Marine > Cold seeps... | reverse complement strand
GAGTCATGCTGGCCGTAACATGTTTGAGGTGACGATACTGGCCTTAAAAGAAGCCATTAAACAAAATGTGTTTGAATTAAGCGATTGGACATTTTTTGGTATAGGGAGTTTAGAGGCGATTAAAAGTAAATTGATGCTGGCGGATGATGTGGAACTGCAGTTGCTACAGAAAATGCCATACTCAGAATATATTAGTTCCTTAAATCAGTACGATATTGGTATTAGCCTTATGTACGCCCCGCACCCGAGTGTCCCGCCTCTAGAAATGGCGTCTGCAGGTATGTTAACGGTTACGACGGAGTTCGAAAACCGCACAGCATCAGAAATGGCAAGCATCAGCAATAATATTTTGTCAGCCGAGCACACTATGGAGTCAATCGTGTCGTCAATACGACAGGCGGTTGCAAGAGTTGATGACTATCAAGCCAGATGTGATAACGCAAATATAAAGTGGCCGACATCTTGGGAGCAGAGTTTTAATGATAAATTCATTACTGAATTTGATACGCTGAGTCAATAATGAAACGAAAAGAAATATTTTTACACATAGGGTTTCCTAAAACCGGAACATCGGCAATACAGAAATTCCTTTCAACGAATAAAAAAACATTTGAAAACGCTGGGGTGCTTTATCCTAATTCAGGTTTAACTGAGTATGCTGGGCATGTTGGGCTAGCACGTGCAGCTCAAATGAAGGCATTAAAACCATTCGAGATTTTAATGTCAGAAATAGAGTCTTCACCCTGTCAATCAGTGGTAATAAGCTCCGAATATTTTTTTATGTTGGAACCTAAAAAAATAGAATTTCTATGCGAGCAATTATCAGAGTATAAAGTTGTAATTGTTGTGTATTTAAGGAGACAAGACAGGCGAATTGAATCTGGTTACCTTCAAGTGTTAAGAGATATTGACTTTCGTTTTACAGGCAATATTGATGATTATATTGCTTTTTTAAAGAAGCATCCTAGGAGAACGGATTACTTCAGGTTTCTTGAGTCTTGGTCCAAAGTGTTTTCTAAGGATGCGATGCGAGTACGTGTGTACGAAGAACATAAAGGGGGGAAGCGGCTTGTATCAAGCTTTCTTGATACTGTGAAGTTCCAAGACTCCCCTGACTTGGTCTACAGTCGAGAAAAAGAGAATGTTGCGTATAAGCCGATTTTAAATTGGTGTCTTAAGAAAATAAATGTTCTTCCATTACCCAAAACAATATATAAAGTGATTTTGTTAAGCTTTAATTTTGTAACACGTCACTTTTTAGGCGAAGGCTCCATAGCAGAGCATAATCTATTGTCGGAGAGACAGCGAAAAGAGATTATTGAACAATATGCAGAATCAAACAGTAGCATTGCAATACAGTATTTGAAAAGGCCTAGTGGCCAAATGTTTGACTAACTATCGTTATTAAGAAAAAAGAGAGAGTTACCCTAATGAGGGACCAGCCGAAGAAGAAAATTTTTATTCATATAGGTACTCCTAAGACGGGAACGACGGCATTACAGACCTTCTTTGCAAGCAATGCCTGCGCGTTAGCAAAGAGCAACATCATTTATCCTGTCTCGGGTCGTAGAAGAAACCAGCATTATTATCTTGCTATCCCACAGTCAAATAACCAAAAGCTGGTGAAAAAAGTGTGGCAGAGCCTTTATGATGAACTCGACTCCACTCAATGGAATACAGCCGTCATATCCTCAGAGAGGTTTTCCAGAGAAGGCCCATTGGAGGTTTTTAATGCCTGTAAAAGATTTAATGCAGATATTCATATTGTGGTTTTTTTTAGGGAAAGAAAGGCATTACTTTCATCTCATTATCGAACAGCAATAAAGACAGGGGCTAGAGTTTGTTGTACAGCAGATGCTTTCATACCTTTTTGGTTCGAACGGAGTGATGTATTTAATTATGACGCTTTAATCAGGCGTTGGCGTGATCCATTCGGAGATGATAATGTGCATGTTTTATCATACGATCAAGTGGTTGAAAGTAATAATTCGGCATCCGCTTTTTTGACTGTTATGGATGAGAATGGTGTGCCTTGTTCTTTATTCAGTGAAGAAGAACTAGGCCTGCGTGTACATGAAACACAGTCAGATATTACCCTTGATTTGTTGCTGAGAACCAATCAATTACATTATGGGGACTTTCCATATTGGAAAGTGATACGAGATTTATTTAGCATGTCGCACGAATTAAACATCGATACAAGATTGACAACATCTAGTATGCAGATCACAGATGAGGGGCTTTGTCTGTTAGAGGAAAAAGTGGCCGAGCTAGGCATAGATTTTTTGTCTTATTTTTCTTCCGAAGCTCAAGCTATATATAATTTCAATCAAGCGAAAATAGTTGAAAAAAAAGTAATTACTGACAGCGAACGTATTGATATTCAGCTTGAATTGCTAAATAGCTTATCAGGCCCGATTAAAAAAGCACTGTTAGAGAAAACTAAATTAACGTTTGCTGAATTGGTTAGAGTTGAAGTGAAAACGACGCAGCTTGAGCATTACAAGGTTTTGTTTAAACGAGATCATAAGCAGTTAATGCAACGTTTAGAGCAGGACACTTTTAATATGAAAAAATAATTTCAGTGCCAAGTATTTAAACAATGATCAGGTTCGGTTGGGACTCATCATTGAGGTGTGTTGGTGTCAATAATAATTAGATAGGCGTTACAAGGCGGATAATTTGAACTTAAAGTATAGACCTGAGATTGATGGTCTGAGAACAATAGCTGTTTTGGCTGTGATTATATATCACGCTGAGTTTTTGGTTGGCAACTCTAAAATTTTAGAGGGTGGTTTTTTTGGTGTGGATATTTTCTTTGTCATATCGGGGTATTTAATTACCTCATTGATTATTACGGAATATAAAAAAACGGGTTGCTTCTCTTATTTTGATTTTTATGAACGGCGTGCGCGCAGGCTTTTACCTGCCTTTTTGACAGTCGCTTTATTCTCATTGCCTTTTGCATGGGACGTCCTTCTTCCTTCACAGCTTGAGGATTTTGCGAAATCGCTGTTAGCATCTGTCCTATTTTTGTCGAATTTTTATTGGTTCTTTTCTTTGCAAGAATACGGTGCCGAGTCATCGTTATTAAAGTCTTTTTTACATACATGGTCGTTGGCGGTTGAGGAGCAATTTTATATTTTCTTTCCGTTAATCTTAATGGGGCTCTATAAATTCACGAGGCACGTTTTTTTATTTTTGGTGTTTATTTTTGTCGCCAGTTTGATGCACGCCGAGCTTATATCTGAACAGCACCAATCCTATGCTTTTTACATGTTGCCTAGTCGGTTCTGGGAGTTAATTTCAGGCTCATTACTTGCTTGGTATTTATTAGATAAACCGCGGAACTACCATGAAAGTTTGTATTTATGGATGCCGATACTTGGGATGTTTTGTATAGGGTTTTCTTTGTTTTTTATTGGATATAACCCAGGGCATCCTGGGGTGGTCACGTTGATTCCTGTTGTTGGTTCGGTTCTTTTAATTTGGTTTTGTAGAACCGATTCTTTAGTGGGAAGGATTTTATCGAGTAAGCTATTTGTCGGCATAGGCCTAATATCCTATTCGTTATATTTGTGGCATTATCCGGTTTTCGCATTTGCTCGGCTTTATAACCCTTCTCCAGGTTTTACCGATAAGTTTTTCTGGATCGGAGTGACGTTTATACTGTCAATAGTCAGCTTTAAGCTTATAGAAAAGCCATTTCGTGATAGGGCCATATTGAAAGGTCGTACGCTTATATTGACAATTACAATATCGTTAATGATCGTTGTCGTCTTTTCGCTTTACAGCATCAAAGAAGGTGGTTTTAAAGGGCGTTTTACTGAATTGTCTAAAGCTTACGGTATTAATGAATTTGATAATAAAGTGTTGGGCCGTAAGACGTATAGTGTTTTAAGAGAGTTAGCGAAAAACAACGGTTTCAAATATGTAAAGGGGTATGAAAGGCGGCAACTTTCATTTTCAGAAGATAGCAGTACAAAAAAAGTACTTATTGTTGGAAATTCGCATGGAAGGGATCTATTCAATGCGCTGTATCAAAATAAAGAGTTATTTGAGGGGATAGAGTTTGCGCTATATGAAATACAAATAGGGGCGCCAAAGAAGGAAAAAAGGAGACTCTTTTCATCTCCAAACTTTAAAGCCGCAGATATTATTCTTATTAGTTCTCGCTACAATGAGAACAAACAGCGACCGGGTTACTCAAAGGACTTCAAAGTGTTGCCTCGTTTTATAAATAAGCTAAAGAAAAAGAAAAAACAGGTTGTTCTCACATCGTACTCGGTCGAATTTCATAATATTGATAAGAAACCTGTGTTTGATTGGTATATAGAAAGCCTTAGGGGGAAGGAGTTTTCTAAACGCGACCTTGAGATACTTTATTTTGAAAAGAGAAAGCAAGTTATGTTGCAGAGGAGTAAAGGAATTTTAGCAACAATCGCGAAGAATAAAGGGGTGAGGTTGTTAGATAAGTCGGCTTTTATTTGTAATGAGGACGCCGGCCGTTGTGATGGCTTGACGAATGATGGGCTTAAGTTGTATTACGATCCATTAGGGCATCATACCTTGGAGGGGGCCGCTTATTTTGGCAAACGTATTTTTGAACTCAATTGGCTGCAGTTGAGTCGATAGCCGATTTTATATAATGCTGTAATATGTATAGAGAGTAAGCCCGTTAGCCTGCTGTTGTTGCCATAAGATGTTCTTTTTGGCTTTATCCGTATTAGAAGGAGGTTATGGGCGCTTACTTAACAGTTCGGTGCTAATTGGTTTGAGTTGCCTCAAAGGCGATGCATAAATTGTTGGTATTGTTTGCTTATTTTTTTTGTGTCACCCTGCGATTTGATGATGCCATTTTCAATCCAAATGACGCGGTCGCAAAGGGCGTGGATTTGCTCTAAGTTATGAGATACAAATACAATGGTCTGGTTACTGTTTATTTTGTTAGTCATATAGGCCTGTGCTTTTTCTTTGAAATGGGCGTCACCAACACCTAGGACCTCATCGATGAGTAAAATGTCGACATTTGTTTTTATAGCAGTTGAAAACCCAAGCCTAGCTCGCATACCCGATGAGTAAGTTCTAACGGGCTGTTCGAAGAAATCGTTTAGTTCGGAAAACTCTTTAATTTCATCAAGGGATTGGATGGCGTCACGTTTATTTAGCCCACCCAGCATTGCGCTTAGTATGGCATTATCTCGTCCGCTTAAATCTTTGCGGAAACCAAGGCCAAGAGTTAGAAGGCTCCGTGTGATATGTTTGTTAACGTTAACTTGACCTGATGTTGGATGAATGACACCCGTTAAAATTTTAAGAAGAGAGCTTTTTCCACAACCGTTGCGGCCAAGAATGCCAAGGGTTTCGCCCTTATAGAGCTCGAAGGAAATGTTGTTAAGTGCTACATGTTCAAATCTTTTGACTAGCCTCGAACGAGTTTTATATTTAAGTGAAATGTTGTTTGCACTTAGGATAGTGACGGCTTTTTTATTCATGAGCTGATCACCTTAATCGTAATGTAGGAGTCAAATTTTTGTAAAAGAATATGCCCAAAAAGAGCAAATATGGAGAGCAGAAAAGCTAACAGTGAAAGGTGACTTAGCTCGTACATAGTTTGATTTATAAGCACTTGCCTATAAGCATCAATTAAAAAAGCAAGCGGGTTGTATACAAGAATATATTCGCGCAACTCTGGGTTAGCAATGGTGTTGATATCCCAAAATATGCCAGAGGCGAACATCAAAAACAACATGCCCATGGCGATCATCTTTCTAAAGTCAGGAATTAAACTGACCAAAAATGCGCCGATAAGTGAGCAAGCAACGATAAGTTGGTATTGTACAATGATTAAAGGGATTAGCCATAACCAAGACCACTCTGGAGGGTGGTCATAAAGTGCGGTGACAAGGAACATCACGGCAAAAACAAGCCACTGCTTATAAAGGACCTCTTGAATCGAAATGAAGGGGAAAATTGTCTTAGGGATAACTGTCTGCCCTATAAGCCCTTTGTTCTGGGTAATGCTGTTAGAAGCTTGAGTGATGCTTTTTGAAAACCAAAGGAACGGGATTTTTCCGCAGATTAGGAATAGGAGGAACTCTCCTCGTCCAAACTGCAGGACCACTTCGAATACTAGGTAAAAGACTATAACGTATAGTAGAGGTTCTAATATCCACCAGAAGTACCCCAAGTAAAATTTGGACGCATCTGCTTTTAGAGACATTCTGGACTGCGTATGTACAAGTTCAATAGCCTGTAATAAATTCATGATTAAATCTAGTCTGTAATTATATCGTTAATGAAAAAAATGTTTGTTTAAGTTTGTATTCAAGTATGGATAGGACTGACTTAGTCTTTTTCTTCAGGTAAATCTTTCTGAATAAAAGACGTTAAGGAGGGATATATGGCGTCAGCATAAAGAGAATGAACCCTCGAGTTTGGGTGATTATCTCCTAGGTAAAGTCTATCGTTGAGACTAATTCTAGATTTTATTTCATAAGATGTATCAATCACCAATGTTGGTTTAACCTCTTTTAGCCACTGCTTCCACGATCTATTGATTTTTTTCCGTTGTCTACGAGTATAACTATCAAGAGTAGGCAGGCGTAAAATAACAACCTTGTAACCTGCTGCTTTTAAGTTATTAATGAATCGTTTAAAGACCTCGTTATATTTTTTTTGGCCTTTGTTTATCTGCTGTTTTTCTGTTGTTGTGGATATCCAGTGCTTTTTATTTCCAAATAACCTGTTTTTATTTAGGTTTCGAGTAGCGTCACGAGCAAGATGCCTTAAAGCATTTAATAAAAAAGAATCTTGTAAATGACAGCGTATTTCAAAACAAAACTTACTTAAATCGCTTAACTGATGGGGTGGGGATTTGTTGTTGAATAACTTGGGGTATACTGGTAGGAGAATCAAATCGGGTTTGAATTTTTCTACATTTTGCCAAAAAGCCCCTTCAATCTGGAGGGCCTTGTAGCCACCAACAGCATGGTTTTGTATTTCAAAATGTTGTGAGAGCGTATTGTTTAGGCGTTGTTCTAGAAGGTATGCATAAGTTTGCACATTTGAAACGCCAGCACCCATGTCAAAAGAGGCGCCAAGTAACGTAATTCGGTAAGTGTGCGCTGGCTTATCAATGGTTGATTTACTGTTGCCTCTAAAGCCTAGAGAGTTAACAGATAGGTATGCAGCTTTAAATAGACCTCTCTTGTTGGGAGAAAGCTTGTATCCAATTGTTGGGTTTTTATCGGCCTCAACAAATTTCGAAATAGTAACGCCCCTTGGGCTATATGTCCAAAATCTATAAATAGCCTCAACCCCAAAATAATAGTATCGAAAGGATGCCTCAGCAACAAAAAATAGACTGATAAGCGCGATTGCTATACGTAGCATCTTAAAACTGGAAGTAGATAAATTCATTTAAGTTCTGGGAGCCATTTGTCCATAGTAATATCAATAAAGAAGCATAGACGGCTAAACGTAAGGTAGCCGGTCGGTCTTTTAAAATATTGAGGTGTCCTTGTTTGTACTGTATAGCTTGAATCAAAAAAACAGGACTTATATAGAATAATATTCTAGCGGCATCGGAAGCTGAGCCTGGCGACGAGTTAAAGTGGGTTAGCATTACCCCTATCATAGAAAACGCTTGTTTTAAACTAGGGGATACAAAAAATACAAGTGTGATGAGCCATATATGAAACGTGAGGATGACGCTAGGCCAGTGAATATATCGGTTTATTAAGGTGTGTTTTTTTTTGAAGGTGGATATGAAAGGTTGTAACAGTCGATGGATTACAAGTGTTGTACCCCAAGTAGCACCCCAAAAGACAAAATGCCAATCTGCTCCATGCCATAAGCCAGCCAGCATCATTGTCAGCATTAAAGAAACGATATTCATTAGCTCGGAAGGGTGTAGTTTTCGTAAGCTAGCATAGGCATAGTCACGGAACCAGTTTGATAGCGTTATATGCCAGCGACGCCACAGTTCAGATGGGTTGGAGGCTAAAAAAGGCAAGTTAAAATTAACGCGAAGGTTAAAACCCATTAGTTTTGCTAGGCCTCTAGCCATATCGGAATAGCCAGAAAAGTCACAATAAATTTGAAATGAAAAAGCAATCATCGCTAAGTAAATATCTAAAGAGGTTTGTGCGCCTCCCTTTTGAATACCCCAATCTACATATGGTGCCAGGTTATCGGCGATATAAACTTTTTTAAACAGCCCCCATAAAATAAGCCAGCCGCCATCCCGGAAGCTTTCGTAGCTAATAGTTCTTGTGTTTTCGATTTGAGGTAGCAACTTCTTGGCCCGTTCAATAGGCCCTGCCATAAGCTGGGGAAAGAAAGACACAAACAAGGCGAAATTAAGAGGGGATAGAGCAGGCTTTTGTTTGCCGCGGTAGACATCAATAGAGTAGCTCATCGTTTGGAAAGTATAAAACGAAATGCCCACAGGGAGAATAATATCAAGAGTGTACGCGGCGACGGAAATATTGAATATAGAGAGGAGTTCACTAAAGCTGGCGGCAAAGAAATTAAAATATTTAAAGAAACCTAAAATACTTAAATTGACTAGAATGCTAAGCAATAGCCAGTAAAAAGCTTTTTTTTCTTGCTGATTCTTTTTATTTAGCTGAATGAACTGAGCGGCAAAGTAATCAACAAAGGTTGATATAAGAATTAAACCAAGAAAACGGTAATCCCAAAATCCATAGAAAAAATAACTGGCCGCTAAAAGGATTCCATTTTGTGTCTTTAAATGTTTTTGAGAACCTAAGTAGCATAGGTAGAATAAGGAAAAGAAAAAAAAGAAGTGCCCCGATGTGAAAACCATGTATACATAATAAATGCAGTAAAGCACTATATTATCATAAGATTGTCGCGGCCTTGTTGTACTAGTATCGTTAAATTGATTAGATCGCTCTTTAAGTAAGAGTCATATCTTTGTATAGCATGGGTAATGCATAAAAACAGGCTATGTTGCATTGTCAATAGTCATTGTTTTACGAGCCTTTAAGGTCTGAGGTATAGCGGTAGCAATACAGAGCTACTTGAAAAACCGATGGTAAAAGGGGGGGTTAGAGGTTTTCCGTGTCGGTTGCCAGAAGCTTAAGCTGTTTCAGGTTGAGGACAACAAGAGTGTTTCCATTACGTTTGATGAGTCCATTTTTTTGAAGGGTTTGAAAAACGCGAGTGACAGTTTCTCTAGTTGTGTTAACCATGATCGCTATTTCTTGGTGGGTTGGTGCGTTAGCAATAGATGACTCTTTTTTGTTTGAGGTAAGTGTAAGGTGCAGTAATTGAGCGCTCACTCGTTGAAGAGGTGAGGTCATGGATAAAAGGGTGCGTTGTGCTTGAGCTTCTCGAAGGCGATGGGCTAGCCTAGCACTCATAATAGCGGATACGGTGGGCGATTTAGTAATAAGAACCCGAATGATTTCAGCTGAAATGGTGATTATTTTAGCGGAGGAAACAGCGATAATGTATTCTGGTGCAGGTAGTTTATCAATAACAGATAGCTCGCCGAAAAAGTCGTTGGGTTCAATGAAATACAACCCTGCTTCCTTCCCGTCTAGCGTCATGTCAACGCCTTGTAATCGTCCGCTAAGCAATAAGCCTAATGAATGAGCGGTTTGGTTTTTCTGCATAACAACTTTACGGCGTGGTAGGTCAATAAGTTGGGCGTGTTGGCTAAGTTCAGCAATAATATTGTCTGGTAAATTGCAAAATAATTTAAATTGTTTTAAGACAATGTTAGCAACGGGCATTTTGGGCGTGTCGTTCGTAAAAAGTCAATTTATGTCTGGCTCCTAAACCCTATGGTTTTATAGTGGTGAGGCAGCATTTGAGGGGTGAATCATACATTAACACCTGAATTAAATCTCATTAAGCGTGCTTGTGACGGTGCTCACATGTGAATGTTGTAAGTATGTAGGATAATTAAATACAGTTTGCTACTTTAGAATCTAAAATAAAATAATGGATATTACAATACGTAACCACGTTCATCGTGTTGAAAATATGGTTTATGGTTTGTTATGCCTCGTTTTTTTGTGCTGGTCACCTATGCTTATAGCTGAAGGTGGTGCGTTAAAAAACACATCGGTTATAGGCCAAGTTGTTCTTCAGATAGGCCGTGCATCAGTTGTTCACTCAAGTGGCTCAAAAGAGACCTTGAAACGGGGAGGGTCATTATCTGTAGGAGATCTAATAGAAACTCGTGCGGGTGGGCATGTCCATATTCAGTTTATTGATGAGGGTGTGATTAGTATTCGCCCAGAAAGCCGTTTACGTATTGAAGAATATAAATATGACACCCAATCACCTGAAAGAAGCGCGATTCGCTTTACCTTGGATAAGGGCGTTATACGTAGTATTTCCGGGAAAGCAACAGAAGCCGCGCATGATCGCTACAGGTTAAACACCCCTGTTGCAGCATTAGGTGTTTTAGGGACGGACTATGTTGTAAGGGCTACTGAGGGAGAGATTTGGGTGGCGGTATATTCGGGTGGAGTTGCTGTTGCACCTTTAGGGGGTGATTGTTTGGCTGCCAACTTAGGCGTTTGTGACGGGGCAACACATTTAACTAAAGACATGGGGAGCCTCGTACTTTTGTATAAAATAGGTGATCGGCAAGTGCAGTTAAAAGCCTTGACTGAGGCTTTAGACGAGGACGGTGCGGTTGAAATAGATCCTGTACCGGAGGTGCAGCTATTGAATTCAACAGAGACGCCGATAGAAGAGCCGTTGGCTGAAAGAGAGCAATTGGGTGAAGAATTAGGTGTGGGCATTGAACCGCGGGAGCTATCTGGAAATTTGAAATGGGGTAGATGGTGGGGTGACGAATTAACGGGGGATGATATAAGTGAATCCTATACGGAAGCGAAAAGTGGGCGGTCAGTAACGGTAGGGGATTCACGTTTTGGCTTATTTCGGAATGCTGCTACACCATTTCAACTGGTGCCACAGCAGGGTGTTTTTAACTTTGACCTGGTGCAAAGCTTTGTTTCCTTTTTTGATGCCAGTGCGGCGGCCGGAACAACGCCGACTCAGGGGCGGCTCCAGAGTGGAGTGCTTGAAATTGATTTCACAGAATATACGTTTTCAACGCATTTAAATTTAACTCACCCTGTAGCTGGGGGAGCGACGCTCGACGTGACCGGCAATATCGGTGGTGACGGTGTTTTCTCTTCTAGCAATGCAACCAGCTCGGTTGCTGGGGCGCTAACAGAAGATGGGCGAGAAGCAGGGGTGCTTTTTGAGCATAAAATAAGTAAAGGGACGTTTAAAGGCATATCGGATTGGGCAAGGTAATGGCAAACGACGCTCAGTATTTTAAGAGCTACCGGCCTTTGTTGGTGGCAGCTATTTTAACGGCAGTTTGTGCATGGCTTATGCCAACAACAATGGCTGAAATTGAAGCAAAAGTTGATGACCAAATTTGGCAAATTATTGGCAACCAACGGCAGCTTGAGCAGCGCGTTGTTGTTATTGATATTGATGAAGAGTCGGTTGCTCGTTATGGATCGTGGCCGTGGCCGCGTGAAAGGGTTGCTAAGTTAGCATCTAAAGCAAAGCAAAGCGGCGTTAGCATGCTTATCTATGATATGGTTTTTCCAGCAGTAAAGCCAGGGGATGCTCTGCTGTCAGGGGAGCTCCAAGGGGTGCCGAGTGTCTTGTCTCAAATACTGGCTATAAAAGCAAACAATGACACTCAGGTGGGCGTATTGCAATCTGGCCTAGAAGACCCAAAATGTGAGGCGATTTATCCAGCAGCTAATGCCGTGATAGCCAATAACGCCGTATTAGTATCAGCGGCTTCATCGGCGGGTCATATTACCCCTAACATAGACTCTGATGGTGTTATTAGAAGCGTGCCTTCCATTATTTGTTACGCAGGAAAGTCGTACCCTGCATTAGCGTTAGCCGCAATGGCTGAGGGTTATGGGCAGTCTCCAGACTTTGACTTAATTGAAAGCAGCAGCTGGTGGAGTTCGTCGCATATGATGCGTAGTGAAGGCTTCTCTGCAGAGTTGAGTATCCCTGTCAATGCACAAGGAAATATTCACTTGCCGTGGTGGTTGCCACGCAGCTCAATGGTCTCTATTTCTGCGAATGACCTACTAGAAGGCGTGGTTCCAGGAAATGTGCTCGAAGGTAAGTGGGCAATCATAGGCTCGACAGCATTTGGGGCAGGGGACTCAGTTGTAAGCCCGCAGGGAAAACTGGTTGGTGGGGTAGAAGTTCATGTGCAGTTAATAAGTGCGTTGCTAGATAATCGAGTCCCTTTCGTTCCTCGGATAGCCAATGTATTGCAACTACTCGTGATGGTGTTGATGGCTGTCTTGCTTGGCGTTTCGGCAGGTGTTAAAGGTCATAAAACTGTTTACGTACCGCTGTTAGTCGCTGTATTACTCTCGTTGATGACTATTCTCATGCATGCGCTAATACTCCGGTCAGAGTACATGCTGGTTCCATGGAGCTACGGGGCTCTATTCTGCATGATGTCTGGTTTATTAATAGCGCTATCAGGTTATGCGGCCAGTCGTCGAGAAAGTGATGTGTTATATCAGAACTTGTCTAGTTATTTGCCATCACATGCCGCTCGGTGGATAGCAACCCAACAACCCATAGGTGTGCTAGATGCGCGTCATGAAAAAGTGCTTGTATTGCATGCGGATTTACGAAACTTCTCAGCCTGGTGCAATCACTTGCCTGCCGAGCAGGCAGGTGCTGTATTGCATGCGTTTTACACCTTCACGGGGAAGATAGTGCAAAGAATGGGCGGTGATGTGGAAGAGTATGTTGGAGATGCTGTGACAGCTGTTTGGCGTGGAGATCAAGCGGATAAGCGGGCTTTACAAGCAGCGAATGAGATAATTTCACACGGTGAAGGATTACTCGGCAATCAAACAGCGCGCGATGAAGTTCCACCTTTAGCTATTGGCATCGGTATAGAATACGGAGAGGTGTTGGCTGGGGCATTTGGTTCCTCGCAGCGGCGCACCTACACAGTCATAGGTGAAGCGGTAACAAAAGCGATGCGCCTTCAAAGCTTAACAGCAGACATAGCTGTTTCGGTACTGATAGGAGAGACTGCCGCAAAACAGTGGTTAGCAGACGATTATCAAGGGAGCGTTAATCTTGAATCAATGGGCGAGTTTTTGTTGCAAGATGCGACAAAGCCCATGACGATCTATACGCCTGCCGAAACAGCAGATAACGTTAACTAAGGTAAAAGCGAGTCGTATGCTTTGAAAAGGATTCTTTTACTCATGCTGGTGCTATCTTCAATAGCCTTTTCCACCAGTATCATCGCAAAAACCATGGGCGCCTTGTCGCCAAAAGAGCTTGTTGCCATTGCGATGATACTCAATAACCAAACGCGTTACACAGAAGCTGCTGACTTATTAGAAAGAGCTTTACTGCTCAATCCTGACGTGCCTAGCGGGCTTGCTGAGTATCAGAAAGCCTTGGCGGGCATTCAAGGGGCGAGAAAAATGAAAGTGGTCGCCCATGATCTGGCTTCGCTGTTGCAAGCAGACTGGATAATAAATAAACAAGCGTATTTCAAAGTGGGTGAATCTGATAACTTAAATCGTGCGCCAGCAAGCTCAATTATACCTATCACCATCGCTGGGCGGTCCTTAAATGTATTGTTAGCAGATGACGAGCGGCCTAAATCAGGTCAAAATCTAGAAGTAGGGTTAGCGCTAGACGCATATTCTCGCCTAAGCCCAACAGTAGAGGTCGTGGCCTCTGCAGAAATTCTACAACGTAAGGCAACACAAACAGGGTATAGCAACTATCAATGGGCTAAGTTGGCCGCATCCTGGAGAGAGGCCTTGCCGAAAAATCACAGCATAATATGGGGGGGGGCGGCAGATATACTAAATTATAATAAGCTGCGCCCTTATTATGTGCTGCAAGGCATGATGCGTTATGGTTTTCCGCCAAAGCAACAATGTGTGCCGCAAATAGGTATCGATATTAAGCATCAAGGGCAACAAAAAAATAAAGCGCTAGAAGGTCTTTATTTAGGGGGCGTAGTCGCTCTCAATTGCCATAAAAAAAGTCAGGCGTATACCGTTCAAATGTCGCTGGGGGAAGATTGGGGAAATAACGAAAGGCTTGGCGGTGATCAAAGAAAAGCGAGACTGCAGATAAGTTATGTCTGGAGTATGGGTGAACTGATTCAAGGCGATGAATTAACGTTAACGGCAAGCTACTTCAGGCAGCAAGATCAAAAAGGTTATAGTTTAGCGCTAAATAATGGCGGTAAAAGAAAGGTTAAGCGTATTGATGCGTCTATGCGGTATGCGTGGCCACTTCATACGCTCGGGAGAAATTGGCAAGGATTTGTCAGTGTAGACTGGGTAAGGCAGAAAAGTAACATCTTATTGTTTGAAACAAATGCGCAAGAGGCATGGGTTGGATTGAAAAAAAACTGGTAAAAGTAAGGGGGGTAAAAGGAATAATAATTGTTTTAATGAAGAATATAGTCTATATTCTTTAATGTCTGCCATAGGTAACGAGAGGTAGGTGTGGTAACTTGTTGATGTTTAAGTGGAAAGTAAGTTTCTCGGCTTGTGTGATTAGAATCACATGAGGAAAAAAGACATTGATGTAATATGGTTTGCGATGAGTTTGTATTGTGCCGAGGCCGCAAATAGGCGGTTTGGGCAGAATGCAAAAACATCAAAAATTAAAGATGTAGTTGGGTTCTGTTCGAAAAAATAGTTTAGTCGACTGAACTTTTTTAAAATTAAATATTATGGAGAAATAAAATGGCATTACCAACACTAACCTCCCTATCTGACTTTGCAACAACAGAGCGCCAGATCGTAAGCATTGTAGAAGGGATGTACGGAGAGAAACCAGGTTTCAAATTACTTGAATCGTATAACGCATTTGTCGCTGCAAATGATATTCCTACGTTCACGCAATCTTTATTAGATTCGCACCCATTAGCAGCTGACAATGATGCATTGGCAGCAGACGTTGCAGCTAATTTTCAGATTAGTTTAGAGACGGTTTCAGCTGAAACCTATCA
>Ga0209826_1001700_pt1 | contig 15079 bp, 13 predicted proteins | sample GOMGulsemesocosm_5_FD_184637 | JGI IMG/M metagenome (GOLD analysis project Ga0209826, IMG submission 184637) | Methane-oxidizing microbial communities from mesocosms in the Gulf of Mexico - GOM15C Gulf of Mexico (SPAdes) (version 2) | ecosystem: Environmental > Aquatic > Marine > Cold seeps... | reverse complement strand
CGTTAAAGATGTATTATTACTAGATGTTACTCCATTATCTCTAGGAATTGAAACTTTAGGTGGAGTTATGACGAAACTTATTGAAAAAGGTACAACAATCCCTGTTAAAAAATCTCAAGTTTTCTCAACTGCTGAAGACAACCAACCCGCAGTATCTATTCACGTAGGTCAAGGTGAGAGAGAATTTGCTAAAGATAATAAATCTTTAGGTATGTTTGAATTATCTGATATCCCTGCAGCTCCAAGAGGTGTTCCTCAAATTGAAGTAACTTTTGATATTGATGCAAATGGTGTTTTAAATGTATCTGCTAAAGATAAAGGAACTGGTAAAGAAAACAAAATTACTATTTCTGGTTCATCTGGATTATCTGATGAAGAAATCGAAAAAATGGTAAATGAAGCTGAAGCAAATAAAGAAGCTGATGAAAAAAGAAAAGAAGTAATTGATATTAGAAATCAAGCAGAAGCAATGTTACATTCAACTAAAAAAACTTTAGAAGAAAATGAAGATGTAGTTTCTGAAGAAGAAAAAACAAAAATCGTTGACGCAGCTGCTGAACTAGAAGAAATCTTAAAAGATGAAAATGCTACTAAAGAGCAAATTGAAGAAAAGTTAAAAGTTTTAACTGAAGTTTCTCATAAATTAGCAGAAGCTATGTATAAAAAAGAGGGTGAAAACAAAGATGGTGCTAAACCTGATGCTAAAGCCAAAAAAGAAGACGAAGACGTAATTGACGCGGAAGTTGAATAATTATTAATTAAGCAGTAAGATTTTTCTTACTGCTTGTTAATGGATACTAATATGTATACAATTATTTTTCTAATTCTTATCTTTTTAATGTTCATTTTTTCTGTTTTACTTTATTTTAAGCAAAAACACTCGAGGTTTGATACCTTAGACAGTGGTGTATGTCCTGCTTGTGGTGCTAAAACAAAAATCATACTTGATTCTGATAATGACACTGAATTTAAAGTGCCCGTTATTAGAAAAAGAATTTTACAAAGTCATGGCTGTAGTGGAGTCCTTGAATTTGAATTTAAATGCAGTGAGTGCGGACTAAAAGAAGTTCATACACAAAGCAGATAGCTTTTTATTTTTACAGTTTTTTACAAATTAGACTTTAAAAAACTGATTGTTCTATCCCAAGCTAGATCAGCTGCATCTTTCACATACTTTTTATTCAATCCTTCCCTACTTGCAAATCCATGACTTGTATTTGGATAAATATATACCTCATGATTCCCTTTAAGTGTTTTTAATTTCACTTGAAATTCTTTTACATTATCTATACTAATTGATCGGTCGGTTTGTGCAAAATGACCAATAATATCTGCTCTCATTTTTTTTAAGTCATCTTTAGGATTAAATCGACCATAATAAATCACAGAAGATTTTACTCCTAAATTATTCTTAGCAATTTGATAGGACCATCCACCTCCAAAACACCAGCCAATAGAGCCCACCCGTTCATTAATTACATTGTTTTTACTTTTGATGAATTTTAGAGCTTTTTTGATATTTTCAAAAGCTTTAGACTGATTTTTACGAACAGTACTGGCATATACTTTAGCATCAGCTCTACTGGTACTAGATTTTCCGCCATACAAATCAATGGCTAAGGTGACATAGCCCAGTTTTGCAAATTTTTTGGCTTTTGCTTTAATGTCGTTATTTAGTCCCCACCACTCATGAATGAGAATTAATGCCGGATAAGAGCCCATTTCTTTTGGACTGGCCATAAAACCATTGAGTTTTTTGTAATTCATATTACCGTAAGTGACATCTTGAAATTTAATTTCAAGCTCCATTGCTGCTGATTCAAGAGAAAAAACCAAGACTAAAACCATGAAAATTTTACTTAACATAATAACTCCTTTTGTTTCTTTTGATTAAAATGATTTACCATTAAGTTTAACATAAGTATAAGAGTATTAAGCAAAAGATGGTAATATAATATCTTTACTTAAATTCACAAAAGAGGTTCTAATGAAAAAAATATTATACATTTTAAGTGCAATAACATTGACAGTATTTATCACAGGTTGTGCTCCAAAATATAACAAAGATTTTGAAAAGATATCAAAGGCCAATTTGAAACAAAGTTCTTGGAGTGATTTAAAAGATTTTGAGCAAGATGATTTAGAGTTATCTCTTGAAGTGTTTAAAAAAGCGTGTGTTCGATCAAAAAGATATGATACCTTTAAACTGGTTTGCGAAGAAGCTCTAAAAACTCATAATGCAGAAGAATTTTTTAAAAACAACTTTACTCCTTATAAATTATTTGATGAAAACAATTCAGAGCAAGGTCTAATTACGGGATATTACGAGCCTTTATTAAACGGAAGTAGAATTAAAACAGGAAAGTTTCAGTACCCAATTTATAAAATGCCAAAAGATTTAATTACGGTAGATTTAAGTTCTGTTTATCCTGAATTAAAAAGATTAAGATTAAGAGGACAATTAAAAGGAAACAAACTTATTCCTTATAATACTAGAGCACAAATGGAAAAGAAAAAAAACCTTGAACCCATTTCTTATGTTGACAGCAAAGTAGATCTATTTTTTTTACAAATACAAGGTTCTGGAAAAGTTAAATTTCAAGACGGTACTATTATAAACGTAGGTTACGCAAATCAAAATGGGCGTCGTTATAATTCTATTGGTAAAGCTATGATTAGAAAAGGGTATATAACTCCTGATCAAGGATCCCTTCAAGGCATTAAAAAATGGTTTGAAGAAAATCCCACTAAAGTAGATGAAGTTTTAAATATTAATGAAAGTTATGTTTTTTTTCAAGAATCAAAAAAAAGTGCAACAGGTGCATTAGGCGTCGAATTGGTAGCAGAGCGTAACTTAGCTGTTGATAGACGTTATATTCCTCTAGGAATGCCTGTGTTTATACAAACAAACAATCCTTTGAATAAAAAAGAGATTAATCAACTCATGGTTGCAGCAGATGTTGGCGGTGCTATCAAAGGGCAAATAAGAGCTGATTTCTTTTGGGGTAATAGTAAAGAAGCAGAAGAAGTTGCTGGTAAAATGAAACAAAAAGGCATCTTGTATATGTTGATCCCCAACAAGATATAAAGTCTAATATGTAAAAATATTTTTTAATTTTTTGAGGAATTTTTTTATGATATATTATTAATTAATGCATTTGTGTAAATTAATAGCTTATAAATAGGAGCATTTATTGAAAAATCTTAGAGGCAATTTATTTGGTGGAATCACAGCTGCTGTTATTGCTTTACCTCTTGCTTTAGCCTTTGGAGTTGCCAGTGGTGCTGGTGCGGTTGCTGGTCTTTATGGGGCAATTGTTCTTGGGTTTTTTGCTTCACTTTTTGGAGGCACTCCCACACAAATATCAGGTCCAACAGGACCCATGACTGTGGTAGTTGCAAGTGCTGTAGTTCTTTTTTCTGGGGATATGAATGCTGTGATGGCAGTTATCTTACTCACTGGAATTTTTCAAATCATGTTTGGACTTACAAAAATTGGAAAATATGTAAAATATATTCCATATCCAGTCATCTCTGGATTTATGAGTGGCATTGGTTTGATTATTATAATTTTACAATTGAATCCCTTTCTTGGCCTTAGTGGATATGGCTCTGTATTAGAGTCTTTATATAACTTACCGCATACTTTTAATAATGTGAATTTGCAGGCCTTTATCATAGCTATGGCTACTTTGGTTATCATGTTATTTACCCCTAAAAAAATAACAAATATTTTACCTTCAGCTTTAATTGCTTTGGTAGTAATGACCAGTGTGAGTATTCTTTTAAAATTTGATATTGCGACTATTGGTGTAATTCCCTCAACTTTACCCGAGTTTAAAATACCTTCTTTTGAAATGACACAGTTAAAACAAATTATTACTTTGGCAATTACTTTAGCCCTTCTAGGCTCCATAGATACTTTGTTAACCTCCTTGGTTTCTGATTCTATTACCAAAACAAAACATAACTCAAATAAAGAATTAGTGGGGCAGGGAATTGGAAATATTTTTGTTTCTCTTATTGGAGGGGTTGCAGGAGCAGGTGCTACCATGCGAACAGTAGTTAATATTAAAAGTGGTGGTACTACAAAACTCTCTGGGCTTATACATGCAATAACTTTGTTGTGTATTGTACTTTTTATGGCACCTATTGCTTCAGAAATCCCCCTTGCCGTTCTCGCTGGTATTTTAATGAAAGTGGGTATTGATATCCTTGATTATAAGTTTCTAAAAATAATGAACTTTGCTCCTAAAAATGACTTGGCTGTAATGTTTGTTGTCTTTTTTCTTACTGTGTTTGTTGATTTGATTATAGCTGTGGGAGTTGGGATTTTATTGGCCTCAATGTTGATTGTATATAGAATTTCTATTGAATCAAAGGTAAAGATTGTGTTTCATAAAGATGAATCAGAAAAAATTATTAATAAACACCTTCGAATACTAAATATAGATGGAGCATTTTTCTTTGGTTCTGCGTCAATTTTCGAAGATAAAATCGATCATATCTTAGATACTAAGAAAGTAGTGGTAAATTGTAGTAATGTTCCCTTTATAGATATCTCTGCAATTTTTGCCTTAGAAGAAATGATTTTAAAATTACAAGACCTAGATATTGAAGTGGTATTGGTTCTAAAACATAGACATGTACGAAAGATAAATAGAATTGATAAACTCAAAATTTTTGAAACTGTCAAAATTTATAACAACTTAGAAGAAGCCCTTTAGACAAACCAGATTATCATTTAGAGTCTTAGATTATTTTAGATAGAATACGCCAATAATTTAACCAAGGATATAAATGCATATCACAAATCAGATTTCAAGAGTGTTTGGAAAATTTGCGAAAAAACCCTTTCCTAAACCAATACAAAAACTAATTAATAAAACATATGTTAAATGTATGGGCTTAGATATGACTGAGTTTAAAAACCCTAATGATTATGATTCATTAAATGCGCTTTTTACAAGAGCGCTAGAACAACCAAGAGACATAGATACCAAAGAGGACAATTTTATCTCACCTGCTGATAGTTTGATTTCTCAGTGTGGAACTTTACAAAATGATACTTTGATGCAAATAAAAGGTATGGAGTACAATGTAGATGAACTTCTTACTTATCATTGTAGTTCAAACATTAATAAAGTACTTGATGGTGAGTATATGAACTTTTATCTTTCCCCCAAAGATTACCACCGATACCATGCTCCAAGTGATTGTCAAATTACAAAGCTAATTCATGTTCCAGGTAAACTTTATCCTGTAAATTTTAAATATCTTAAAAAAGAACTGGGATTGTTTGTTCAAAATGAACGAGTTATTGTTGAGTGTTTAAAAGATGATAAAGTTTTCTATATGGTTTTTGTAGGTGCTTTAAATGTTGGTCAAATGGTATTTGATTTTGAACCTCGTGTTGAAACAAATACTAAACCTGATGACATTGTTGTTTATGAGTATGAAGACTTGCATATTAAAAAAGGCGAGTGTATGGGATACTTTAAAATGGGATCAACAGTTGTTATGATTTGGGAAAAGAATTTTGTTAATTTAGATAATTTAACAAAACAAAAGGTTAGTTACGGGAGAATTATTTCAACTATAAAATAAGAATAAAATAAACAGTATAATTTTTACTCTTATTTTCTAACTCTTTGTGTGTCATACTTAAAAGGTTTGGATATGTTGAATAAGTTGTCTTTAAAAATAACTGCACTCTTGGCATTAATTATAATCACGTACTTAATGTCAATTATATTTATAACTATCCCAAAAGTACAAGAATATGTTTTTGAATCTGAAACAAGACATATTCAAGATGAAATTCAAAAAATATCTGCGATTATTCAATCAAAATCAAAAGTTTTAGAAACCTTTAGTGAACTCTCCCTTCAAAATCATAAAAACAGAATTAAAGATGTGGCTCGTATTGGAAATGATATTATTAAATCTTATCATCAAAGATACAATAATGGCGAATTTACACTTGAGCGAGCGCAACGTATGGCCTATGATGAGTTAAGTAAAATAAGATATGGAGAAAATGATTACTTTTATACTCTTAATAATAAGGGTGTCTTAGTACAACATGCGGATCCCAGATTTTTGGGACTTAATTTATACAATAGAGCAGATGCAAAAGGTAAGTTTTTTGCCCAAGAACTAATGTCACAAGCTTATGATAATGGGTTTTCATTTACAAGATATTGGTGGGTTAAAAATAGAAAAGAAAAAACACTTGAAAAAATCGCCTATACCTTTTATTTCAAACCTTGGGATGTGTATATCTCAACGGGGGTCTACATAGATGATATACAAAAAAGTGTGGCACTACAAAAACTGGAAATACAAGTAGAGTTAGAAAAAATCATTAAGTCAACCAAACTTGAACAGACTGGTTATATATACTTAATATCCAGTGATGAAAAAATGATGATACATCCCCACAAACATGAAAAACCACTTGATATAAAAACCTTAAAACAATCCTATGAAAATAAAGAAGCCATCAACTATACCATTAAACATGGTAGCACCATGCAAGATAAAATTGCATGGGTAGAGTATAATAAATATTATGATTGGTACATAGTATCTTCTGTACCAAAAGATGAACTATATAATATGTCACGAAATATTAACTATACTATTTTAAGTATTTCTTTTATCGTCTTATCTCTTCTGTTTATTATTGGCTTGAAGTTTATTAGAAAGTTGATTTCTCCTATTGAAATATTGTCAAAAAATGCTCAAGCTATTCAAAAAGGGGATCTTTCAATCAGAAACAACATTCATACCAATGATGAATTAGGTCTACTAGCAGAACAGTTCAACTATATGGTATGCTCACTACAAGATAATATAGTAAATCTTGAAAATAAAGTGACCTTACGTACAAAAGAGTTAAATGACAAACTTTACTATGATGAATTAACAAAACTTAGAAATAAATTTGCCCTATTAGAAGACTTGAAGATCTACGAATCCTCCTCTCTTCTTATTCTTGATATTGAGGCTTTTGATGATATCAATGAACTGTATAGCTATCACATTGGAAACCAAGTACTCATTGAATATAGTAAGTTTTTGCAACGATTTTGCAAAGGTAAATCTTACGAGATTTATCGTCTCTATGGTAATACTTTCGCTTTTTTAGACAAAGATACATCCATGGATATAACAAAGTATGAACCTGATATTAATAAGTTAATAGATACCACAAAATACTACAAAGTCTTTATAGAAGAGATTTCATTGGATATTGATATTGAAATCACTCTTGGTGCTGCTATTTTTCAGGACAATGTTCTTAAAAAAGCCAATAATGCTTTAAAACATGCGAAGCGAAATAATAAAAGATTTGTAGTATATAACAGTACTCTAGATTCAGATAAAAGAATTGAAAATGTTAAAGTTTGGAGAGAACAAATCAAGGATGCCATTGAAAAGGATAAAATAGTACCTTTTTATCAGCCCATTTATAATAGAAACAAAGAAATTGAAAAATATGAAACCTTGATGAGAATGAAAAAGTTAGATGAAACAGGTGAAATGACTTATATTTCTCCTTTTATTTTTCTAGATATTGCAACAAAAACCAAACAGTACGCAAGACTTTCTGAAATCGTTATAAGAAAAGCTTTAGAGCAAGCAGTTGTTAGTGATTATAATATATCAATAAATTTAGGTTTTGCAGATATTGAAGATCCCAATATACTAAATATGTTAGATGAGTATTTTAATAAGAATACAGCGAGTTTTTGTAGAAAAGTGGTATTTGAGATATTAGAGAGTGATCACATTTCAGATTATGAGATATTTGAAGAGTTTATTTTTAAATACAGAAAACTTGGTATCAGATTTGCTATTGATGATTTTGGTACTGGATATTCAAATTTCACACATATATTAACCATACGACCTGATTATATAAAAATTGACGGTTCTTTAATAAAACATATCAATGATGACAGTGATTCGTTGGAATTGGTCAAGTCAATTGTGCGTTTTTCACAAGAACTACATATTAAAACTATTGCAGAATTTGTTCATAATAAAGAAGTATACGATATAGTTTACGATTTGGGAGTGGATGAATTTCAAGGATATTATTTATCAGAGCCAATCAAAGAAATATAATGTATAATAAATTATAAACAAAAAAAGGAGAAGATATGGCAAGTGAAACACAACTGGCAAAAATTGGTTTAGCAGGTACAAAAAAAGGTATTATTTCTATAATGGATGTAAAAGAACCGTACGGGGCAGGCAGTGGTGACGTGGTTAGTATTGGTATTGCGCTAAATGGTAAAGATGTAGAATGGAAGTCACATATTCCTTATGCTAATCTTGCTGAGGTTATTAAAGTACTACAAGAAGCTCAAAAGTAATTCAATTCTAATTTAACATATTCAATAAAAAGTTACTACTGACATAAAAATCAATATAAAGGTTTTTATGTCAAAACTCCACAAATCCTACACACATACAAATTATAATAACGCAACAAATCTACAATAAGAGAATTCATGAAAAAAATAATCACAAGTATCTTTAGTATGTTCATCTTTACGTCGTTTTTGTATGCTGACTTTAAAACAATTACAAATAAAAATCTAGAGCTTGCAATAAAAGAAGGCATCGCTGTTATTGATATTAGAAGATTAGATGAATGGAAGGATACAGGATTAGTGCCTAGCTCTCATAAATTAACATTTTTTGATGAAAATGGGAAATATGACTTGACTAAATGGATGATAGATTTTGAAAAAATTGTAAAAAATAAAAATCAGAAATTTATTTTAGTGTGTAGAAGTGCAAGAAGAACTGGAATTGTTGGAAATTTCTTGTCTGAAAAAGCTGGATACCAAAATGTATATCACTTAGAAGGTGGCATTGTTTCTTGGATGAAAGACAAGAAAAAAACAGTTAAATAAAAAAATTAGGGTTGTGACATTTTCTCTTTACAAATCCTACACAAAAGCCAAATATAATAACATAAAATAATTAGGATTTAAAATGAAATTTAAACTTTTATTACTTACATTTGTATTTTCTTTAAATGTGTTTGCTTTGGGTATTCAAGGTCAAAAGGCACCAAGTTTTGGTGTTGATACTTGGGTTCAATCTAATGGTGCTTCAAATATAGATATTGAAGACTACAAAGGGAAAGTATTATATTTATATGGTTTTCAAGCATGGTGTCCAGGGTGTCATTCCCATGGTTTTCCAACTTTACAAAAACTCTCTTCTCATTATAAAGGGGATGATAAAGTAGCTTTTGTTGCTATTCAAACAGTATTTGAAGGTTTTATGGTCAACTCCGTAAATGCCGCAAAAGACATTATCAAAAAGTATTCGTTGGACATGCCAATAGGACACAGTGGAAACAGTGAGAAACGTTCTGAGTTTATGAAAAACTATAAAAGTGGTGGAACTCCTTGGACGGTTATCATTGATAAAAATGGGGTAGTACGGTTTAACGATTTTCATGCTGATGTGAATGAGATCATTAAGTATATGGATTTTTTAAAAGCGGAATAAGGAGCTAATATGAAAAAGATTTTGTTTATTATGATATTTACTGTTATTTCATTGTTTGCTTATGAAGAAATCACTCGTGATAATTTTAGTGAAAAAATTAGTGGTAAAAATGCCATTGTAAAATTTCACGCAACCTGGTGCCCAAATTGTAGAGCATTGGAGCAAAACTTCAATCAAGTTGACTTAAATGAACTTGGTGTGACTTTATATAAAGTGGATATTGAACAACAAAGAAAATTGACTCAAATGTACTCAATACGTGCGCTTCCTACCATTCTTTATTTAAAAGATGGTAAACTCATTTCCACTGAAATGGGTGTAAAATCCCCCGGTGAAATCAAAGAAAGTATATACGAAAAATTTAACTAAAATTAAAATAAGGGAAAGAAAACATGAAATTATTTAAGTACGGGGTATCAACATTATTATTAAGTGCATCATTATTTGCATCAGCCGCGGTTGACCAAAAAGTGATTGACTTTGAAAAAATGAGATTTTTAACTAACCAAGGTATTGCATTACAAGAAGTTAAAGTAGAGAAAAAAGAAACTTTAGGCGTTCCAGGTTGGTTTGGGTATATGTTAAAAATTACAGCAGATGTCCCTGGACGAGGTGTGGTAAGTGGAAATGACATTTTGTTTTCAAATGGTGAAGCTGTTTCAACTGATTTATTAAATATGAAAGATGGATCAAGCTATAAAGATATCTTTGAGCCAAAACTTACAGCTGATTATTATCAAAAGAAGAATTTAATTGCAGGAAATGAAAATGCTAAAAATAAAGTAGTGGTTTTTTCTGATCCATTATGTCCAGCGTGTCAACAAACTGTTCCTGGAATGATTCAAAAAGCAAATGCGAATCCAAATGATATTGCATTATATTACTACCATTTTCCATTATTAAGCCTTCACCCAGCAGCACTTGATTTAAGTAGAGCTATGGTTATTGCAAAAGAAAAAGGTGTTAAAGATGTTGAAATGACCATGTACTTAACGAACTTTGGTCACTATTTTAACTCAAGAGAAACAGATTCTAAGAAAATATTAGATGGTTTTAACAAAGCTTATAAAACAGATATCACTATGGAAGAGTTAAAAGCTGCCAAAGTTGTTGAAGAAGTACAATCTGATATGACAAAAGGTGAAGCAATGAGAATTCAAGGAACTCCAACAATTTATGTAAATGGTAAAAATGACAAAACAAGAAGATTGTTTGGTGCTTTAGGTAACTAGATATGAATTATGGATTTAAAAATCAAACTGTTTTCTCATTTTTCAAAGTTTTCTTTGTATTTTTTGGATTATTAACAATCTTAAATGCTAGTGCTAAATTTACAAATGAACTGATTAATGAGGACTCTCCTTACTTGCAACAACATGCACACAATCCGGTAAACTGGTATGCATGGGGTGATAAAGCTTTTAAAAAAGCCAAAGAAGAGAAAAAATTGATTTTTTTATCCATTGGATATAGCACTTGTCACTGGTGTCATGTGATGGAGAGAGAGTCTTTTGAAAATGAAGAAGTGGCAAAGGTTCTAAATAAATACTTTGTTTCAATCAAAGTAGATAGAGAAGAAATGCCCCATGTGGATAAGTACTACCAAGATGTATATAACTTACTTAATAATAGAGCAGGGGGATGGCCTTTAAACGTCATCTTAACTCCTGAGCGAAAAGCTTTTTATGCTGCAACTTATATTCCAAATGTAAGTAAGTATGGACGCATGGGGATTAAAGAGCTATTGAACAAACTAGCAGATGTATATAAATTTGATTCATTAAAAGTCGTAAGTACTTCTTTACAAATTGAATCTGCGTTAAAACAATACAAAACTGCTTACAAGGGTGAAAAAAGACCTTTAAATTTGAAGCTTGTTGAACAATTTGTGAATGAGATTGAAAAATCTTTTGACAAAGAAAACCCAGGTATTGGAACTTCTCCTAAATTTCCTCACGCTGCAACTCTTGAAACGCTCTTAGATATATATAGTACTTTTAAAAATAAAAAAGCACTTGATATGGCAACATCAACTTTAAAAGCTATGGGAAATGGTGGAATCTATGATCAAATTGAGAGTGGATTTTACAGATATAGTGTTGATGAAGAATGGATGATTCCTCACTTTGAAAAAATGCTGTATACCAATGCCGAGCTTTTAAGTGTTTATTCAAAAGCTTATAGAATAACAAAAGATGAATTCTTTAAAAAAATAGTTGATGAACTAATTGCATTTACTAAAATTAGATTTGAAGACAGTAACTTATTATATAGTGCCAGTGACGCGGATAGTCAAGTTGGCAGTGAGAAAGAAGAAGGGGCTTATTTTGTTTTTGATTATGCCTTAACCTTTAACTTTTTAAAAGAAAATGGATATACAAAACACGAAACTGAAAAAATACTAGATTATTTTAATATTACACAAACAGGTAACTTTGAACATGCTATGACCAATGTTTATTTATCTGATGAAGAAAAACCTAAAGATTTACAAAAAGTAAAGAAATTATTAAAAGAATTAAGAGGCAAAAGGCAATATCCTTTTGTAGATTATAAAATCTTAACTGCATGGAATGCTATGTATATTTCTGCATTATTTGAAGCAGGAAAAATAAATGAAAACTATTCAAAACTGGGATTAAAGTATTTAGATACCTTAGTTGACAAGTTATATGTGAATAACACTTTATATCATCAACGCTTGATTCATAAAAAACCAAAGGTGCTGGCTTTATTTGAAGATTATTCTTTTATTATCTCTGCTGCGCTAAAAGCATATGATTATACCTTGGATAAAAAATATTTAAAACTAGCAACCAAGTTGACGTTAGAAGCCAAAGAGAAATTTTACAAAGATTCGAACTGGTATATGAGTAATGATGAATTTGAAAGTATGGCATCTGTTTATGATAGTTCGTATAAAAGCCCTTTGGCAAATATGATTGACAACATTTTAAAGGTGGCTATTTTAAATGATGATTTAGATTTGCAAGAACTTGCAAAAAATAATTTAGAAAACAATTCTTTACTACTGGCAAGCAGGCCAAGTAGTGTAGCTTGGTTATTAAGAACTTTAATAGCATACGAGAAAGGCTACATCAACTTAAAAGCCAAAGAAACAATGCTTAGTAATAAGATTTTACCTGACCATCCCTATGTGCTTAGAAAAGCTACTGATGATGATACTTATTTGGCATGTAAAGTAGATGTATGTTTTGCCTATAGCAAAAACTTCAAAGAAATCATTGCTGAAATTAATGACGTGATTAAGGACACTAAAAAATAATGAAAAAAATATTACTAATACTTTTTATGGTGATATACTCTTTTGCCTTAGAGCAAAAGTTTGTAGGACCAGATGAGGCCTTTAAATCAAGTGCCACCAAGACTGCTGATAGCGTTATCTTAAAATTAGAACTTTATGAAAAAATGTACCTTTACGATGAAAAAATTAAAGTTTTTATTGCAAAACCCAAAAGAATTGAACTCTCATCCGAACTTGCAAAACCTACACCTGAAGATTATCATGGGGAACAAGTTACCTTTGAAAACTTGAAGATAGTCGTACCTTTAAAATTAATCGAAGAAAAAATTGGTAAAAATGACTTCGAATTGGACTTTCAATATCAAGGCTGCTCTACTGGTGGAATTTGTTATGCTCCTATAACGGATAATTATAAATTTACTTATGCGGATGTAAAAAAGAAAGACCTAGAAATCAAAGAAAAAAATTCTGATGTAGTTCTTTCTAAAACATCAGCTGGTTCCATTGCTGTTGCTAGTGCAAGTGAATCTACTGAAAATACAGGTGCAAGTCAAAGTGAAGCAGGTCTCATTACTCAATCATTAAAAGATGGAAATGTTATTTTGATTTTGATTACGTTTTTTGGATTTGGATTATTACTATCTTTAACGCCTTGTGTATTTCCAATGATTCCTATTTTATCAAGTATCATTGTAAATGAAGGAAACAAACAAAAAATGACCACAGGGAGAGGATTTTTCCTCTCACTGGTATATGTTTTATCAATGGCCTCAGCATACACAATAGCTGGTGTATTTGCAGGAGTATTTGGTGCGAACTTACAAGTGGCTCTTCAAAATCCAATTGTGTTATCTGCATTTGCTGCCATTTTTGTGGGACTTGCTTTTTCAATGTTTGGATACTACAAATTAGAACTCCCTCAATCATTACAAACGAAACTATCTAAAAGTACTGATGGAAAAGAAAAACAAGGTATCCTTGGAATTGCCATCATGGGATTTCTATCTGCTTTAGTTGTTGGTCCTTGTGTTGCTGCTCCATTGGCAGGTGCATTAGTCTATATAGGTCAAACAGGTGATGCAGTTCTTGGTGGAGCTGCACTGTTTATTCTTAGTATTGGAATGGGTGTACCTTTGCTTCTTATTGGATTAGGAGCTGGAAAATTCATGCCAAAGCCAGGTGGTTGGATGGACAATGTATCTAAGATATTTGGTGTTCTTATGTTAGCAACTGCTTTATGGATGTTAGATAGAGTACTTCCTGGAACGATTACGATGTACCTATGGGCCATTTTATTAATAGGTGCTTCAGTTTACGCTGGATTATTTTCACCTATTAAGGAAAATAGCAGAGGCGAGTTAAAACTTGTAAAACTTTTCTCAATCATTTTACTGCTCACTGGTGTAATTTTATTCGTGGGAGCAATTAGCGGCGCAACAAACCCTTTAAATCCTCTTAAAAAATTCACTGCAGCGGGAGTAGCTGGATCCACATCTTCTGAAGTAGTTTTCGCAAGAGTAAAAAGTATCAAAGAACTTGATTTGGCTATTAAAAATTCAACTAAACCAGTGATGTTAGACTTTTATGCTGACTGGTGTATTTCTTGTAAAGAAATGGAACACATTACTTTTGCTGATGAAAAAGTAAAGAAAAAATTAGCAGGGTTTACTCTTGTGCAAGCTGATGTTACTGAAAATAATAAAGATGATAAAGCTTTATTAAAAAGGTTTAATTTGTTTGGACCACCTGGAATTATCTTTTGGACTAAAGATGGAAAAGAAATCAAACAAGCTGAGTTGATTGGATTTAAAGATCCTGAGGACTTTTTGAATCACGTTAATAAGTACTTTTAGGTTTTACCTACAATATGGACTATATTTATTTATAGTCCAACTTTAATAATAGTAAATTACCCTCTCCTCTACATTAATATTCAACATATATAAAGAATAAACCCCAAAATATAATAAAAAGTTATATCTCCCAAACAATAAACTCAAAAATTAATTGTAACTGTCCTATAGAAACCCCTAAATAAAAGCCTAAAAAAAGGAAGTTCCCCTAACTTGTATAATACTTAATAATAAAAAGTAAGGTACAGAAAAAGGATAAAACACGAATTTCAAAATTTAAGGGTATATTTAGTTTAAACCCTTGACAAAGAAGCATTTTTTTTCTATAATTCCCGTCCAATTTCAGTGAAGCGGTCAAACGTTAAACAAGAGATTGAGTTCTTTAAAAACATATGGTTTGTAAAGGTAATCTTTGTAAACC
>Ga0209826_1001699_pt1 | contig 15086 bp, 13 predicted proteins | sample GOMGulsemesocosm_5_FD_184637 | JGI IMG/M metagenome (GOLD analysis project Ga0209826, IMG submission 184637) | Methane-oxidizing microbial communities from mesocosms in the Gulf of Mexico - GOM15C Gulf of Mexico (SPAdes) (version 2) | ecosystem: Environmental > Aquatic > Marine > Cold seeps... | reverse complement strand
GTATGCGCTCGGCGACATGTACGGAGTCCCATCGGTCGGTATCGGGTAGAAAGGCTATGAATTCTTCGCCTCCGTATCGCGCTAATATGTCGCTGGGGCGGCGCAGTGAGTGTTTTATGGCCTGCGCGACGCGTCTTAGATTTGTGTCGCCGGCGGGGTGTCCATAGTGGTCGTTATAGAGTTTAAAGTGATCGATGTCGATCATGAGGATGGTGACAGATTGGCGCATGCGCGCGGTTTTCAACCACTCTTTTTTGGCCATTTCGAAAAATGTGCGACGGTTGTAGATTTCGGTCAAACCATCAATCTGACTGAGAGTTTCTAATTTTTTGTTGAGGGTATGTAGCTGGTTGCGCATGTCGGTAATACGCTCGAGTGCTTTGATTTTCGCCTCTAAAATGACCGGGTTAATAGGCTTGATTAGGTAGTCGTCGCCGCCGGCTTCTATGCCTTCTCGGTAGCTGTCGTCGTCACTATTGCCGGTTACAAATACGATGGGAATCCAGAAGCCACCCAGCCATTCACGCATGAGACGAGTGGTTTCAAAGCCACTGAGCCCGGGCATCTCAACGTCCATGATAATCATGTCTACGGGGGTATTTTCAATAAGCTGCAGAGCCGCCTCGCCATTTTCGACGGTAATGGGCTCGTGACCAGCATTAGTTATGAGGGTGCTGGTGGCATGCCTGAGTGTTTGACTGTCTTCCACTAACAGAATTTTCATCGGCTTCACGCAAGGCTAGTTGTTTACGGAGTATAAGTCTCCCGGCTGGTAATACCTAGTGTTCAATTAAACAGTGCGCCAATGGCTACTGCGAGCTTTTCGCTGCGCTCAGGGGCTCTGAATGCCTGCATGAAGGCTTGCCTCATTCCAGGTTGAAAGAGTATTTCGCTCATAATACGCTTGAAAGCCGCAGTAGGCAGCTGTGCTAGGGCTTCTAGGTAGGGCAGTGTCAGGGTTTCATGCAGTAAATCAGCGCTACAGCGGGTGGCCAGTGTGGTTAATATTTCCGCATTGCTGCTAATGTCACTGCGTAATATGGCCAGTATGTCCTGCTGTCGGAGACCGGCCGCGGGTGATAATGACATTGCGCGAAGAGCACTGGCGATTTTGGCTGCATCGTTTAGATGATTGCTTATTATTTTGCTCAGTGCTGTGGTCAGGGCCTCACTTACGGCTTGATGCTCAAGGCATTGGCACACGCAATACAGCGGTGCATCTGGCAGTAGAGGCAGAGCCAATTGCAGAACTTTCTCTGTTTCAGGCTCGTTGCTGCGGGCACAGATGTCGGCTATGCCTTGCAGGCCCACTTGCTCCCAGCCGTCGGTGTTTTCGCTTAAGTTCTGGAAATAACTCAATGCGGGCGCGTAAAAATCACTGGGGGCTAAGTTGAGCTCAGTTTTAATGATGGCGTGGAAGGCGGCTTTTCGATCGTCGTTAAGATCAAAGGAAAATGGGTTGCCGTCGAGTAAGGCTCTGAGCTTGGTGCCTTCGCGAGAGGCTTTAAGGTTTTCTGCAATGGCGCCTTTGAGTTTGGCGATGAACGAATTCAGTTGGTCGGGTGGTAGTAGGCCCTGTTCGTCGAGAGGAAAGCGCATGCACCATACTTGAGGCGCTTGGCTGTCGTGTTTGCCCCAAAATACTAAGCCCAGCCAAGCTTGCTGTAAATAGGGCCAAGGCCATGGGTGGCGGCTGGACTCAAATCGTTGTAATTCGTCTGGGCCTAGGGTTCTTATCTGTCGACCTAGTTCAAAAAGCTTAAATTCACTCTCCGAGTGCTGCAAAAATTCGGAGAGGTTTAGGAAATTGTGGTTCATTGGGTGCCTGCTAAACGCCAAAAGTGCTATTGTACACGGGTACATAATTGGTAACAGGGACGCTTATCTGCTAATTAACTTATAAGTCTCTTTTTAAAGTTCCGAGGAACCGCTATCAATGTTAACCGTTCAAAAGCTTGCTCAATACCCCAATGCTATCGCTAGCGACTACAGCCACGCCAATGTGGCTGCTCGTATTATGTTAACTGGGCATGTCCACCAAGCCATCCCCGATGTTGCGGAAAAAGGCTATGCCGAACATTGGGAAGCTTTGAATAAGTACGGCGAAGAGCGTTGGGAGTTGGTATTTTCTAAAGCGGCCGCTGTACGTAGAGGTTTTGCAACGCGTATTGATTGCGACCCCGAGAACATCGCTTTAGCCGCCAATATCCACGAACTAATGGTGCGCTTCTTTTCGGCTCTGCCTCTGCGAAAAAAACCTCGGATTGTGACGACTGATGGCGAGCATCCCGTGCTGGCTCGTCAGTTGTCGCGTTTTCAAGAGGAGGGGATCGAGATAGTGCAAGTGGCCTCGCAGCCTGCGAGTGATCTAGTAGAGCGCTTGCAAGCTCAGGTGAATAGCGCGACTTCAGCCGTCTGTTTGTCATCGGTGTGTTATGAGACAGGTTTGCAAACACTGGAGTTAGATACTTTGTTGCCGGTGTGCCAGAAGCACGGCGTTGAATTATTGGTAGACGCTTATCAAAGTGTCAACGTATTGGCTTTTTCAATACGGGATTATAACCTTGAGCAGGCTTTTGTTATTGGGGGTGGCTCCAGTTATTGTCAGATGGGCAACGGCAATTCTTTTATGCATGTGCCGCCGGGCCGTAAGTTTAGGCCGATGGTTACAGGTCCTTTTCGCCAAAGCGGAGGCAGTGTGGAATCTTTAGCTGGGTCAATTGCCTATCCTGAAGGAGGGCATTGTTTCAATGGTTCTTCTTACGATGCCCTGGCGCATTTTAGAGCCTGCTGGGTATTTGATTACTTTGAGCAAAAGGATCTAAACCCTGATTTTCTTCATGATATTAATCGCCACCAATTGTATTTACTGGCACAAGAATTCCAAAAATTTGATTTTGACCCAGAAGTGATTTCACTGACTGCGGATGTTGAATATTTGGGGGGCTTTATAGCCTTTAAATCTTCAGAAGCACAAAAGCTCTGTGAAATGATGCGCGATCGAGGAGTGCACACAGATTATCGGAAAGGTTGGCTGCGTATGGGGCCTGCACCTTACCTGTGTGACGAACAGTTAAGTGATGGCATACACGCCTTAGATGAAGCCGTGCGAGAACTCAAGCGCTTGAATGGCCAGTAGCATTTTGGTATGTTTGGCCGCACTTTTTTGAGAGAATAATAAGAATATTCATGACCCAATTTGATGATATTCGCCCCTTTAATGACGGCGAAGTTCGCACTACCCTAAATCGCCTAATTCAGAACCCTGAGTTTTGTCACGCTATTGCAAGCCTTAAACAGCCTCGCCTGAGTAAATTAATGCCAGGTTTAGTCAGGATCTTGGTTAAGAGGGGGCTTGAGCGAGAGCTAAAAGGCATTGAAACAGTCTTCGAGGTTCAAGCGCTGGTAAAGCGGTATATGGATGTAATGATGGTGGAGGCGACCAGTTCCCTGACCTTCTCTGGGCTAGATCAGCTCGACGCTAACAAAGCCTATTTATTTGTCAGTAATCATCGTGATATTGCGATGGACCCTGCGTTTGTGGGTTTGGTGCTGTTCAATCAGCAATTTGAAGCTTTACGTGTTGCCATTGGCGACAATCTGCTGAAAAAACCCTATGTCTCAGACTTAATGCGCTTGAATAAGTGTTTTATTGTAAATCGATCGGCCACCTCTCCACGTGACAAGCTGAAAGCGGCAAAACATTTGTCCAGCTATATCCACCATTCGATTGTCGAAGACAATGCCAGTGTTTGGATTGCGCAGCGAGAGGGCCGAGCCAAAGACGGCATAGACAAAACCAATTCGGCGGTTGTTGGTATGTTTGCCTTGAGTAAGGCGAAGAAAGCGCCCTTGCTTGATTACATTGCTGAATTAAATATTGTTCCGGTGAGTATTTCCTACGAATTAGATCCCTGTGATGAAGCTAAGGCAAGAGAGCTGTATGCACATAATACCCATGGTGCTTATGAAAAAGACGAGCACGAAGATGTGGCCAGTATTGCGACGGGCATTACCGGCCAAAAAGGGCATGTGCATGTCGCCTTTGGTCAGGTGTTAAAAGGGAATTACCAAGATACCAGTGAGGTGGTTGCAGAGATTGACCAGCAGATTATAGGGAATTATGTTTTGCACGCCACCAACTGCATTGCTTGGAAGCTGTTGCATGGTGAATCGCCCAAAGTGCTCTATACAGAAAAGCATCTGCCATTTGTTATTGAAAATGAAACCTTGGCGCTAAGAGAGTTTGAGACAAGATTGTCAGCGATGTCTGCTGATCATAAGGAAATCGTATTGGCAATGTACGCTAATCCTGTCACCGCGAAATTAGCGGAGAAAAATTCTTCCGATTAAAGGTCTTCAACAGGTAAAATACTCAAATTAACCACTGTATTAGTGTCGATCGATGTTGAGCACTTAATGTCATACTCTCGAGTTGAGTGTTGCTCAGATAAAAACTGTTCGTTGACCCGGGCAATGCTGGCCTTGAAGGTAAGAATGTTGGTATTGGTATAGGTGTTAATCTTCGCTGCCCGGTCATCAGATGTGAGCGAAATTATTTTCCCGTCGACTTTCCCACGAATAGCATCTTCGCAGAAAGAGTGGCCGGCAAAAAGTTCATAGCTTTTTTTATTGATGATTTTGTCTGAACTAAAGACTTCAATAGAAAACATGCTGCTCAGAGTCATGTTATTGTCCCGCATATAATTCGCGGCAAACAGCGTGGCAATAATGCTCAGTGAAATTACTAAGATGGCGATGAGCGTCATCATTAAAGCTTTGGGGATTTTTGCCAGCATATTATACCCGTTGAATAGCTATGAGCTTTGAAGGCTGACAGTTTGCTCTATCGTTGAAGGTTTTACAAATGTGGCGGGTGGTTTGAACGGATGTTTACAAAGATGTTTATTGGAATTGAGATTGAATGTTAAAGCCAAAAGTTAAGCAGGAGATTCAGGGGGCCTATACTCGCTTCCTAGACAGCAAAGGTTTAAAGGCTCGCTATGGCCAGAAGTTGATGATTGCGGAAGTGGCGCGCACTTTGGGCGGCATAGAACTCGACGAAGAAGAGAAACGCAGCTCAGAAGGGCATATTTGTGTTGTCGAGGCGGGCACTGGTACGGGTAAAACCGTGGCTTATTTATTGGCCGCGCTGCCCATCGCCAAGGCTCTAGGTAAAAAATTAGTTGTCTCTACGGCTACGGTGGCTTTGCAAGAACAAATTGTCCACAAAGATTTGCCAGAGCTAAAGCAGCACAGTGAACTAAAATTCAATTTCGCCTTGGCCAAGGGCCGAGGCCGCTATCTTTGCTTGTCGAAAATTGATCGTTTACTCATGGAACATGAGAGTTCGGTGAACCCCACTCAGGCACTCTATGAAGATGAGTTGCCTCAGGCTTCGGAGCAGAGCGTTAAAATTTACCAGTCTATGGTTGAAGCGCTGGCGGGAAATAAATGGGACGGCGATCGAGATAACTGGCCGGAAACGGTACAGCAAGAAGATTGGAGCCGTGTTACCACTGACCATCGACAGTGCACTGGTCGCCGATGTTCAAATGTATCGGCCTGCAGTTTTTTAAAATCGAGAGACTCTCTTGGCAGCGTAGACTGTATTGTCGCTAACCACGATTTAGTGCTGGCCGACTTGGCTTTGGGTGGCGGTGCAATCTTACCCGACCCAGCCGAAACCATTTATATTTTTGATGAAGGTCACCACCTTCCTGACAAAGCACTGAATCATTTTGCGCACCACAGCCGTGTTCAGAGCACAACTAAGTGGCTGGACCAGTGCAATAAACAATTGGGCGTTGTTCTGGGGCAAATTAGTGGCGCAGGTAATGTAGACCACTTTGGCGAGCAGTTACCTGCGGCGCTGATGGAGTGCAAACGACATCAAGACTTGGTGTGGCCCTTATTGCAAAACTTAGCCGATGATATTAAGCCTGACGAAAGAACCTTGCGGTATCGGTTCGAACAAGGTGTTGTGCCCGGTAATATTCAATTGCTGGCTGTTGAGTTGGCTCGAAGTTTTGATCGCTTGTCTGATTTACTCGACAAAATGGGTCGAGAGCTCAGTGAGTCCATGGATGACAGCTTTTGTAAGGTGCCGAAGGTTGATCTGGAGACCAGCTATACTTTACTTGGGAATTGGCAAGCCAGAGCGGCCGCTAATCAATCCTTGTGGGCCAGTTATGCGAGCCCTGACAAAAGTGAATATGTGCCCACCGCGCGCTGGTTCACGGTGGTGGAAAGTAGTGGATATTTGGATTTCGAAGTGTGCAGTAGTCCAATCTTGGCGGCTGGAACACTGCGTAATAGTTTGTGGCAGAATTGCTTTGGTGCCGTAGTGACTTCGGCTACGCTCACCGCATTGGGCCGTTTTGATCGTTACCAAATGCGTGCCGGTACGCCAAGCGATAGCCACTATCAAGTAGTACCCAGCCCCTTTGATTTTTCGGCTGCCGAACTGTGTGTGCCAGCTGAAGCGGTTGATGCCAATGAGGCTCAAGCGCACTCCATGGCTTTGATCAAACATATTCCTGTAATGATTGATAAAAGCAAAGGTTCTTTGGTGTTGTTTTCTTCGCGCCGACAAATGGAGGAGGTCAATGAGTCTTTGCCCGTCAGTTGGCAGGAGTTAATTTTGGTTCAAGGCGATCGCTCCAAGCAAGAAATACTCGTGCAGCACAAGAAACGCATCGATCAGGGTAAAGGCAGTATTATTTTTGGCCTGGCGAGTTTTGCCGAAGGTGTAGATCTACCCGGTGAATACTGCACTCATGTGGTGATTGCAAAAATTCCTTTTGCCGTTCCAGACGATCCGGTGGAAGCCGCACTGGCTGAGTGGATTGAAGCGCGTGGAGGTAATGCCTTTATGGAAATTAGTGTGCCAGATGCGGCCTTAAAGTTAGTGCAGGCCTGCGGTCGATTGCTGCGTTCTGAAACGGATCGCGGCACAATCACTTTGTTTGATCGCCGGATGATTAGCCGACGCTATGGCAAGGCGATTTTAAATTCACTGCCGCCCTTTACACGCAATATCACCTCGAAATGATGTCTGCTAAAGCACTTAAAGTAGCCTCGGTATTAATTGACATCGAGGGCGAGTTAAGACGATTGTATTTGTGGGAGGCTGAGGCGCCCACTCCAGAAGCTATGGCAAGCACTGAGCCATTTTGTATTGATACGATGAACTTCCCCCAATGGGTGCAGCACATATTTTTGCCTCGAATGAGCAAGCTGTTAGAGGCTTCGGAAGCACTGCCGAAGCGCTGTGGTATTGAAGCTATGGCGGCAGAGTATTTCAAGAATCTAGCGGTCGATGGAGAGGGTTTGATTCGAGCTTTTCGAACTATAGATGAGATACTGAGCTAAGTGAGGGCTAAGCTTGCGCACATTCAGACATAACCAAAGCCCTCAAAAGCCCTGTTTCTAATAGCAGAAAGTCAGTTGAATTCGGGATGCTCATCTGGATAATATGTTCCTAGGGTGTATTCGAGTGAGGCAGAGCTATGGCAAATAATCTGGGCGTAAGCAGTTCATCCAGCTACATTAATAGCGCACAAAGTAGTGCCGCACGGGCAAGCGAGCGCATTGCCTCAGGCCTGCGTATTAACCGAGCGGGGGATGATGCCGCGGGTTTGGCAATCAGCAATCGTCTAGTATCGTCTATCACAGAATTCTCTCAATCTATGCGCAATGCCGGCGACGGTATCTCTCTCGCCCAAACGGCCAGTGGTGACCTCAGTAGCATGACTGAAAATATACAGCGGCTAAGAGAGTTGTCCGTCCAAGCCGCCAACGGCATTCTCAACGATAAAGACCGCGAAGCTATCGGCGCCGAAGCTAAACAGCTGGGAGCTGAAATTGTTCGTATCGCTGAAAACAGCAATTTTAATGGTGTGCCGTTGCTGAGTAACGATAACAGCGTGTCAATTCAGGTGGGTGACTCTGGGCTCGAGATTCAAACGGCTAACTTGCAAGAAGAGCTGGTGAACCTAGGTTTAGCTGAATTGGATTTAAGCAGTGCAGCAGGCGCTCAAAGTGCGCTTACTGTATTGGATGACTTACAGGCGAAAGTGGGTAGTGTCGCCACAGAATTTGGCGCCTCGGTGAATCGCCTTGAGTCCACCATTAACAACCTAGGCGTGAGTCAGGTGAATGCAGAAGCTTCTCGGTCAAGAATACAAGATGCGGATATTGCTCGCGAAGTCTCAGTCTTGGCCCGCAGCCTGATTTTGCAAGAAGCCGGTATTGCCTTACAGGCGCAGGCGAATAATGATCGCTCGCTAGTGTTAAAACTGTTGGGCTAAAACCACCCCTTCTCCCTGTGCGATAGGCACAGCGTGCTTTCCATTCCCCTATTGTTTCATCTACACTAGGCCCATAATGACAAGGCTGGCTATTTGGCTGGTAGCTTCTAGTGGAAAAGGGAAACGGATACCTATGCGACAAATTGACCTGGTGAGAATCTACGCAACCAAGACCTGCCTGGTGGTGGATGATATGTCGGAAATCCGAGGTTCTATTTCGCGCATGTTGAAAACCTTTGGTGTTCAGCATGTAGATACAGTGGCCACGGGTGATGATGCCATTGAAATATGCCAGGAAAAACATTTTGATATAGTGTTGTGTGATTACAACCTAGGGGCTGGTAAAGATGGCCAGCAGGTGCTGGAGGAATTGCGCCATCGCAATCAACTCAATAACACCAGCATGTTTATTATGATTACCGCCGAATCGGCACGGGATATGGTGCTGGGCGCCCTGGAATACCAGCCTGACGATTATGTAACCAAACCGATCACGCAAAATTCCCTGCGCACTCGCCTAGACCGTGCCTTAATTCGCCATCAAGAACTCTACAATATTAAAGAATCCATTGACCGCAAAGACTACGAGACGGCAATCGGGCAGTGTGGTGAGAAATTAGACGGCGACACCAACTACCGCTCGGCCTGTTTACAAATTCAAGCAGAAATGTATTTACGCACTTTCAATCACTCTGCGGCCAAAGACATATATGAAAATGTGATTGAGGAGCGCCCTTTGATGTGGGCCAAATTGGGCATGGGTAAGGCACAATTGGCTGAGAAAGATTACAACGATGCCGAGGGTACGTTTAAAGAAATTATTGGCATAGATCGCCGTTTTGTTGAAGCCCACGACCTACTGGCCAGTTCCTATTTAGCCCGCAATGAGCAGGTGAAAGCACAAAAGGCCATGGAAGAGGCGGCTGATGTGTCGCCCAAGTCCGTATTGCGACAGCGCCGCTTGTCGAATCTAGCGGAAAAAAACAAAGACATGGATATTGCACTCAAGGCCAGTCGCAAAACCATCAAGCTAGGTCAAAATTCTTGTTTTGAATCTCCAGAAGACTATCTTCACCTCACGCGTCAGTTGGCTGATGCCAGTAAAGACGATGAAACGATTAAAGGTAAAGAATACGCTAAAGAAGCATTTGACGTGCTGCGACGGCTTGAGAAGAAGACCTATTGTGATAGCACGGCCAAGCTACAATCGAAGTCTCTGAAGTCACGAGTATCGGCAGGCCAGCATAAAGACGCCGAAGCTGAAAGATGGATGGCGGAAGCCCGTACGGCCTATGAAGACCTTGAGCATAACCTGAGTCCCGAGGCGAGTATCGATTTTGCTGAATCTCTAATTAGTAGCGGGGAGAAAGATGCCGCTAATTCAATTCTAAAACGCGTGGCCAAAGAAAACCCTGATAATGAGCGAGTGACTGAAAAGGTTGACGCAATATCTGACGGACCGATTTCAGCGAAGGGTCGCCAGAAGGTGGCTGACTGGACGAAGAAAGGCATTGCTCACTACGAAGCTAAGCAATACCCAGACGCTGTTACTGTATTTACTAATTCGCTGGATTTATTCCCCAAGCACATAGGTTTAAATCTTAACTTAGTGCAGGCAATTTTGGCGGATACCAAGAAAAATGGCGTGCAGGAAGATTATAAGCAGCTCAGTGAAACCGCCTTAGAAAGCATCGGCAATTTAGAGGCGGCAGACCCTCAGTATGCACGTTTCGAGTTTTTGAAGAAGCAAGTGAGTAAACAGTTTCCTTAGCTGAGGTTTAGTCCTCAACCCAGTGCCAGCGCAAAGGCTGGCCAAAATCATCCAAAATTAGCGTTTTCCGCGGTTTTCGTGGGCGGGCTTGGGTGCTTGGTTTTCCCTTGTTGCCTCGACGCGCTTCAATGGCAGACACGACGTCAGCCACCGGTGTTCTTTCCACTTTCGGGCCTTCGAAGCTGACCGGAATAGGAGGGCTGGTGGTCACCTCGCGACCACTATCACCCATCGCAAAATTTTCCACTTCACCACCTGAGTGCAAGAACTCTAACATTTGCTGTTCGAGTTCCCGACGAGCTTGAGCTTTTGTTTTTAGCGGTTTCATGGGCAAGATAGCGTGTTTAGGTTTCGCCAAGTTTGGCGGCAATGCTTTGCATTAAAGCAATGGTCTGTTTCTTGGAATTATCGCCAGCTTCCGTAAAGTGATAATTCGACGATAATTTTACAATCACCAAATTTTGCTCTGGGTGTACATAAATATATTGATTGTAAATACCGGCCGCAAAGAAATCACCTTGTGGGTGTTCCGGTATCCACCACTGAAATCCGTAACCAAAAGTGCTGCTGGAGTTGGGGTTGTTGCCGGGCTGCACGTGTTGGCCCTCAGGTGTCACACTGCGTTGAACCCAGTCGGCAGGCACCACCTGTTCGCCGTTCCAATTACCCTTATTGAGGTATAAACGTCCTAGGCGAGCGTAATCTCTAAGGGTAATGTTTAAGCCACCCAGAGCCATTTCTACATCGTTATCGTCTGTTATCCAATACGCATCGTGTTCACTGCCAATCTTATTCCACAATTTCTCCTGCATGTATTGCGAGAGCGATGTTTTAGTGGCGCGGCTGAGAACCATACCAATCACATGAGTATCGATGCTGACGTAGTGGTTAAACGTGCCGGGCTCTCTAGCCCTTTTCAAACTGGCCGCAAATTCATCGAACGAGCCTCCAAGAGCTACGGTGCGGCCGAAGCGGTTGATGTCAGAAAAGAAGTCAGCGTAATCTTCATTGAACTCAACGCCGGAAGACATTTGTAAAACATTTTTAAGGGTGACACCTTCGTAACCTGTGCCCACGAGCTCTGGTGCATAGTCTGTAACAAGGTCGTCAACACTCTTGATGTAGCCCTCTTGTAAGGCTATGCCGGTGAGAGCAGATACCACAGATTTCGCCATTGACCAAGAGATGTGTTGGGTTTCTGCACTGTGCCCCAAACTGTACTCTTCCAGTAGAACCTGATCATTTTGAATAACAATGAGGCCATTGGTAATGGTATCGGTAAGAAAATCTCGGGTGGTGAACGATTCGCCTCCGAAGGCGAAGTTTTCAGGCAAAGAAAAAGATTTGGGCGTTTGTGCAAACTGAAAGGGTGCGTCGCTCTTGTGAATGGTGGTTGCCTTAAATACGTCTTTCATACTGCGGAAATTCTCGACGATGAAGGGCTTTTCAAACAATACAATGGTTTGCGCGAAACGGCTGAGGGTGCCCCAATAAACAAAGAGCAAAATTGCCAACACAGTTATTGAACCGTGCATGAGTGCTTTTTTAGCGCGAGATGAGTTGCGAGCCGTCATAAGTGTTCCTTTGATGAGTAGTTCAAAAGAGTGCGGACGCAGGATCAACGCTCAATTGCCAGTAACTAGATGCTGACTGAATTCTAGAGGTAAACGCACAAAACTAATACTCTAATCTCAATACGCCCGAGTCTTGGTCTTATAATCAACGAATTGCTCGGTTTAGGAGGGTTTAAGAGCGATTAGGCGTATTTGTACTCAGCAGGGGTAAAACTCTGACAAGCAGTGACAGAGCTTTACCCCACGGGGAGTCTCAGCTAATAAGGGAGGTGTATGAGGGCTAGCCGGAGGTCACCCCGGCTATTCAAGCTGTTTTAGATAATTACAACACCTGGAATTGGGAAGCCATTAAACTCACTGGCACAGGCGCTTGAATAGGCGCCGGCATTTTTGATATAGAGAAAATCATGCTCGGCAATATCGCAGGGCAAGGCCTGACTTTCTACGCACACGTCAATAGAATCACAGGTGGGGCCTGCCACGGTAGTTGAGACCAGATCACCCGTTTTGTCAGTCAGCATTTGGTAGCCAAGACCGTCTTTAAGTTCAATTAGCCCACCGTAAAATCCAGCGTCAATATAGAGCCAAGGCTTGCCTTCACGAAAGGTTTTCCCCACCACTTGAGACACGAAATAACCGGCGTCGGCCACCATAAAACGACCGGGCTCTGCAATAATCTTTACTGAGTCAGGGAAGGCAGCAAGCTCATGATTAATAACTGCGCCAATCTCATTGATACTCGGAACGGGCTCGCCCAACTCAACAGGGTAACCACCCCCTAAATTCAATAGTCTGGGTTTTAAACCCGCCGTTATCATCTGATCAAAGACCTTGCGAGCTTCCCGGATGCCCACACGCCAATTATTGACATTTGTGCACTGCGAGCCAACGTGGAAGGTGACACCCGCCAGATCGGCTTGTCGTTCGGCCGCGAGTTTGATAATAGTTTCAATGTCTTTGCTGTGCGCGCCGAATTTACTCGACAATGCATAGCCAGAACCTTCATTGGTGGTGTAGATGCGTAAATACAGCTTTGCGTCCGGTTTTACCGCGATAACTTTGTCTAGTTCTTCCGCGGAGTCAATAACGTACCACTCAAGGCCCATATCAGCCGCATGCTGGAGGTAGCGTCGAGATTTCACGGGGTTGCTGTAAAAAATATCCTCGGCGGCAACATTCATGTCCAGCAATGCGTCTAGTTCAGTTTTAGACGCAATTTCGAATTTAACGCCTTCATCGTTGAGGCAAGATAATACTCGCTTGTCGGGGTTAGATTTCACCGCGAAATGCGGCTGCACACGCGGCATAGCGGCCATAAAACGGCTGGCGTTATGGCGAAGAATATCGGTGTCGACCAATAAAAAGGGATCCTCATAGCCCTTGAGCTCAAGGTGCTTATGAACATTGTTAAGATCAAACTGTGGAGCGCGAGATTCTGTCAGCATCGCTATACCCTATATGTCGCATCGTGGTGGCTGGCCTACATCGCTAATTCGGCCGGAACTGAAGGTATTTTAGGCTAAGGCCTGATCAAATTGAATGACTATACTGAATATTTTGATAATTTATATTGAACAAATAGATTGGTTGAGTGTACAATTTGCGCAGTTGAAATTATGCTGAATTCTTCGAGGGAGGGTTTAGCGGGTTCACCTTCACACAAAAGTGCTGGGAAATCTAGATATACTGCACATATTGATAATTAATGAATCGTATAAAATTGCCATAATAATAATGGAGTTACTCATAATGGACGACCTTGATCGACAGCTGCTTGATTTGCTCATTGAAAACAGTCGGCAAAGCGTGACAGATCTTGCCAAGCACCTGGGCGTTACCCGTGCGACAGTGCAAGAGCATATGCGGCGTTTGGAAAAAAATAGCGTGATACAGGCTTACACCGTTCGCCTGCACCCCGAGCATCTGAAGCGTCAGGTATCCGCAAACGTTTTAATAGCCGTTGACCAAAAGCAGTCCGTGCACGTTGTTCGTCAACTTGAACAACTCAGTTCAGTACGGTCCTTGCATTCATTGAGCGGTGAGTTTGATTTAGCCGCTATTGTTCAAGAGGAAACCACGGAAGCTCTTGACCGGGACATTGACGCTATGGCGCTTATAGATGGTGTTCAACGAACGCAGACGTCTATTATCTTAAGCAAAAAATTTGAACGCTAACCAACCGCCAATGCTCCATTTTGGCGATAATACCGAGCAAGAGAATCATCATGAGTGAACATATAGTTGTAAGTACCTTTGGCCAAACTCGGCACATTCAAATGAACCGCCCTGAACGTAAAAATGCCATTAGCGTGGCTATGTACAGCGTCATGGCAGACGCCGTAAATGAAGCCTCCGCAAATCCAGAAATTAGGAGCGTGCTCATCAGTGGTGCTGGCGGCAGTTTTAGTTCCGGCAATGATTTGCAAGATTTCATGAACAACCCACCGCGAGATCCTAAAGCTAGCCCTGTAGCCTTGTTCATGGCAGCGCTGCTGAAGTGCCCCAAACCCCTTGTTGCGGCTGTTGACGGTGTTGCTGTGGGTATCGGCACTACTATGTTGTTGCATTGTGACTTGGTATACGCAAGCAATGTCTCAAAATTCAAGATGCCCTTTGCGTCCTTGGGTTTGTGTCCAGAGTTTGGCTCCAGTTATTTGTTGCCGCGAATGATGGGCCACCAGCAGGCGGCTGATTTACTGCTGTTCGGAGAAGCTTTTGCGCCGGAGAAGGCTCAGGCCTGCGGTTTCGTGAACGAGATTTTGAGCAGTGAGGAATTAATGGCACGAGCCATGTCGCGCTGCGAAGATTTAAATGCCCTGCCAGCCTCATCACTGCGGGCTACCAAGCAGTTAATGAGAGGTGGCTTGCAGGAGGAGATTATCAGCGCCATGGAAAAAGAAAAGACTCTGTTTGATCTTGGACTTAAATCCGCTGAATTTTCTGAGGCGGGCACCGCGTTTTTTGAGGGTAGAAAACCCGATTTTTCCAAGTTCAATTAGTGGGCAATAGTCCGTTTCAGGTGATTTCTGCGCGCCCTGCTTGATGGGGGGCGCGGCACGCTAGACCAAAAACCAAGACCCGTGATGGCAAGGCTGAAGGCTGCGTTGTTTTTATGGGCATGGTTTGTCTCCCCATACATTTTTACTATCAGGCAGTCTATTCTTAGAGCCTACTTGCCCCCAAACTGTAAATTATCGAATTTGCCAAGGCCGCCTCGCAATATACTGCTAGGCTTGAGTGTATATACCGGCTGTAGAGCCGTGTGAAATGGCACTTTTCTTTGTTTTGAGTGAAAATTCGACAGTAAGCCCTACTAATACCGAGCTATCATTCAATTAAATCAACAAAATAGTTGAATATTTATTCAAAGAAAGGCATTGTCCGTATAGATCATTTTTTGTGACCTATACAAAGGCAAACTGATCTATT
>Ga0209826_1001698_pt1 | contig 15105 bp, 13 predicted proteins | sample GOMGulsemesocosm_5_FD_184637 | JGI IMG/M metagenome (GOLD analysis project Ga0209826, IMG submission 184637) | Methane-oxidizing microbial communities from mesocosms in the Gulf of Mexico - GOM15C Gulf of Mexico (SPAdes) (version 2) | ecosystem: Environmental > Aquatic > Marine > Cold seeps... | reverse complement strand
TAGCACCAGCAACTTTGCAGCCAAACTCCATGCTCCCCAAAATATCTTCATTAATAATATTACCGGCGATACGCACACTAAACACATCACCTAGTCCTTGGTCAAAAATTAACTCTGCAGATGTGCGAGAATCAATACAACTTAAAATCACTGCGAAAGGGTGCTGCCCATCAGAGGTTTCATTGGCCTGTTGCAATAAATTTCGATTAACTTTCATATTATTGATAAAGCGTTTATTCCCTTCTTTCAATAAATCTAGTGCCATGGTAGGGGTAATAGCCGCTTGCATTTCTTTGGTTAATGTTTTCATTTTTATCTCCTTTGTTTCAGAATTAACGCGTTTAATAAACCCTAGCCGGATCTATAAAATTAATTTTTTCTAACGTTATATTTTTAGTTTTAGCATTACTCTCATAATCTTCTATGATTTCAAGAACATCATAAGCAATATGTTTTGCATACGTGCAATCAATTATAACTTTAGAATTATTAGGAATTTCATTTAAGGAATTTAAAATGTTGGCCTTATTCAGGAATGATACTTCCTCAGCCAAAACAAGGTGGTGCACTTCATGACCATGTTCTGTACTAATAATATCTTTCATATAATGTGAGTTTTGGTAATTTTGCCGCAGGCTAAAGAAAATACCGAAGATCATGCCAATTGATATACCGACTAATAAATCAGTCAGCAAAATACCAGCAACTGTTGCCGCAAAAGGGGCAAACTGCTCCCACCCTAAGCTATACATTTGTTTAAACAGTACTGGTTTCGCTAACTTGTACCCCACTACCAGTAAGATAGCCGCTAAACTGGCTAATGGAATTTTATTCAATAAGCCGGCAATACTAATCGCGCTAATTAATAAAAATAGTCCATGCAGTATCGAAGATAATTTGGTTTTACCACCAAAGGCAATATTAGCCGAGCTACGCACAATCACCTGAGTAACGGGTAAGCCACCAATCAACCCTGAAACAACATTACCCAAACCTTGCGCTTTTAACTCCCTGTTCGTAGGCGTCACTCTTTTATCGGGATCAAGTTTATCGGTTGCCTCAACACATAATAATGTTTCTAAACTGGCGACAATTGCCATAACGACCGCAATTTTCCAGACCTCAATATTGCTAATGGCAGAAAAATCAGGGAACGTAAATTGACTGAGAAAGCCGGCTAAACTGTCTGGCTCAGGAAGCCTTACAAGCTGATCTGCAGCCAAACTAAAATTCAATAATCCAGCTTGATAAGCTGTACTCATAACAATACCCAACAGCACGACAACGATTGGGCCTTGTATCAGTTGGAAAATTCTATGTTTTTTTATCAAAACAGTATCCCAGAGCACAAGAATGATAAGAGATAGTACTGAAATTAAGACCGCCCCCTCCGAAAAGAGCTCGAATGCACTGATGATAGCGGAAAAGGTATTTTCTCCATCGGGTTGAAAAAACTCGAAGTCTCCCACCATATCTTTGTCGTACCCTAAAGCATGAGGTATCTGCTTTAAAATAATTAATAAGCCAATGCCTGTTAACATTCCTTTAATGACTGAGGAAGGGAAAAAATAGGCGATAAAACCCGCTTTCGCAAAGCCCATAAGAAGCTGAATCACCCCTGCTAGTACCACTGCTAATAAAAATACAGGCCAAGATCCCAAACTTGTAATAGCAGAAAACACAATGACAGCAAGACCTGCCGCTGGACCACTAACGCCAAGTGGTGAACCACTGGCAACTCCAACGACGATACCTCCGACAATGCCTGCAATAATCCCGGAAAACAATGGTGCACCCGATGCCAAAGCAATACCAAGACATAGCGGAAGTGCCACAAAAAACACCACAATACTGGCAGGCAAGTCATTTTTAATGTGTTTAAACATTTTTACTTCTCCAATTAGCTGGTTTAAACTTACATCAAAACAGCATTACTATTGAGAAAAGATAGTATTACTATCAATTTAGATTGTAAAGCACTTATTGTGTTTTTTATAAAAAAATTGAGCATCGCTTTAATGGCAAAGTCAACTTAGGTGGCATGATGGAAGTACAGTTACACATTAAAATGAATGAGAAATTGTTTCTCAGAAACCCGGAGCAATCAGAACTGGGTAGAAAAATTATCTTACACAGTATTCAATTAATTCATCAAAATGGCTTTGAATACTTCACCTTTAGGAAACTGGCGAAAGCTATGGGTTCTACTGAGGCGGGCATTTATCGATACTTTGAAAATAAGCACAAATTACTTATATATCTCACGGCTTGGTACTGGGGTTGGCTTGAATACCAGGTTGGTTTTCATACCCACAATATCCAAGATCCTACCGTCAAATTAAAGCTGGTCATTAAGTTACTAACGAGTGCAGTAGAAGATGATGTAAAAACTGATCACATTGATGAAAGTAGCCTACACCATATTATTATCACTGAAGGTTCCAAGACCTATTTAACCAGAAGTGTCACTGAAGATAATAAAGATCAGCTTTTCAAACCTTACAAAGACCTTTGTGCAGTTATCGGAAATATGATTTTAGAATGCAACCCTAGCTATAAATACCCAAAATCGTTAGCCTCTACGATCATTGAAATGGCGCATTTTCAGACTTTCTTTATGAATAACCTGCCTTCATTAACTGATTTTGGCGCACATAAAGATGAATTAGAAATTGTTTCTTTTCTCGAAAATTTAGTCTTTTCCAGCATCAATAAGGCATAGATAACAGGTTCCGCAAGGACATCTGGACCAGGCAATAATAACCAACAGATGGTGTAATAATGATACCCAGTTTGCTATTGACGGTCTCTACAAACTCACAGAGTAGTTTACGACCAGAGAGATGGGAAACGAGCCGGCCCCAGCAAGCGAATGAGCACATTCGATGCATCTTCTTTATGCCAAAATTTAAAGAGTTAACACAGAATTTCTAGCACGTCTCTTACGGTTAAAAAAACATAAACCATCCGTTTTTCATACGCAAAAAAAACGCCACCAATAATTTAGGTGGCGTTTCTCATTAAGAAGATAGCAAAGCTATCTAAACAAGCTCTAAGTCCGCTTTAGAATGCCCACTGACCGCGAAGAGTGAATGTGTCAATATCTTCAAGGTCACTACTACTATTAGCCGCGAGATCTGCTCTTGGCTCAACATCAATTGCTGTACGATAATCAGCCATGATGCGAACATTGTCATTCAAGTACCAATTAAGCGCGACCGTCAGTGCGGTTACTTCACCACCATTGATGTCCCCTGAATTCATATCTGCGTGATCATAACGTGCAGCCAATTCCCATGCGCCCCAACCACCATCAGCACCTGGGCTGAATTTGTTAGCCGGTTTTAGCTTTTTGAACTCACCGTCAGAACCTTTGTAAGAGCGAGACTCACCCGTCAAAGTCCAACCGACCTGCACATAATAGGCACTAAAATCTTCATCAGAAGCACCATCACGGCTTGCATCAGATAGAGCATACTCAGCCTGCACAGAGAATGGCCCCTGCATATACGCTGCTTCAACCCCATACATAGACAGCTTATCTAAGTTTGCAATATCACCAGTGTTTAACAGGTACAGATTAGACATATGAGCCGTTTCATATTTAAGAGCCGTACCTTTTTTACCGTTCAACAGATCATCATTATCACTGACCTCTCTAAAGCCCGCATAGCCACCCACGTGTAATACTTGAGTCTTGGTATTGATTGGCGTGTACGTTAAACGTGTTGACATCCCCCAGCCTTCATCTCCACCAGCCGAATCACTTTTTCCGACAGACTCTCCGTACAGGCCAAGCTGTGCAGACCAATCTTTACCCTTTGATTTAACGTGTAAACCAAGCGCACGATCAAATGCAATGCCTGTAACCGTGTTAACTAAAGATCTTTCTGTAAACATAATGTCATTCGAGCTTTCTTGCAGCTCCATACTGATATTCTGCTTTTGGTGTCCAGCAGTAACTGCCAACCAATCCATACCGGTGTAGGTCATAGACATATCTTTAATTGTTGAAGCATTATCTGCAAAATCAACTTCAGTTACATATTTGAAATCATTCCATAGGGTACCTTTTAGGTACATACGTGCACGACGAATCTCTGTACCATTTGTTGCATTATCACCATCAATACCGTCGCCGCCGTTGTGAGCAACCGCATCCACATGCAATCTTGCACCAACCTTCATTTTGAACTGCTTATCTGCCGTAGCAAACTGAAGGCCTTTTTTATTCAGTTCAAAGGTGACATCATCTTTAGTAAGCGTGTCTTTTTTGCTTAACTGATTGTATTGAGCCTGGCTAATTGATTTATTTCCCAATAAGATGTCGAGTAACTCTTTATCATACGCTGTCGCACTGGTTGCCAACATTGCGCCACCACTTAGCAGCGCAATTTTGATCGCTGTTTTCAGATTACATTTCATTTTGTACTTCTCCTAAAATTATAAATTCGTGTTGCTAAAATTCGACAACAAGTTGTTAGAACGCAACGAAGATTAACTTTTATTTATGACAAACAAATGAATGAAATATGACAGTCGTGTGACAACGACAATTTTTTAGGAACCTCGGGGTTGAATAAATATGAATCGAATCATCTCTTACTGAGAAGCACACTCCAATAAAAGCGATAAAGTCGCGCCAATTACAGTGCTTGTTATATCTGATTTTCTGACAATGTGAGCAACCTCCTGAGGCATAACTTACATAATGTCAATTGACTTCTTTTTTCTAAAATAATCAATACGAAATAGCTGGTTAATGAGCTCCCTTGTTTTTTCTTCATCGAATCCTGGAGCTTTTCTATCAATATCTAGGTTTATACTTAGAGTTTGAATATGGTTCTTACATAGCTTTGGGATAAACCCCATGCTTTTAGCAAATTGATAAAAACTGGGATGAAAACGGTGCTGGCCAGCACCATAAGCATTGCGCTCCAGCACGACTGTTTTCATATTGTCATACCAAACATCTGCCGGAATGCCTTGAAAATACTCAAAGGCTAAACGGTGGCGCTCCTCTAACGTCTCATAGCGCATATTATCGGTGTAATGCACAAACAGTGCGCGACTAAAGCCTAGTACCGCGACAAACGCATGAATGGGGGTTTTACCACCCCGCATTTGTCCCCAGTCAACTTGCATCTGCTTGCCGGGCTCTGTTTCAAAGCGAATGATCTTTGCGGCCACCGCATTACCGCGTAGCTGAACCAAGTGCTCACGCACCCGGGTGATACCCCCGTCATAACCCTTCCCCTTAATATCGCGAAGAATGACAAAGGCACTTAAATTGATACGTAGGCTGTAGCGATAGTATTATATTAGGACGGAATGTCCCCAGAATCCCAATTTGGGCATGCGGGAATATCTGAGGAGATTAAGTTTCACCTTGACCCTCTCTTTTTTCTACTTCCGTGTAATGTTGCTTTTTCCAGCAAGCTTACACCACTGAAAGTGGCTAGGCCTCTATTTCTGCACGAATCAGCTGGGTTATTCGCACTTGAGCCTGTATATTCATACAACCGACTATCTGGTTAGCAAAACTTACTCTAGTATCGCTCGGCTTTCGAACAATGCTTAGCTTTCTTGGGAATACGATCTTCCGGCATCTGACACCTAAATTTTAAGTTAAAAGCTGAGCGAAGTCTGAAAATAAAAATAATCTGAATCATTGTTATTACTGGGCGAATCGGGTGTATTCTCAGCAAAGTCGCCTTTAAATAAGTGTGCCCAGCCAGTTTCCAGTGTCATATGGTTAGGTATAATTTTCCAGCGTAAGCGCATTTCCAGAAGTTGCCCTATATAGTTGCCGCTTTGTGCTGTTTTGTCGCGTAGCCCACCCCCGACCCAGCCATCTTTACTTTCTGTCAGCCAATGAGCTCGGTGTGCGACAAACCCAGTTAAATTTTGGCTTGGTTTAAATTTTAAACGAATGCCTGGTGTATTGATATTGCTACGAGCAAAGGCTCCCCAAATCCCCGTTGGACCATATTCAAAGCGGCGCGCACCATAAAGCGTGTCAAAGCGATTATTATCTCCATCATTGGGGTTTCTGTCGCCGCTGGCATAATCATATTGTAAAATTAATTGTGGTTGCCAAGGAAGGTCAAAGCTATAGCCTAGCGCCAGATGCCCAAAATAGGCAAAATGATTAAGACGAATTTGATCTGTTGCAGATGCAGTGCTATGAGAAGTCCCGCTTTGGACAACAGCTTCGATTTCAAAATCAAATTGTTTGGGCGCTGCTTTCTTAAACCAACGGAAGCCGGGTGTAAAAAGCCTACGGTTTTTAGTCGCTGTATCCTTGCTATCCTCTTCATTTAAATAGTATAAATACAGTTCAGCGGAGCTATTTAAAGGTAGTTTTTTGATACTGAAAAAACTACCTGCAAAAATACGTGAAAAACTTTCCTGGTCAAATTCAGCCCTCCCCGCTTTCAATGATGCTTGATCATTTGGTAGGCGAGACACGGGTAAAACCACAAAATTACGCCATTGCCAATCATTTGGTTGGCTGATAATCGTGTCAATACCGGTAAAATTATTCAATGTATTGCGGAAACGGTTACGTGCTACCAAACGGCGGCTTCCCACATCCATCGTTTGTCGTCCTGCTTTAATATTAAAATCTAAACCGTTGCCTAATAGACTATCACTGTGCCACGCCAGGTATGCTTGCGCTAAGTCTATTTCATTGACTAAGGTAGTGTTAACTGAGGTATTGCTTCCTTCTAAAGCAATGCGTGAATCAATAACTTCAGCCCCTATGCTAAAGCTTTCATAGTTTGCCTCAACAAGAACTGTGGTACGAAAAGAAAGAGCCTGCTCGCCCCCGTCCGTATTTTTTTTAAACGCATTATCGTAGTTTTCGTAACGTGTACGATGGTCAATTTTAACACTTAACCACTGGGGCAACTGTTTTTGCAAACTCCAGCTTTCCGTGGCACTCGTTAAATGGCTATAACTACTGAGTGCAAAAAGACAACACCAGACAAGGCTTAGTTTACTCACTTACTATCCATTTTATTTAAGAACGCATACGAAATACTGTATCCGCATTCATATTTTAATATAGAACCGAGAATTGATTAACCCTCACGAAATCGTGGCCAAATAAGAAACGCACTCTCAATGAGACTCAGGCAGTTCATCAGTAATTACAGAAATATAAACAAGGTCATTCATCCCAATTTTTAACATCAAATACGTTAAAGCGAGCCTCAGGATTCCCATTATAAACTCATGGGAATGACGAACCTTTAGCGCACCCTGATTACTTTTTGGTTGAACAACATTATATTAACTACCAAGAATAGTAAGCAACACCGAATCGTCTGTCAAATTAATTTTATGAAAAGGCAACAGTCATGAATAACACTAACTTAAGCCACACTTTAGCAGTGGTATTTACTTCTGTGCCTTACCCCTACTATTTCATGCTGATGGGCGGCTAATAATTGGTACTTTTGGGGCCGTCTTTTGATAGCTCTCGCCTTACCGGTCGAAGGCGGATGACTTTTCAGCAATTACGTAATAAAGAAGCTGGATTAAACCATGTTGTTTTTTCTTTTGACCAGAATGACAGCGAATACATTGATGATTACAGCGTTGAAGATAACCTCAATGACATAAAGATGACGCTTGATTCCTATCGCTTCTATCGTCCTGCCCAGGTGAACAATTAACACCTATGAAGATTACGTCCTTTTTAGACAAGTCTGACGTGCTATTCAGGCCTCATTATTGTTGGCATCATGGGCGCCTACTAGATTTACCCTATTTATCAAAAGAGATAGAGTCATAGTGGAATCAAAGCTTAAAACAATGATAAGTATTGTCGAAAAAACAACTATAGCCTCACCAAAAAGTTTTAAAACATGACAGGGCATAAAGAGAAAAACATTACTGAGCCAACAAAGGGATCCTTTCAGGTCCGCATAAGCTCTCGAAAGAAAGAATATTCACGCTTATTTAGCTCCTCTTTTATGGAGGAAAGTTGAAAGCCCATCAAGCTGCTAAGAATTGGCGTGATTCTAAAAAAAGAGTTATCCCGACTGTCCAAAGGAATATATCCATTTCCAGTAAGAACAATAGTAGCGGAACAGTTGGCGTATCAAGAGTCGTTAAATATGACAAACGGCGCAACTGCAATTACGTTCAATACGCAATCAATTGGATAACAACCTGTGGCGTTCGAAAAATAAAGACATTTAGCCTAGGTCGTGAAGACGTTTTATCTAGCCAGTTTGAAGCTCACGCCCTTGAGGCATCTAAAAACTTCCGCCGTAGTTGGGAACGACATGCGGATGAAAACACATTGAACCAATGTGTATGGTACACAATCTTAAACGAGGATTATCGATTCAACAGGCTAGTTGCGCCTGAAAATTAAGAAACAGCGGTAAAATGACGCTAATAATGAGCAAACTGATCCCAACAAGGGTTTTTAGGTATTTTTTTGTTAAAAAACCGTCATACAATACAAGGACGGGAGTAATGTCATCATACAAGGTCTCTTATAGTGATTTATAGTCCTTCGTCTCTAAGCACAGAATTATAAAAAACAAAACCACCTGTTGAGTCAGTACGCAACGAAGCAAATGAATCAGAAGGCAATGAGCTGGTGCAACAGGTGACCGAACCCAATGTGTTAACAACCGTTGAACAAATCATGGAAAAAAGCCTGTTGCTTAAGGAAATGCTCGACAATGGCGAAATTGGTATTGCCGGCGGGATGTACGATATTAAAAGTTGGCATGTTAAATTCTTTTCAGGCCAAAGAACCTAATTTATATACCATAGACCAGAAAAAAATAAGTCTTAGCCAATACAGTTCAGATTAACCCCATTAAAAGAGCTTGAGGCTATTTTGCCATCATGGACGTTACCTTTTCAGTTACTGGCGCAAACGACTAGGGCCTTGTAGCAAGCTAATTCGATTGCCGATCTCGGCAGCTAGTCACTTTGTTCGGACCATTTCGGGTTCAAAACTGGATGCGCTAAACAAAACGTAGCGCACTATTTTAGTGCAAAGAAAACAGATTGAAGGACCATTCCAGTGCGAAAGGACTGAAAAATTAGCTTCTGTTTGTTGTAAAACCTACAAAAATAACAAGTTAAGTTATTGGCATGTTAATTGCTTTTATCTATACCATTATTATTTAAGGACTATTACTATGAGCAAGAAATCTATTTTTAAGAACGTTTTACTTAGCAGTGCCATTTTCTCTGTTAGCTTGCAGACGTTTGCGTCTGATAACGCTGGCATGATTGAGTCACTTACTGGCTTTAACATCAATGAGACCCCTTTCCTCAAGGACTCTGGCTTAGAAGTCGGGGGCTGGGCATCTGCAGGGGCAACTTATACATCACACAACCGTTCAGATCGTAACAACGCACCGCTTTCATTTAACGATCGTAACAATGAATTACTACTTAACCAGTTTAATCTCTTCATTGAACGCGCAGTAAACACGGATGGAAATAGCTGGGATATAGGCGGCCGTATAGACGTAATGTATGGTGCTGACGCTCAAAACACTCAAGCCGCTGGCTGGGATTCCGACTGGACTACTTATACTAATGATGACAGCTATTACGATGTCGCTGTTCCACAGTTATACGCAGAAATTTATGCACCCATTGGTAACGGCATCACAGCCAAAGTAGGTCATTTTTATACTAGCATTGGTTATGAGGTTGTCACAGCACCCGATAATTTCTTCTATTCTCACGCCTATACCATGTTATATGCAGAACCATTCACGCATAGCGGTGTAAGCCTTAGCTATGACATAAGCGATAACCTCTCTATCAACGGTGGTGTTGTTCAGGGCTGGGATAACGTAGACGGCGAAACCAATCACTGGAGTTTTCTGGGTGGCTTTGGCTGGACAAGCGATGATGCAGCCTCTGCTGTCTTCGTACAGTTGATTTCAGGAAATAATGATTTCGACGGCGACAGCAAATCAGGCAGCACAAACATGTATAGCATCGTTGCGACGCATGACTTTTCTGAAAAATTGCATTACGTTTTCCAACATGACTTTGGTGAAACACGTGAAGGCAAGAAGAGTGATTGGTACGGTATCAACCAATACTTAACCTATGATGTTTCTGAGCAAATGGCATACGGTGTACGTTTAGAATGGTTTGGAGATAGAGGTGATGCAAACCGCGTTAACGAAACAGTCGGTGCTAACTACTATGCAATCGCATTGGGCGTAAACTACTCTCCGGTAAACTGGATGACATTCCGCCCAGAAGTTCGTTATGACAGAGCAGATGAAAGCGTATTTAATGATAATTCAGAGACTGATCAAGTATCAATTGCTATGGATGTGGTTGTAACCTTCTAAATACCCCCGTTCTCCTTATTTTGGGGACCTCCCTTTAATATTCTGAGAGCTTTGTACGAAATAAAAGGCCGTCATTATTTAAGATAATGATGGCCTTTTTAATAGCGCTATGAGCTTATCGACAGGCCACGTTTAGTGAAACAGCTTTCAGATACGCATTCAAAAAAGAAAAGCAAGAAAGCATGACTGCTTTCAGTGATGTTTAAATCCTTGTTGCTATAAAGCTGTTACAAATTCAGTGATCCTGCACTGGAGAAGCAACTAGCTAGAGACTTGCTGTTTCGTCGTTTCACTGGGCTCGATATTGCAGACTCTGCACCCGATCATTCGGTCACGGTAGGAAAGCCGATCACTCGCCCCCCCGCACAGATCCGTACGTGCGCTACTAACGCATACGGCTCCTACTTCAGGTATCTGGCGTAAAATCGCATTTCTGGATATGCATGAACAACTCGCACCTTGGGCAATGAGCGCCTAACCATAGGCCCAAACTTTGCCCATGTGATTGCATGTCGTTGACTGCGCCTGCGAAGCATTTTGTACCAGCGCTTCACTACCTCAGAATGAAACAGTGAAACACTTTTACTGTTTCCGGGCACACTGTAATAATTCATGTGCCCAGTCAGCACTGACCTTAACCATTTAAGAGTAAGACCTATACCGCTATGCATTCGTTCCCTCAGCTCAACTTGCACTGCGTTGATTTGCTTAACTAATCATTTTCTAATCGTCTTGCGCCCTAATTTGTATTCACCATTGCGTCTCGTTGTGCAGTAATTGTTGGCGTATGGCATAACGCGCCTCAACGGTTTGATCTTTGATCTGGCGCTCTAGTTATAGAGTTTACCGATTAGGTTGATCACCACGCTGGCTTTACTGGCTTTGACCTTCTTGCCCTTTAAAGCAAGAGAGAGGTTTTTGCGCCGATTTCATGACGCATACTATACCCAATAACGCCTATGTAACGGAGCTAAAAGACAAGGATTTATGCGGTTTCTGACGCCAAATATCGATTCCATCCAGCAGGCTATTGAGCGTTAATCCATCCAGAGTCAAGGGCTCATCTGACGCTCGATGCCAATGGAATCGTTGCTGCTCCTCATTGTGGAAAGCATCAGTGTGAGTCATGTGGCTCACTTTTCAACCGTTGGGGTGGCTCAGTTTTGCATTGTTGGTAACAGTTACAAAATACAAACAGTGCGTCGGTATAGGGTGAGAGCGACATTTCGGCCTCGATCAAAGCCGAGAGCCCATCAATCGATTTACGCATATCAACGGGATCTGCATACAGATAAACCTGAACATCAGGCCCGGGTCTGAGCATCAGCGAACCTCCCGCAAGCTCCGGCAAAGAGCGGGTAACACCTGCTCCAAAACGTCAACTGAAACATCCAGTTGAATGGCTGATGCAGTCAGCCTAACAGACACGACTTCTTTGGTAACCGTTATAGGAATAAACTTTGAGCTTGGTGCATCCTCTGCTCGTAACTGCTTGGCCCAATAACGAAAAGACGATGTCTTTAATGACTGTTGAGCGCAGTAGGACTTTTGGCTCATGCCACTGCTGCGTCAATTATCCAGTTGTTGTTTCCAGAAAAGGTGTTTTCGGCTTTATTCATGTGAATTCCTGTTTGAAGTTTAGGAACAGGATGCCAGAATAAGTCATCATTAGTTAGATGGGGTTTATGGAGCGCTTACCAACGTTTAACGAGTGATAAAGTAAGAGCTAAGAATCGCTTACATGCTTTTCAGTCTAAGAGAGCAACGCATACTGTTTTAATTCAAGATATGCTCGAGAGTATTGAGCATTATGAGAAGCATATTGCATTATTAACTGATGCAGCCGTAGAGATCATTCATCAAGATGATACTTTGAGCCAGCAGCTTCAAAGCTTGGTGTCTGCTAAAGGAATCGGTCAAACATCCACTATTGCCATCCTCGCTGAATTCTCAATATTACCCAAAGACATGAAGGCCAAGCAGGTTAGCCGCTATGCTGGGCTTTACGTAAAACCGTCTCAATCAGGCACCAGCGTAAACGGTGCCTCTCGGATAAGTAAAGCAGGCAATGCTTATTTACGAGCGGCTCTTTTTATGCCTGCTATGTCGGCAGTCCAACATGATGAAAATGCCAAAGCGTTTAAAGATGTACTGGTTGGACGAGGCAAAAAGAAGATCCAAGCCAACGTTGCTGTTATGAGGAAATACTTAACTGGCCTATGGTCAGTTTACCTATCAGGTGAGATCTTTCATTCAAGTAAACTCTTTAGCCCAGAGCATAAAAAAACTTGACCTTGAACAGAGTATCTACATTGGGTTTTTAACCTGCGACTACAGCAGGTTAAATAGCGAGAGGTTTTGTACTTTTACGTAGGCTTGTTGTGCGGCTTGCAGTGAGACTATTTGAAAGTTGAAGCGACTAATCGCCTCCGCGATATCGATATCTTCTATTTGTGATTTGGTTTGTTTTAAGCTCAAAATAAAATCCTGGTTGGTTTCATTTTGGCTATCAAGTACATTTAAACGCGCACCGAGTTGTGAGCGTACATCGAGTATACGGGCTAACCCTGTGTCGATTTGGTCTAGGTGGTCGTATAGGGGGATGGATATTTGGCGTGTGGTTGTTATATCCCCAGTAGTGGTGCCATCGGCAAAGGTTAGCCCCCCTTCTCCTTCATTATCGGCTAAGAGTTGTATTTCGTTACCGTTAATAATGCTTGCTGTTACATCAGTGTTACCCAGGCCCTGCTGGGTATTAATGGCTGCCGCTAAGTTTGTGGCGATTTGATCACTTGTTAGTGCCGTTGGGCCAGCAAGGTCTGTAATATCAACTGCTATATTACCTACGCCAACACCCACTACACCATTTGTATTTTCAAATTCATAGGTTAAGCCATTTATCGTTAATGTTTCCCCGTCTAAGTCCGTTAACACGCCATCAATAGTAAACGCCATTTCTTCTGCTGGCGCTCTATTGGTCGATAAATCGTTTGCTAAAGCATATAAGGTGCTAAAAATATCTTCTGGGTTACCATTGTTATCTTGTAGGTTAAAAAATACTTCAGCTCCCGAGTTACCATCGGCTAAGCTGCGGCCTTCTGCTATTTCGATAAACCGCTGGGATTGATCGCCTGTGTAGGTGTAAATACCCGACTCTGATGTACCGGTAAAGGGTTTGGTTTGGGTGTTAAACCCGGCGTATAAATAATCACCATTGGCATCTTTGGTGTTTGCTAAGGCGAGTATTTCATCCAGCCGTTGATACATTTCTTGCGCGATAGATATTTTATCGGTCGGGGTATTTACATCATTATAGCCCTGTACTGCAAGCTCTCTTACCCGCTGCAAATTAGACGTAACACTTTGCAAGGTACTCTCGGAAAGACTTAACCGGTTAACGGCATAATCATTATTGGATTGAAACTGCTCTAAACGGCTAAGCACCTGGTTTAAATCAAGCAGCTGCACGCTGCCTGCCGGATCATCCGATGGGTTGATAATGCGCTTACCCAACGATATTTGCTGTTGTGTATTATTAACTTTAGTCTGCTGCTGGAGAATAGAGTTAATACCCTGTTGGTGCGCTAGGCTTGTTGACATTCTGTTCATTTTATCTAAATGCTCCTAACAAGGTGTCAAAAATAGTCCGCGCGGTTAGCACCACTTGACTAGCCGCTTGGTAGGCTTGCTGAAAACGCACTAGATTGGCCGCTTCTTCATCTAAGCTAACTCCACTTATTGCATCTTTTGCAGCAATGGCTTGGTTCAAAAACCCTTGTTGAGCCGCCCCATTTACTTCGGCAGATTTGGTTCTACGCCCCACATCGGCAATAATTTGGCCATACACATCTTGGTAGTTGGCTGTGCCCTCTGACATGGTTTGTGTGGTTTGCAAACCCGATAAAGCCAAAGCATTTCTATTATCGCCAACACTAAAATTACCACCGGCATTATCACTCAGGTTAAAACTGTCACCGTCGTTAGGTTGGCCGTTTAATACGAAGCTCACATCGCCAAAACCGGTGATACTGACGCTAAATGACTGGCCGCTATCGGTACTAGCAACATAAGCTACGTTGCCACTAGCAACGCCACCCACCACAATATCGTACCTGTCATTCGCACTGTCGTAAGTTAAGCTGGTTGCCGCCAAGGTGCCCCCTGCATAAGCTGACACACTTAACTCGGTTAAGCTGGCTGTTCCTGTATTACTGGCCGTTGCCGTACTTATCGCCGGCATACCAATCGCTATATCTCGTGGGTCACTGGTGCTAGTTGAGAAATTTGCTGCGCCGTCTCGTGTTGGGCGAATTCTATATTCATCTCCTGAGGCTGTTGAACTTAAGTCTATATCTAAGCTATCAACGGTAATAGTGCCTGCGGAGATAAGACCGGTCGATGATGTGTTATCAGATAAGTTTGTAATGGTGTAGTTGGTCCCGTCACTCGTCAACAAGTAATCACTGGTTGTTAATTGTGAAATATCAGCTGCATAAGTAACTGTTAGCGAGCCAGTATTGGTCACATCCGCAGCAATAAGTACGCTGGGTTCAGAAAAAAAGCTAAGCCCCTGGTCACCATTTAGATCTACACCATTTGTGTGTTGATCGTTAAATGTTTGCGATAAGGTAACGGCTATTTGCCCTAATGTGTTGATGGATGGGTTTAACACCTCATCTCTAAACCTGACAATGCCGCCCATTTCACCGCCGGTCATAAAGCGCGTAATATCGACATTAGCGGTTTG
>Ga0209826_1001697_pt1 | contig 15113 bp, 13 predicted proteins | sample GOMGulsemesocosm_5_FD_184637 | JGI IMG/M metagenome (GOLD analysis project Ga0209826, IMG submission 184637) | Methane-oxidizing microbial communities from mesocosms in the Gulf of Mexico - GOM15C Gulf of Mexico (SPAdes) (version 2) | ecosystem: Environmental > Aquatic > Marine > Cold seeps... | reverse complement strand
GTGAACTTTAAGTTTAGCGGGCACTGGCGTTTAAATCTGTGGCGTATAAATACCTGACGATGAAACGAGAGGACAGAGGACAGAGGACAGAGGACAGAGGACAGAGGACTATTTTGAGAAAACGCGATGGAAGAACAAGGGAAAAAAGTCCGGCCCTCCCATGAAAAAGAGCCGGCAATCAGTGCTACGGAAAATACTTTGCATTACATTGGCGCTGCGAGACAGCGCCAAGTCATTGATTGAACAGACTTACAAAACTATCAGCTTCATCTATGAGTTACTTACTGCCTAGCGAATTTCATCGCCCACTTTTACAATTTTCATGGTGTTAGTACCGCCATGAACATTGACAAAATCACCCTTGGAGATGATCACCAGATCCTCTTCACCCACCGCCTCACGGCGCAGCAGTTCTTGCACCACGCTGTGGTTCATGGCTTCAGGCTGGATGCCTGAGGTATCAAAGGTGGTCGGCACCACGCCGCGGTACAAGGCCACACGGTTTTCAGTGCGCTGGTCGCGGGTAAGCGCAAACACCGGAATGTTCGAGCTGATGCGCGACATGGTCAGGGGTGTCTTGCCGGTTTCGGTAAAGCTAATGATGGCCTTCACACCGGCCAGATGGTTGGCTGTGTACATCACCGACATGGCAATCGACTCATCGACGCTGGCAAAGTTTTCGTGCAAGCGGTGCGAGGAGGTTTTCATCTTCGGCTGCAGCTCCGCGCCGACTATGACACGGTTCATCGCTTCGACGGCTTCCACGGGGAAATCCCCCGCGGCGGTTTCGGCGCTGAGCATGACCGCATCGGTGCCGTCGAGCACGGCGTTGGCCACGTCCATCACCTCGGCGCGCGTGGGCAGCGGACTGCTGATCATCGACTCCATCATTTGGGTAGCGGTGATCACCGGTGTGTTCAAACCCTGGGCGCGCAGGATCATGTCCTTCTGCACAGCGATCAAAGCCGCATCACCAATCTCCACGCCCAGGTCGCCACGGGCGACCATGACCGCATCAGAGGCTTCGATGATGCCATCGAGGATGCTCGGTTCAACCGCCTCGGCTCGCTCAACCTTGGCCACCAAACCGGCGTCGCCACCGGCATCAAGCAACAGAGCGCGAGCCTGATGTAAATCATCGGCAGAGCGCACAAAAGACACAGCCAGGTAATCCACGCCGATTTTTGCGGCCAGTTTAATATCGCGGAAATCTTTTTCCGTCAGTGCCGCTGCGGCCAAACCACCGCCCTGACGGTTAATTCCCTTGTTGTTCGACAACCTACCGGCAATCACCACCTTGGTTTCGATGCGGCTGCCATTGATACTCAATACCTCCAACGCCACGCGACCGTCATCGAGCAGCAGCCAATCGCCGGGGCTGACTTCCTGCGGCAACGAATGGTAATCCAAACCCACCTGTTGCTGGTTGCCGGCCTCTGACGCGATGGAGGCGTCCAGTACGAAGTCGTCGCCCACGCTAAGGTGGATGGGGCCCTCGGCAAAGCGGGCGATGCGAATCTTTGGGCCCTGCAGGTCGCCGAGGATCGCCACGGTGCGATGATTTTTTTCGGCCAGCTCGCGGACCTGCTCGGCGCGCAGCATATGATCTTCAGCGGAGCCGTGGGAGAAATTCATGCGCACGACGTTGACGCCCGCGTGAATCAGTTTTTCCAACACACCCGGTGCGTCGGTTGCAGGCCCCAGAGTGGCGACAATTTTTGTACGGCGTATCACGCAATCTCTCCTAAGTCTTCAGCAACGGCTCCAAAGGCAACCGCTTTGCGATTGGGCTCATTACGGGCGTTCATAAGGGCCAGGGTATTATCCAGCATGCGGTTTGAGAAACCCCACTCGTTGTCATACCAAGACATTACTTTCACCAGACGCCCGTTGACACGGGTTTGAGTGGCGTCAAAATTAGACGAGGCCAAGGCGTGGTTAAAGTCGACCGACACCAGTGGCTCGTCATTATAGTCCAACACCCCTTGCATGCTGCCCTGAGAAGCCTTGCGGATAATTTCGTTGACCTCTTTGGTGGTGGTTTCACGGTGTGAGACAAAGGTGAAGTCAACCAGCGAGACATTAATGGTCGGCACTCGTACGGCCATGCCATCGAGCTTGCCATCGAGTTCAGGCAGTACCAAACCCACCGCCTGAGCCGCTCCGGTTTTGGTGGGGATCATAGACTGGGTGGCCGAGCGAGCGCGGTAGATGTCAGAGTGGTAGCCATCATTCAGGCTCTGATCGTTGGTGTAGGCGTGCACTGTGGTCATGGAACCCTGATCTATACCCAATACGTCGTTCAATGCTTTGGCCACCGGCGCCAAGCAATTGGTGGTACAAGAGGCGTTGGAGATGATTTCACTCTCGGCTGTCAAGGTGTGTTGGTTAACGCCATAAACAACCGTCTGATCGACGCCGGCGGCCGGCGCAGAAATAATAACTTTTTTGGCTCCTGCGCTCAGGTGCGCCGCTGACTTTTCGCGGGTGACAAACAGGCCCGTACACTCATAAACCACGTCAATATTGAGCGCTTTCCAGGGCAGGTCTGCGGGGTTGCGTTCACTGCAGATTTGAATTTCGTCGCCACAGACCAGCATCTTATCGTCTTGTAATTCCACACTGCCGGGGAAGCGCCCATGTACCGAGTCATATTTAGTCAGGTGCACATTCAGTGACGCCTTGCCCAGATCGTTAATGGCGACAACCTGAATTTCGTTGCGGAAGTCTGATTCATACAGGGCCCGTAAAATATTTCGACCGATACGACCATACCCGTTAATGGCTACTCGAATTGTCATGGCTCTCTCCAGTGTGAATGTGGCGACCCAGCCGCCATCGATTATTAAATTAAGGTTTCTGTACACAGGTGGCCGCAGCGGCGCGAATCGCTGGCCAGTTCTGCTGGGCCAGGTCGTCACCGGTGACCATCCAAGAACCACCAACACAGAAGACGTTGGGCAACTGCAAGAAGTCAGTGAAATTGCCGGCGTTGAGGCCGCCTGTTGGGCAGAAACGCGCGGCGCTGAGTGGGCCAGACAGAGATTTCAACAGACCGAGACCTCCGACCGATTGCGCGGGGAACAGCTTTAGATGGTTCAGACCACGCTCCAGTGCAAAGAGCGCTTCCGACGGCGTCGCCACACCGGGCAGGAACGGCAGACCGGCTTCGTCAATAGCATCAAATAAGCGCGGGGTGGTCGCAGGGCTGACACCAAAGTCGACACCAGCATCGATCACCGCCGCCAGCTCTTCAGCATTGGTGACGGTGCCTGCGGCCACAATCAATTCTGGCAGCTCACGCTTAACCGCTGCGAGGGCTTCAATAGCAACGGGGGTACGCAGGGTAATTTCAACCGCGCCCAGGCCGCCTTCAAGCAGCGCCTGGCTAACACCAATGGCCTCTTCGCAAGAGTTCACGGTCAATACTGGTAAAACGCTGACCCCTTTGACCAAACTCTCAATGCTCGGTTTACCCAATTCGACTACTGACACAGCTCACACCCATTTCATTTAATGTAATTAACTTTCACTTATGAGATCCCTAACGTTCACAAAACCACCACAAGCGCCATTAATGAAAGTTTATTACATAATTATTGATCTGTACAAGGCTTGCTTAGTGTTTTTGGTCTTTTTTTGATATAAATACGTCAGACTAAACAGACGAAATTGATATATGGCCATTCTCGACAAGCTTTCAGACCCCAGTTACCGACTCAGTAAATCCGCGCGTAAGATTGCCGAGGTGGTATTGGCCGATTCAGACCTAGCCATCAACAGCTCCATTGCCAGCCTGGCAATCGCCGCTGACGTCAGCGAACCCACGGTCAATCGCTTCTGCCGCACGCTCGACTGCAAGGGTTTTCCGGACTTCAAGGTGAAACTGGCCCAAGAACTGGCCCAGCAAAAGAATAACCACAGCTCAAAGATGACCCGCAGCGTGAATGCCGACGATTCGATGAAGCTGGTGGCCGAGAAGATTTTTGAGTCCACCCACGCCAGCCTAACGGCCTCGCAAGCGGTATTTGGCGAGCAAACCGCCGAACGGGCCGTCGATCTACTGGCCCATGCGCGCTCAATCCTGTTTTATGGCGCGGGGGCATCTGGCTCTGTGGCGCTCGATGCGCAACACAAGTTTTTGCGTTTTGACACGCCAGCCATCGCCCATATCGATCACATGAACCAGCGCATGACGGCCGCGGGGCTCACCCATCAAGACGTGGCCGTGTGTATCTCCTACACCGGCCGAACGGTGTCTATGATTGAGGTCGCCAAGATCGCGCAGAACGCCGGAGCCACTATTATTGGCATCACCAACCCCGGCTCGCCCTTGGCCGATGTCTGTGACCTGGTGTTGGCAGTCGACTCAACAGAAAACACCGAACTCTATACCCCCATGACCTCACGTATCGACCATCTGGTGATGATCGACATACTGGCCACCGGCTTTGCCCTCAAACGCGGCCCACAGCTGCTGAAATTCTTCCAGCGCACCAGTGAAGTCTTACGTCCGACTCGAACGCCGATAGCGGATGACAAAGCCTGATTTTTAGGCAATAAAAAAGGCTTCCGAAGAAGCCCTTTTTATTGCCTATACACGGCGCTCGACCATGCGAGTGGACACCTAAAGCGGTCAGCGTTTAACGGTTGCCCGACACTTCGCTCGAGCGGTTGCCACTGCTGTTACCACTATTACTGCCACCATTGCTGCGTGGTTTGCTGCCCAGACCACCGCGGTTGCCAGAATTCCCAGCAGAGCGATTGCCACCAGCAGGGCTTGTGGCACTGCTGCTGTTGGTTCGGCCGGTACGCTTGCGGCGCGGAGCGCTGCTCGGGCCATCGCTGCGACCTGGCTGAGGTTTCTTCGGGCGCCTGGCTTTAATCGCACGAATTTCACGCGAGGCTGGCAGTGCGCGCTCAGGTTTAAAACCTTCGACTTCTTCACGCTCAATGTGGCGCTGGATAACGCGCTCAATATCCTGCAGTTGCTTCATTTCATCTTCACTGACCAGTGAGATGGCCTGACCGCTGCTGCCCGCGCGACCCGTACGCCCGATGCGGTGCACGTAATCCTCGGGAACGTTCGGCAGGTCGAAGTTAACCACCTGTGGCAACTGGTCAATGTCGATACCGCGCGCCGCAATGTCGGTGGCAATCAACAGGGTGATGTCGCCGTTTTTGAAGTCAGCCAGTGCTTTGGTGCGCTGATTCTGACTCTTGTTGCCGTGAATCGCGGCGGCTTTAATTCCATCGCGATCAAGCAATTTAACCAGTTTATTGGCACCGTGTTTGGTGCGGCTAAAGACCAGCGCCTGATCCCAACCATTGCTGCGTGTCAGGTGGCTCAACAGCGCTGTTTTACGGGTTTTATCCACTGGATGCAGCTTGTGGGCAATGGTTTCGGCCGTGGTATTTTCACGGGCGACACTGACTTCGGTTGGATTGTGCAACAGGCCGCGGGCCAGCTCGCGAATCTCGCCAGAGAAGGTTGCCGAGAAGAGTAAATTCTGGCGCTTGGCTGGCAGCACTTTTAGAATGCGTTTGATGTCGTGAATAAAACCCATGTCGAGCATGCGGTCGGCTTCGTCCAATACCAGCATTTCCAGCTCGTCAAAGCGCACCGCGCGTTGATTGAACAGATCGAGTAGACGCCCTGGTGTGGCCACCAGGACTTCAACGCCGCCACGCAGCTTTTGCATCTGCGGGTTAATCTTTACGCCGCCGAATACCACCGTGGAGCGCAGCTTGGTGTGTTGGCTGTAGGCCTGCACATTGTCGAGAATTTGCGCGGCCAGCTCGCGGGTCGGGGTGAGGATTAAAACGCGCGCTTGGTTGTTGGAAGCGCGAGGCATATCCAGTAGGCGGTGCAAAATAGGCAGGGTAAACGCGGCGGTCTTGCCGGTACCGGTTTGCGCCGAAGCCATCAGGTCGCCGCCCTGCAGGACAACAGGAATCGCCTGCTCCTGAATCGGTGATGGCTGGGTGTAGCCCTTGTCGCTGACTGCGCGGGCTATAGGTTCGGCAAGGCCGAGGTCGTCAAATGTCATGATCAATTCCTGTGGTTTGGCCGCTTAAGGCAAACCTTATCTCTCAGCTCTGCGTTTTTTGACAACGCCCAACTGACTTCAATTAGCATGTGGCAAAGACGGGCCTAGGCCGACAAAGCATGGAGGTACAAGACCACCGCCATGTGCAGGCACAGTGCTGTTAAAGCGCTCGGAATTTGGGGCAGAAGCTTAGCAAGCCGCCTTCGAGACACTCAATGCGCAAACCGTCTAACCGGTTAAGTAACTCACCGCGGCTCTAAGAGTGCAGAGTGCGAGAGTGCGGCATTCAGTAATTGAAGGCGTGTGACGGTGCAGGTTAATACCCACAACCAGACAAAACACTGGAGACAACTAAGGATGACGCGACTGACCTACATGGCCAGGCGCGCAGTCTAACACAAACAGGCCCCGTAATGAGCGGCTAAATAGAAATGATCCATCACAGCGGTACCCTGAGTCTTGGCTGTGTATCGATATACACAGACTCATCAGTAGACACAAACTATCGAGCTGCGGCTTAACCCCGAATAAAAGCCTTTCCTGCAGAGCTATCACTATTCGACAGGTACAGTACAGCAGCGCATAACGCGCAGACAAAAAAAGAGCGGAGACACCTGAGTGCCGCCGCCCTTCTTCATACAGACAAAAGAAAAAACTTACGCGCGAATATTCTTCTGCATGTGTTTGTGTACCGCGCTCATGTCGTTGGCGAGCACGTCAAATTTTTCTTCTCGCTCAAACAGATCACGCATGTGGTGTGGCAGAGCTGGGTCATCGGCCTGTCCCGCTTTCTTCACCGCTTCAGGGAACTTAGCGGGGTGTGCGGTTGCCAGACACACCATCGGGATATCGGTGCGGCGGCGTGTCTTACGCGCGGCCTGAACACCAATGGCCGTGTGTGGGTCGAGCAGGTATTCGGTCTTGTCGAAAACGTCACGGATCACACCGATCATTTCATCGTCGCTCAGACGGTAGCTGCTGAACAATTCACGAACGCTCTTCAGTGCATCTTCTTCGAGGGGCATAGAACCCGACTTAAACTCTTCCATCAACTGCTTGATGGCATCGCCCTTGCGGCCGTACATATCGAACAACAGGCGCTCAAAATTACTTGAGACCATGATATCCATGCTCGGTGACAGAGAGTGGATTAGGTCCTGCTTGGAGTGATCATTATCACTGATACAGCGGTGCAGAATGTCGTTGGCGTTGGTGGCAATCACCAGCTGGTCAATCGGCAAGCCCATCTGTTTGGCCAGATAACCGGCGAAGATATCGCCAAAGTTACCGGTGGGTACCGAGAAAGAAATAGGACGATGCGGTGCGCCCAGTGCAGCACCGGCGTAGAAGTAGTAGACGATCTGCGCCATGATGCGCGCCCAGTTGATCGAGTTAACCGCCACCAATTGACGACCTTCCGGCAAGAAAGACTGATCGCCGAAGCTGGCCTTAACCATATTCTGACAGTCGTCGAAGTTACCTTCCAACGCAATATTGTGAACATTCTTGTCCAACACACTGGTCATCTGACGACGCTGTACATCCGACACGCGGTTGTGCGGGTGCAGAATAAAGATATCGACGTTGTCACTGTGGCGACAGCCTTCAATGGCCGCAGAACCTGTGTCACCAGAGGTTGCACCCATGACAACCACTTTCTGGTCGCGTTTTTTCAGGATGTAGTCAAGCAGGTTGCCCAAGAACTGCAGCGCAAAGTCTTTAAACGCAAGCGTAGGCCCCTGGAACAGCTCCAGAATAAATTCGTTATGACCAGTCTGTACCAGCGGCGCAATGGCGTCGTGACGGAAGGTAGCGTAGGAGTCGTCGATGAGCTTTTTCAGGTCGACGTCGGGGATTTCGCCGTCGACAAACGGGGCGATCACTTTGAATGCCAGCTCTTCGTAGCTCAGGCCTGCAAATCCAGCGATTTCTTCCTTGCTGAATTTCGGCAGGCTCTCTGGTACGTAGAGGCCGCCATCGGAGGCCAAACCTGTCAGAACAACGTCTTCAAAAGACAAAGATGGCGCATCGCCACGGGTACTGATGTATTTCACGGTAACCTCTATGAGCTGCTAGGCAGCTAGTTGGCTGAAGGAGGCTTTTCAGAGAGCGTCCATTCAGCAACTGATAATGTAAATATTATAAACCTTGGTGCGAGCAGAACAAACCTGCGCCAATAGAGCGACGATCAGTCCAAGGACTCAAGGCGAATACGCGTCAGGGTGCCAGCAATCGCTTCCAGCGCCTCGATCTTTGCCACAGCGGCCAGCAGGTTTTTCTCCTGCGTGCGGTTGGTCAGTAAGATCAGAGGAACCTGCGCCGCGCCCGCGCTAGGCTCTTTTTGAATAACAGCTTCAATGCTGATACCTGAATCGCTCAGGATTTGAGTCACTTCAGATAAAACGCCGGGTTTATCGAGGGCGGTCATGCGCAGGTAATAAGCGGTTTCGACATCTTCAATGGGCAGCACCGGAATGTCCTGCAGGGCTGAGCTAGCAAAACCTAAGTGCGCAACACCCTGGACCTGCTCGGCGCCCAGTACACGGGCCATATCAACAATATCGGCCACCACCGCCGAAGCCGTTGGCTCGGCACCAGCACCTGGGCCACAGTACATGGTGGGGCCTACTGCATCGCCCTTGACCATCACGGCGTTCATCACGCCGTCGACATTGGCGATCAAACTCTTCTTCGGGATGAGGGTTGGGTGCACACGCAACTCAACACCCGCCGCGGACTGGCGTGCCACACCGAGGTGTTTGATGCTGTAACCCAGCTCACCGGCGTAGATCACATCCTCTGGGGCAATTTCACTGATACCTTCGGTGAAAATAGAGTCGAACTGCAGTGGCATGCCGAAGGCGATGGAGGCCAATATCACCAACTTGTGCGCCGCATCGATGCCTTCAACATCAAAGGTCGGATCCGCCTCGGCATAACCCAGCTCTTGCGCTTCTTTTAGTACATCGGCGAAGTCACGGCCCTTGTCGCGCATTTCGGTGAGGATAAAGTTACCCGTACCATTGATGATACCCGCCAACCACTCAATCTTATTGGCCGACAGACCTTCACGCAGGGCTTTAATAATCGGAATACCGCCGGCAACTGCAGCCTCGTAAGAGATGGTGACACCACGGGCTTCGGCCTTGGCGAACAACTCGTTGCCAAATTCAGCGATCAACGCCTTGTTAGCCGTCACCACATGTTTGCCATTGGCAATGGCTTCTTCAACCAATTCTTTGGCGATACCCGTGCCACCAATCAGCTCAACCACGAGATCAATATCAGGGTTGCGCACAACGTCGAATACATCGCGGGAAACATTATTACCGGAGGTATCACAGGCAGGATTGTCTCGGCGAGCGCCGACCTGCTCAACAATAATCTCAGTACCGGCTCGGGCGCTGATCTCACGCTGGTTGCGAGTTAATACGTTAAAGGTACCGCTGCCCACGGTGCCCAACCCACAAATACCTATTTTAACCGGTTTCAAGATTTACCTCTCCTCTTCAATACTCAAGCAGGCGCTTATTTGTTGCCGCTCAAAGTTATCGCTTGAGCTGCTAGTAGCGCTTAATTTGCAAGGCGCAGAGACATCTCTGGGCCGCTTACACATAAAAAAGGAGCACATTACTGACCCACTCTAGCCCTGTCAATCACGAACAGAGCATTACTCGCCGCCAGCTTGTAACTGGCGTGTTGCGCGGGTTAAAAAGTGGAATTAAATACCCAGCTGCTTGGCCAGTGCGGCCGCGGTTAAATAGCCTGGTAGCAAACTGCCGTCGGCCAAAACGATGGCCGGAGTACCGCGTACACCCAGCTTGCCGCCGAGGATAAACTGCTCGGCCACCGAGCTATTGTCACAGGTTGGCAGCTTCAAACCCGGGTTGTTTTTCATGCGGGTTAAGGCATCGCGTGGATCGTCTGCACACATGACACCGACCAGCTTGGTGTGCGAGGGAGAGTTCAAACCCGCGCGCGGATAGCCGAGGTAGTTCACCTCAATGCCCTTGGCGTTCATGGCAGGCACTTCGTTGTGCAGCTTGCGACAATAGCCACAATCAATATCTGTGAAAACATAGATCGACGCTTTCGTTTCACCCTCTGCGGCAAAGGTCACCATATCTTTTGCGGCAATGGAGGCCATGGCTTCACGGCGCTGGGGCAATAACGCCAAATCCTGCATATCAACAAAACCGCCTGGCATAACACCATAGAGCGTACCGGTAAGAAAGAAACTGCCGTCAGCGCTGACGTAGAGCAGCGGCCCACTTTCAACCTGCACCTGATAAAGACCCGGCACAGGCGATAACTCAACCTTGCCATAAGGCAACTCTGGGCGTCCCGAGCGCAGGCGCGACAGTATATTGGCCGCTACCGGTGCGGGCACCTGAGATTTTTCAGCCACAGGGGCTGTGTCCTCTGCCGAAGTCGATAGAGAAAAAGCGGCACTCAATGCCACCGCACCTACAAAAGAAAATAAAGATCGCATAGCGTTCACTAGACTCCAAAAGTCGATCTAAGGCTTAGCCCACAACCGATGGTTTTATTGTATTGCGCGCAACTCCAAAGGTGAGCGCAATAATGCTTATCAGCAGCCGTTCCACGACCACCTATATGAATACTCCCTTGGAGCCCCTACTGGCCCAACAAGTTCCTCACAGACCTCAACCTCGCGGATGATGCTCGGCGTGTAGGCTTTTCATACGCGCTTCGGCAACATGGGTATAGATTTGCGTGGTCGACAAATCACTGTGCCCCAGCAGCAGCTGCACCACTCGCAAGTCTGCCCCGTGGTTCACCAAGTGTGTAGCAAAGGCGTGCCGCAAGGTGTGGGGGGACAACTCAGTTGCAATGCCCGCCACCTGCGCCCAGTGCTTAATACGGTGCCAGAAGGTTTGCCGTGTCATCTGCTGACCTCGAGTGCTGGGGAACAGCACCTCACTGCTGCCTTTAAGCAGAGCAGGCCGTGCCTCCTTGGCATAGCGCAACAACCAGTTCATCGCTTCCTCACCCAGCGGCACCAAGCGCTCCTTACTACCCTTGCCCATCACGCGTACCACCCCCTGGCGTAAATTCACCTGCGCCAGGGTTAAACCCGTCAACTCACTGACGCGCAAGCCGCAGGCATATAGTACTTCTAGCATGGTTCGGTCACGCAGACCGATGGCCTCCTCCACATTGGGCGCAGCCAGAAGGCGAATGACATCGCCCTCACTCAAGGACTTCGGGAGAGGTCGCCCTTGCTTGGGGCTTTCGATGAGTGCCACCGGATTCTCTTGCATGGCATTTTCGCGCAACTGATACGCATAAAAACCCCGCACGCAAGATAAGAAACGCGCCGTTGAACGGGCTGAAATTTTGCTCTGCAGCCTATGCGCAAGGTAGCGCCCGACATCAGACTCCGACACAGCCAGTAAACCTGAGGGTAATTGCAGCCAGCGCGCCAAACCATCTAGGTCACGCCGATACGATGATAGCGAACTATCACTGAGGCCTTTTTCAACCCAAATCGCATCGAGGTAAAGGTCGATCGTACGCCGATCCTGTGCAGACACGAGGTCTTTCGTCGTACCTTGCCCCATCACTGAAGCCCTCTCACTTACTCATAAACAAGCCGCGTAGTTAACCACAAGTGCAAGTCACTGCCCACCGGCCTCACACATCATTGCACTTAATTGACCCACAGCTTTCACCATTGTGCTTTTTAATAGGCGAAAAAAAACCGAAGTGCCCTTGCGGTACTTCGGTTTTTCCTCACTAAGCTGAATCAACAAGGCCCATAGGCCCTATGATCACTTAGCGGCTTTAGCGCCCAGCTTCTCTTTAATACGAGCAGCCTTACCAGTCAGGTCACGCAAGTAGTACAACTTAGCCTGACGAACGTCACCGCGACGCTTAACCGTAACACTGTCGATCAAAGGGCTGTGCGTCTGGAAAGTACGCTCAACACCAACACCGTGTGACATCTTACGCACGGTGAAAGCAGAGTTAACGCCACGGTTACGAACAGCGATTACAACGCCTTCGAATGCCTGCAGACGCTCACGAGTACCTTCCTTTACTTTAACCTGTACAACAACAGTGTCACCTGGTGCGTAGTTAGGCAGGTCAGTCTTCAATTGTTCTTGTTCAAGTTCCTGGATCAATTTGCTCATGGTTTGCTCCTAGAGTCATCAAGCATGTGTAGCTTCACAGCTAGAAATTGGTTTCGTCTACCACCACGAAACCAAATAAAGTTTAGTGTTTGTCCGCCCTTTCAGCGTTACATCAATTGCCTGCACTGTCTTCATGCTGGAAATCGGATAATAAGCGCTGCTGCTCATCGGACAAATCGAGCTTTTCAAGAAGATCTGGGCGTCTCTGCCAAGTCCTTCCCAACGCCTGCTGCAACCGCCAGCGGCGTATTTTTTCGTGGTTACCTGACAGTAGTACGTCAGGAACCGTTTGCCCATCGTGAACTTCTGGGCGGGTATAATGTGGACAGTCCAGCAAACCTTCCGAAAAAGAGTCTTGCTGGGCCGACTGTGCATGCCCGAGGGCACCCGGTAATAACCGAACCACAGCGTCAACTAACACCATTGCCGCCAACTCGCCGCCACTGAGCACATAGTCACCTATGGAAATCTCAGCGTCGACATGCGAGCGAATAAGGCGCTCATCTATACCTTCATAGCGACCCGCAACCAGCACCAGGTTAGAACCCGATGCCAGCTCGGTGGCCCCCTGTTGCGACAAGGTTCGACCTTGTGGCGACAGATAAATCACCTTGGCTTCAGCGCCAGCCCAAGCTTTAGCGGCGTCAATGGCATCGCGCAGTGGCTGAATCATCATCAGCATACCCGGCCCACCGCCATAAGGGCGATCGTCCACGGTTTGGTGGCGATCACTGGTAAAACTTCTCGGATTATAAAACCCCAGTTCTACCAGCCCTTGCTTAACGGCTCGTCCGCTGACGCCATATTCGCTAATCGCGTCAAACATTTCAGGAAACAGCGTAACGACCGCCACACGTAAAGTTGCTTCGCGCAACGTCGCACCTCGCTAATCCCAATGAGTTCCAAGTTAAACCGCCTGAGCCGCTTAAAACTCTGGATCCCAATCAACCGTAATTTGGCCTGCCTCGAGGTCAACGCACGTCACAAACTGTTCTGGTACATAGGGGATCAAGCGGTCTGTATCGTCGATGCTGTTCGCATCGGCCTTAACCACCAGCACATCGTTCGCACCGGTTTCCATCAGTTCCGCGACCCGCCCCAACACAGAGGACTGTCCGTTGTACTCGGTAACCACCTTAAGGCCTTCAAGCTGGTGCCAGTAATAATCGCCGGTGTCTAACGCCGGCATCTGGCTCCGCTCTACAGCAATGGTTACACGGCTTAGAGCTTGTGCTTCATCTCGGTCATCAAGACCCTTGATGTGAGCAACCAAACCCTTGCCATGAGCTCGATATTCATCGACCTCAATCGCTTTAACGCCATGCTTGGTTTTTAACCAAAGTGCGCCGTAGCTAAATATATTCTCCATCGGCTGGGTATCGGAGATGATTTTAACCCATCCCTTTACACCAAATACCGTGGTGATACGGCCAACATCGACCAAATTGGAGCGACTTGTTTTGCTAGCGTCCTCTCCCATAGTGCTGTCAGCCTTCTACGTCAGCAATCAAGCAGCTGGAGTGTCTTTCAACAGCTTAGCTACGCGATCTGAACACTTTGCACCCTGAGCAACCCAGTGTGCAATGCGGTCGCGGTCAACACGCAGACGCTCTTCCTGACCAGCGGCGATAGGGTTGAAGAAACCAACGCGCTCGATGTAACGGCCATCACGGGCACGGCGGCTGTCAGATACAGAGATGTGGTAAAATGGGCGTTTCTTTGAACCGCCACGAGCTAAACGAATGCTTACCATAGTAAGTCTACTTCCTATTTAACGAACACCGGGTTCGTTCTAAGTTTCGTGCTGTGCCTCACGGCATGGCACACTAAAAATGTTCTCAATTCTGTACTACGCGAATATAGGCCCGCGAGAGGCGCGGAATTCTAAGCGAAAGCAAAGTAAATGTATAGCGTCGGTGACAGAAAAATACGTCAGCGGCAGCCCTTGCAGGACGGATAACCCACCCACTGACAACAACCGCTTACTTTCCAAAACCAGGTGGAAGACCAGGCATGCCGCCAGGGGGCATGCCACCGGGAGGCATACCGCCCCCACCGCCCAGCATGCCACCCATACCACGCATCATTTTGGCCATGCCGCCGCCCTTCATCTTCTTCATCATTTTCGCCATCTGCTTGTGCTGCTTAAGCAGGCGATTGAGATCCTGAATCTGGGTACCAGAACCTATAGTAATACGGCGCTTACGCGATCCATTAAGGATATCTGGGTTGCTGCGCTCAGCCTTGGTCATGGAGTCAATGATGACGGTCATGGTCTTAAACTGCTTACCCATATCGGCTTGCTCGGCCATCTGCGCCATACCGCCCATACCCGGCAGTTTTTCTAACATGGAGCTCATGCCACCCATATTGGCCATCTGATCGAGCTGCTCACGCAGGTCTTCTAGGTCAAACTTCTGACCCTTCACGACCTTGGTCATCAGCTTTTCGGCTTTTTCCTTGTCGATCTTCTGCTCAGCGTCTTCAATCAAACTGAGAATATCGCCCATTCCCAAGATACGAGAGGCAATTCGGTCTGGGTGGAAGGGCTCCAGGGCATCAACCTTCTCGCCCATGCCTAAGAATTTGATAGGCTTGCCCGTCACGTGACGAACCGACAGAGCGGCACCACCGCGCGCATCACCGTCGACCTTGGTCAGAATCACGCCGCTGAGAGGCAAGGCCTCACTGAAGGCCTTGGCGGTATTAACCGCATCCTGGCCGATCATGGCATCGATCACAAACAGCGTTTCTACTGGGTTAACCGCAGCGTGCAGGCCTTTAATCTCGGCCATCAGCTCTTCATCAATTGCCAAACGGCCAGCGGTATCGACGATCACCACATCAGCGTGGATCTTTTTAGCGTGAGCAACGGCATTATTAGCGATATCAATCGGGTTCTGGT
>Ga0209826_1001695_pt1 | contig 15122 bp, 17 predicted proteins | sample GOMGulsemesocosm_5_FD_184637 | JGI IMG/M metagenome (GOLD analysis project Ga0209826, IMG submission 184637) | Methane-oxidizing microbial communities from mesocosms in the Gulf of Mexico - GOM15C Gulf of Mexico (SPAdes) (version 2) | ecosystem: Environmental > Aquatic > Marine > Cold seeps... | reverse complement strand
CCGTCTCCCCCCCTTTTAGCTCAGCCGCCACAGCTTGCAGAATTGAAAATGAGACTCTTTGACACTCGCGAAAATTGTCTAGCTGGCTTGCTGAAAAGTTGTGTGTTTTGATTAACATAGTTCAACCATAGGGCAATGTACTGAAGGCTGACATTTAGTAGCCTTAGATGTAGTTATCACGCCAGACATTAATTAGTGGATTTTCTTGAAGCGGCTAACACCAAAATAAGTGCCGTTAGTGCCGGTAATCCTTGCGTGAATAGAATGCTTGTCTTTGCCGTAATACCACCAAATATCCCCGCAACGACGACACAGCATAAAAAGAATATTTTGACGTCGAGGCGATTCACTAACAGCCCCCAAAATAGGCCGGCAGCGAGAAAACCATTATAGAGCCCTTGGTTCATCGCGAGAACGGCAGATGACTCAGCCACCTCTGCCGTCATTGAAAATATTTTATGCCCTATTGCATGATTCCAAAAAAACATCTCCAATATTAGAAATCCTATGTGACTTATTGCTACCAATACGGTAAAAAAATTTGCCAATAATTTAATAAGTTAGTACTCCTATATCTTTTGTGTGACTCTCAGTTATGCGCTGCCTACAACTCACCTAACGCCTCAAACAGGGGCGAGGGTTTCGCCGTCCCGCGCCGAAGGCGCCTTCCTGCCTTGACTTGTTGGCTCAATTTCTAAAAGGTGGTTGTAAAAGTGCATTGCATGCGCCCTTTCATACTCCAGCTTGGTCAGTTTTCCATATGCGAAATGCTGTGCTAATGGACCGGTATAGCTACGAAACCGAATCATCGATTCTCTGAATCGTCTGTATGCATTCGCAGTATCTTCGCTTTCTTCGATCAAAGGAGCCCCCGGAATATGTTCGTTCAGGCCATGAATCATTTCTCCCTTTGCAGAAAATGCGGCGTACGCCAGTTTACCAACCGTATTCTTGAAGAGGGCGGGTTTGTGGTCAGGAAATTCAGACATCGAAAACTCTACACTTTGCGCACAATGAACAAGTATGTGACCGAGATTCCAGTCTCCTAGCGTCATGATATTTTCGTTCATTAGATCATCTAAAGCTTGAAGGCAGGCATCTATCGTAAGCGACCTACTGTTTGACCGGCTGCCCAGCCAAACAGTACCACTGGTTGCCAATACAGCCCCACCAGCAACAACTCCCAAGAGAAAATTTCTACGGTCCATCTAATCACCCAATAGAGCTAACACTTAAATAATGAACGATATTAAGGCCGCTATTGCTGCCTTAATATTTATGCACTTCGGTTTTTATACAGTTAACGGCTAAAGTCTAACTATTAACTTACCTTTGTTTTCACCTGTGAAGAACATATTCAAACCGTCAATGGCCGACTCTAAACCTTCTAAAATGTGCGAGCGGTGTTTGATTTGGCCAGCCATCACATAAGGTGTGAGCTTGCCAATCAGTTCAGGTACTTGTTGATAGTGATCGGGCATGGTGAAACCCTGAATGGTCAAACGGCGCTTGAGTACGCTCACCCAGCTTGGGCCTGGTGAAGGCACTTCTTTAGAGTAGTCGGCGATTAATCCACAGACCATGACGCGGCCATGGGCGTTCATGCGATCAACAATCAGGTTTTGAATGGGGCCGGCGGTGTTTTCGAAAAACAAGTCGATACCATCGGGTGCCGCTTGCGCAAGTTGAGCGTCCAGGTCGTCAGACTTGTAATTAATGGCGGCATCAAAGCCGAGGGTGTTCACAATCCAGTCGGCTTTTTCATCGTTGCCGACCACACCGATGACGCGAAGACCGTCGGCTTTTGCAAGCTGCCCAACGATGGAACCGACAGAGCCCGCCGCCCCCGTTACGATAATCGTCTCGCCTTTTTTCGGCTTGCCTACGTTAAAGTAACCCTGCGATGCGGTGATACCCGGCAGTGCAAAGATCGACAGAACGGCTTCGTCTGGTAGGGGCGCATCGGCTTTGTTTAGGCCTTGGCCTTCGGATAAAAAGTATTGCTGCCAACCCATCATGCCCATGACGCGGTCGCCCACTTTAAAGTCCGGGTGGTTACTCTCAACGACTTCACCTATGCCGGAGCTGCGCATCACCTCGCCCAATCCAACCGGTGGGATGTAGCTGTTGGTGTCCGCGCTCATCCAACCAAACATAGCCGGATCTAGGGACATGTGATTTTGTTTCACCAGCAGTTGGCCAGGCCCTGCTTTCGGGATTTCCTTCTCTACTATTTCAAAGAGCGCTTTGGTGATGGGGCCGCCGGATGGGCGTTTAACAAGGTTGATCGCGGTGTAGGTGGTCATTGGCAGGTATCCGTTTGTCTATTGAGCCCAGAGGCTATTAGAGGTGTTTTGATCTGGTTTGAAGCATGTCATCTATTTTCCTGCTTAAATAGCGCCTATATTGCTATTCTTTGTTGTCTTTATGACAATGGCTGTGATGAATACTGTATTTTGAGCAGATTTGGATATGTGTATAGAGAGGGCAGCTTGGATCAATTTAAAGCACTGAAATACTTTGTGAAGGTGGTGGAGTTTGGCAACTTTACCAAGGCGGCTCGTTTTTTTAATGTGCCGGCGTCTTCTGTATCCCGGCGGGTCTCCGATTTAGAAAACAGCTTGGGCGCCATACTCTTAAAGCGCTCTACCCGTGTGGTAAAACTCACCGAGATTGGCCAAGAGTATTACCAGCAGGTGGGTGGTGTGCTGGCGCAGTTAGAACAGAGCAACGAGGCGGTACGCGCCTATCAGACACAGCCCATGGGCACATTGAATATCAGCACCATGACGGGTTTTGGCCAGCGTATTTTATTGCCACTGCTGGACGAGTTCAGTGAGTTGTACCCAGAGGTGGTGTTGGATGTTCACCTAAGCGATGAGCTTTCGGCCATCGGCCGCGATGATGTAGACATTGCCATTCGTGGTGGCTATGCGCCTAACGAGCGGGTGGTGGCGATTAAGCTGATGGGAAACCAGTTTATACCGGCAGCCTCATCAGCATACCTCGAGCAATTTGGAGCCCCCAAGCATCCGCTGGAGTTACGTGATCATAAGGGTCTGTATTATAGGACCCCCAATGGCCCCACGCCTTGGATTTGCGAGCTGCAGGGGCAGTGGCAGGATGTATCGCCGCCTGTGGCTGCTACCAGTAACAGTGGTGCTTGGTTGATCGCAAAAGCGATACGGGGGCAGGGCATTGTGATGTTGCCTCGCTGGGTATTAAAACCGTATCTAGAGCGAGGTGAATTGATCGAGTTGAATCTAGAGCCTGTCGTGAGCACCACTCTAGATCCAAACTTTGGCATTTTTCTGTTGTATCAGAAGCAGCGCTACCATGTGCCGAAGATAAAAGCCGCGGTTGATTTTTTGGTGGCCCGTGTGCGCGATGTTTATTAACAATGAAGCGCGGCTTGTTTGGCGTACAGGTTTTCCCTAAGCGTTATTAATGGCGCTGCGGCGGGCGCGTCTCGAGCGTCGCCCCACCACCACGTGGCTACTCAATATCAAGGGCAGGCTAACCCCCAAACTTAAGTGAAACCAACTGACCCACTGGCGGATATCCTCACCGCTTAGGTAGTAGAGGCAATAGCCACCGATCATCTGCAGCCCGACAACACTGGCCAAGGTGATACCTATGTTGCGCGAGCGCTTGGTTTTCCAGCTGGCCGGTAGGTGCGCGGCGAGCATGGCGCCAAACGACATCATCATTAAAAAGGCGCAGGCACCGTGCAATTGTAATAGGGGGAATTGCAGTGGGTGTTTCTCCGGCCCGAAGTCGCCTTCTATGGTGACCCAATTAAGCATGATAAAAAAGGCGAGGCCAGTGCATCAGCTCAGCGCGGTGATGGTATGAAGACTAGGCGAAAGAGCAGGGCAGCTTGACAGAAAGGGTGGCCAAAAATTAAAAGTTGGTGTTATGGGTTAGGTGTTATTACCGGTTTACGGCCTGCATCGAGATCACTCGTATCAGACCTTGGGCGTTACTTAATGTCGGCATCTCCCTAGAGTATCTAACACTCTTCGGGCGAATACTTAACATGGCGCGAGCATAGCCTGTCGAGGAGTTACAAGCAGCTAGGCTGCTGTATAAGACCAAACTGGGTACTTTTAAAGTAGAGGTCTCGTTACAGGTCGGCAGACCTATGTTCTAGGAAAGTTATGCAAGTCGTAAAATTTATTCATCGTCATGCTCCTGATTTAAAAAATGTTCCCAATAGGGGTTGTCTCCAAAATGAGAGGCGAGAAAATCGATGAATGCTCGGACTCGTGCAGGCACATGCCTCGTCTGCGGATACACCGCATAGATATTCATGGCATACCATTTAAAATCCGTTAGCACGGGAATCAAAACCCCACGCTCCACTGCGCCATGCACAATAAAGCTGGGTTCACAGAGTATACCCAAACCCGCTACGGCCGCTTCCACCAGCGCATCGCCGTTAGTAGCGCGCATGCGCAAGGACACCTTTACTTTGGCAGGCTGATTATCTTTGTCTCGGTAATGCCAGGTGTCTGGTTGATCGAGGTTGCCATAACACAGCGCTGGCAACCCCGATAAATCTTGAGGCGTCTCGGGCGTGCCATAGCGATTTAAAAAATTAGGAGAAGCACAAACCACATGACGCACTGACGCCAGCTTACGCGCCATGAGTGACGAGTCCGCAAGCGTACCGATGCGAATGGCCAAGTCCAAACCTTCTTCCACGAGATCTATGCGTCGGTCACTCATGTCTAGGTCTATCTTGATCTGTGGGTGTAGATGCATAAACGCCGCGATGGCCGGCGAGAGGTGAGCCACGCCAAAACTCAGGGGGGCGGCAATTTTTAAAGTGCCGCTTAGGGTCGTCGCACTATTACGAGCTTCCTGTTTGGCCTCCTCCAATTCATCCAATACGCGACCACAGCGCTGGTAGAATTTCTCCCCAGCTTCGGTGAGGTGCATTTTTCGCGTGGTGCGCTGTATCAATTGCACATCCAGACTGGACTCCAATTCCTTTAAACGGCGGCTTACTGCTGAGACAGCAATACCCATTTTTTCGGCAGCCTTACTGAGGGAGTGGTTCTCCACCAAGGCAATAAAGGTCTTTATCTGGCTAAATTCATTCATGACCGCACTATATTTCTCTTAATCGCAAAAGTATATTGTAAAGATCGATGTTTATCGTCTTGCAGGCAATAATTATAGTGATTGCATGTTTGAGGCATTCCCTCTAACGGCATTCATTACACAATTCACTGCACCAACGAGAGACATACACATGACACATTTTATCAATAAAAAAGCATTGGTATTAGGCGGCAGCAGAGGCATAGGCGCAGCCGTGGTGGCTCGTTTACAGCAAGACGGCGCTGAGACTAGCTTCACCTACGCAAGCTCTGATCAAGCGGCTGCGGAAGTGGCAGCTGACACAGGGGCCCAGGCTATTAAGGTAGACAGTGCTAATCGAGAGGCGCTGGCATCCGTGATTCGCGATCAAGGCGCTTTGGATATTCTGGTGGTGTGCGCCGGCGTACTGGTTATGGGTGATGCACTGGCGTTGGATCCAGACGATATTGATCACATGCTGGACATCAATGTACGTAGCCCTTATCACGCCAGTATCGAAGCGGCTAAAAGCATGAACGAAGGCGGTAGGATCGTTATCATTGGTTCAGTCAACGCCGATCGCATGCCAATGGCCGGCGGGGCAGCCTATGCTTTAAGTAAATCGGCCATGCAGGGGTTTGTGCGCGGACTGGCACGTGACCTTGGGCATAAAAATATTACCGTCAACAATATTCAGCCCGGCCCTACGGATACTGAAATGAATCCGGAAGATGGCCCTATGAAAGACGCGATGCACTCCTTTATGGCAATCAAACGTCATATCAGGGCAGAAGAAGTGGCCGGTATGGTCGCTTATCTCACAGGCGCTGAGGCGGGTATTATTACCGGTGCACAACATTCTATCGATGGTGGCTTTTCGGCCTAACTTCTCAGTTTTTCTTAAAAAAGCTGCGATTTTATTGCAGCCGTATTAACGCTTAACGAGCGAACCGTATGGGACAGACCATGACACAGAAAATTTTAAGAATCGATGCGAGCATGCGAAAAAATGGCTCTTACAGCCGCACCATTGGGCACAGGTTAATCGCTCAGCTGAAAAGTAAAACATCATCAAGTGTAAAAGAGCGAGACCTTGCCGATGGCATGCCCTTTATCAATGAAGCATGGATAGGGGCAAATTTCACCGATGTCGCAAAACGCACCGCCGAACAGCGGTCGGTATTGTCCTTCTCCGATGCTTTAATCAGCGAATTAAAAAATGCCGATACTCTGGTGATGACTCTTCCAATATATAATTTTAATGTTCCAGCCGCCTTCAAAGCATGGATAGATCAAGTCGCTAGAGCTAATGTCACTTTTCGCTACGGTGACAGCGGCCCAGAAGGTTTGCTCGAAGGTAAAAAAGCTTATGTGATAATCAGTTCCGGTGGGACGCAGTTAGGCAGTGATATCGATTATGTCTCCGACTACATTCATCACGTTTTGGGTTTTATCGGGGTAAAGGATGTGACCATCATCGATAGCAGCGGTTTAGGCCGAAACGAAGAAACCGTTATCGCCGATGCCCATGCGGTCATCGACGCTATTTAACGACAACGTAATTATTTTTCCTGAAATCCGTAAGGATACCAACATATTTGGAGTTGAAATGTCGTATGAAATTCTAGTGGGTTTGAATGTTTTGGATGATCAAAAATATAATGATTACCGAACAGCAATGAAACCAATACTTTCTGATTATGAAGGGTTCTTTGGTTATGATTTTAAAGTTTCTGACGTTTTGATTCCAGAGGGGGGTGTTGATATAAATAGAGTGTTCACAATAAATTTTATCAGTAAAAATAAAAGGGATGAATTTTTCTCGGATCCAAAATATTTAGCCGTCAAAGAAGCGTATTTTGTAAAATCTGTAGGCAGTACAATATTAATGTCAAGCTACGAAAAAGACGCTTAATATTGATGTGAACAGTCACCTTTTTGGCGGGTATTCACTGATGCACCGACTTTGATGGGTGTTGCTGTTGTCGATTTTATAATGAACCCTTAACCACCTAATGACGGCATTGTTGCAACAGTGACAATGTTTTTCTGTCTTGTCCGCTAGCTGACCCCAAATCGAGCTTGATTTCATTAAGCCACTTCATCCCTCTAAGTATGAACAGTTTTTCAATAAGACCAGCCTCGCAGGAGAGGGCTATAAACAGCGTACATCATCCCAGTTTATTGCCAGATCATATTGATCAGTATTGCGATCAATATTCAGTGGCAAATATGTCCGTGCATTTTTGCACATCCAGTGCCAAAAAAAGACTATTCCTAACGTCTGGAGTACCCAATAAGGTACCGAGTGTTAACTGTATACAGATATTCAAACCGGCGGAGGTAAGCCAGTATGTCAAAACCAGTAAATAATAAGCTCACCCTCATCAGCCACAAGCTCTGTCCCTATGTGCAACGTGCAGTCACGGCACTCGAAGAGAATGGCGTGCCGTATCAGCGTATCGATATAGATTTGGCTAATAAACCCGATTGGTTCAAAGACAAATCGCCATTGGGAAAGGTTCCTGTGCTGGTGGTCAATGATGCAACCGTATTATTTGAATCGGCTGTTATTAGCGAATACATCAACGACACCCATCAAGGCAAGATGCTGGCCGATCAGCCATTAGAGAGAGCAAGGCAACGTGCCTGGATAGAGTTCGCCTCAGCCACGTTAAATAACATTGGCCAACTCTATAACGCTGATGATGAAATACACTTTTCCGCAGCAGAGCACCAACTCAAGAAAAAGTTTTCACAGTTGGAAAAAAATCTTGGAAGCAGCGACTATTTTAGCGGCGCCAAGTTTTCACTGATAGATGCAGCCTTTGCCCCCGTCTTCAGGTACATAGAGGTATTTGACGACTTACTCGGCCGGGAGTTTTTTAAGCATCAGCCGCGTATCCAACACTGGAGACAACAGCTTGCACAGAGGCCGGCCGTGATTAAAGCCGTTAGTCCTGACTACCCTGAACGGCTGACTGAATTCTTGGCTGGCCGAGATTCAAAGATTGGTCGACTTGCACAGAACACAATAAACCTCAGGGAAACTGCATAAATTAATCATAAACAAGCAATCAGCTGAAGATATGGAGATTATGTTCTTGTGACGGGTGGAGCTTGATGGACAGACGTATTTTTTTTCACATAGGTGGGGTGGTACAAAAAAACATTGGCGCAACCCATGGGCAAGGCTTGATGGTTACTGTCTTTTAATTCGCCAGCGGAGATGGCTAAATCCAAGTTGTTCTTGATTGAATCCTGAGCGCTGGTCGGTTTCTGGAGGCTGCCTGTCGGTTTTAATGTTTGTTTAATGTTTGTTTAATGTTTGTTTAATGCCGATTGCCGATTGCCGATTGCCGATTACCGATTACCGATTACCGATTACCGATTACCGATTACCGATTACCGATTACCGATTACCGGTTACATGCGTTAGTGTAATCATTAACGGCGTTATACATAACGAAATGACTGTTTAAATGTGATGAAAATAGTATTCAAAATGGCACCTTGTCTATCTTTTTTAAGAAACCTAGTTCTATAAGTGGGGTCATGTAATTTTGTGGTTTTCTGGCTGCCTGATCAGACAGTAGTTTAATCATGCTTTCTTTAAAATCGAGCCGAGGGTGGTCTGCTAGTACTTCTGATAATGTTGTTTTGTGAATGTCGTTAATCCATAACCCTGCCACATCCGCACCCGCGCCGAAATGTAACAGCGCAATTTCGGGGTCTAATTTATGCGCTATGCCCACGGTATTATGGTGCACAACCATTTCATGGACTAAATCGGCTTTCTCTGAGCTTAGGTCATGGGAGATACAAAACGATCGAGCAGCTTTAGCACCATCAATTTCAAAGCTGTTGCCACTGTCAAACGTCGAGGTTAAACCAAGGTCATGCATTATTGACCCAAGAAATAGAACTTCCTTGTCGAAAGGTTGCTTAACCTTGTGTGCCATTGAGACACCAAAGGCGTAGCTGCGCAGACAATGGTTAACCAGGTGGTCTGGGCTGCACTCAATAACCATGTCTAAGGCCCTCTGGCAGTGTTGAGAGTCCGGCATGTGGTATGCCTCTTTTGCTACGTACCTAATGTGATCTCTTGACATGAATCTACGTGTACGCTGAGAGGCGTGGGTTATATCTGACGAAATAAAACTGCATATCAGACAGGTTTTTGTCGGTATGTCTTTGCTTCTGGTTAATTTCATCTGTTTTCTCTTGATTTTGTACTGGTTCGAACATTAATATAAAACCCATGCTTTCCTGTGTCAATATTAACTTGCGGATCAGTACAAAATGGCAGCTAAACGAGGACGACCCCCTAAATATGACTCTGATGAAGCTCTGGGTAATGCTATTAGGGTTTTTTGGGCGAAAGGCTTAACAGCGACATCATTGGATGACTTATCCGATGCGATGAATATGAACAGACCAAGTATCTACAATGCTTTTGGTGGTAAAGAGTCAATATATCGAAAAGCAATGGCACGGTTTGTTGATCAGCTTGGCGAACAGCTAGAAGGTATTTTATTTAGTGAACCCAATGTAAATACAGCGTTGAAGCTGTTTTACGGCAGTGCACTGGATACTTACTTTAGTGGCGATGAGCCGCTTGGTTGTTTTGTGACGTGTACAGCCACAGTGGAAGCAGCGAGATTTCCTGAAATAAGAAATGACCTCAAGCTTGTCATTGATAGGGTCGACTCGGCTTTTGAGCGGCGGTTGATGAAAGCACTAGACGAAGGTGATTGGCCACAGGGTAAAGACCCTAGAAAAGTAGCAAAGTTGCTGCACGCGACACTACAGAGTGTGGCTGTTAGGGCACGAAGTGGAGAGGCGCGCGCCTCATTAGAACAAATGTGCTCAAGTACCGTGGATATGTTTTTTAACTGATATGTAAAGGGAGTGTTTTCTCTGTTGGCTGGGTCTATCGCTGGAATACCTGCCTGTATTCACTGGGTGTATACGACGATACTTTTTTGAAGGTCCGTCGAAAAGCGGCATCATCCGAAAAACCTAAAGAATGACTGATTAGGTTGATAGGCTTACGGCTATAGATAAGAAGCTCACTGGCCTGATGAAGTTTGATAAGCCGCATAAAACTGGCCAATGATAAATCAGTCGCTTCTTTTACATTGCGGGCGAGAGTTCGCTCTGTCTTATTAAGATGTTTGGCTAACACAGAAATAGTCAGTTCAGTGGCCGGTGTCTTTTCAACCCAGATATAGATTTTCCTAAGCAGCTTGTCGTCTAATTTCATTAACTTTATTTGAGTGAACGGTTGCGCCGATTTTTCAGGTTTCGGGATGATCATCAGTTCGATAATATCTCGTAATACATCCTGCCCACACCGTTCTTCAATCAATGCTTGGGCAATGGGAAGGTAGCCATTTAATCCCGACGCGGTCCTGTTTTTACCTTCATAGATATACGTCTGACTAAAGCGCCAGTCAACGCTGGGGTAGTTGTTTTGTACGAAATCGGCTAACCACCAGGTAGCCGTAGCCCGTTGATGATCTATGCGACCTGAAGCGGCCATTACACATATTGCCGTGCAGTAGCCCCAAACTGGTGTGGTGGCGGGCAATCTTTTTAACGCTGAGATCAAAGGTTGATACGTTTTTAAGGCTTGCACAACATGGCTCGGGTCATTCGTCCAAAAACCAGGAATGAGCAAGGCGTCAATAGAGGCGTTTAACAAGGAATTGTCTACTTTGATCGTAGTGACCGGTGTTTTGGTCCCGGTTGTAATTGCAACATCTTGGTCATCAATTCCGAGCCATTGGGTGTCGAACAAGTTCTTACCTGCTCGTTTATTCGCGACTTCCAATAGTTCAGCAAAGGCAAACAGGCCGGAAATAACACAGCCGGGGTATACCAACAATCCAATCTTCATCGCCACTATCTCTTGGGGCAGGGTTATCCTGCCAAGGTAAGGTGATCTCTGATCAACCCGTGTACTTTTTTGGCTTGCTCGAGCATGGGCCAATGTCCAGTATTTTCCAGTATATGCACATTCTGTGTACCAAAACGTTTGGAGAGCGCGGCGGGTAAGAAGGTATCTTTCTTACCCCAAATCACCTGAGTGGGAACACGTTGAGCAAGGGCTTGTAACTTTCCCTCCCATTGCTTAAAAACAACCGGGTCAAGTGCGCGATAAAAGCGAAGAATCATACGACGATTGCGGAAGGTCAGTGCGTCGTAATTTTCTTGAATCTGAGTGTCCGTCAATATAGGTGCACTTTTCTTCATGGCGGAACTGAACTGTTTGTGGCCCATCAAGTACATCGTCAACTCGCCTAGAATCGGTTTACGCCAGGTTTTCGCCATCGCATGCCACTCATAATCGGAAAAAAACGTTGTGTCCATAATGGTTAAACTTTTTACCTTGTCAGGGTGCGTTATGGCAAAGGCTAAGCCCACAATCCCACCAACGTCATGAATCACCATATGCACACTGTCAGTAATGCTTAAGCTCGATAACAGTTGGTCGATAAAGCTAGCCAAATTCTCAAGGCTGTATACAAAGTTACTTGGTGTTTGTGTACGGCCAAAGCCTGGAAGATCGGGTGCGATGCACTGGTATTGATCTGAGAAGGTTGCAATCGCGTCGCGCCAAACCTCGGAGGTATCCGGGACCCCGTGTAAAAACAACAGAGGTTCACCTCCTCTCTTCATATTTACATGCACTCGGCTTTGTCCCACGTCATATATTGTCATAATCGCACCTGTTTCATCATTTATTGACGTTCAATGATGGTCATCGTGACAGATTGCCCTAAGAGCATGAATGGCAAGATATGACATAAATCATACGATTTTAACATTGCTCTACGTGTGCGGATTTGTCTTGAATTGTACTCTTTGTGTCAAATTTAGCCATAAACTGATCATTGTTTACACCGCACAATGTTTCTCGTTATCAAGCAAAAGGAGATGGAACATGAAAATCACACAAATTAGAAATGCGACCATATTGATTGAAGTTGTGGTTGACGGTAAGCAACAAGGTATTTTGGTCGATCCGATGTTCGCGCCTAAGGGCGCCATTGCTTCGCTTAAATACGCAACAAGGTCTAGACGTAGAAACCCATTGGTTGAACTGCCATCAAATATGGATGAGCTAAAAACCCGGGTCACTTGTTGCCTGATCACTCACTGTCAAAAAGGTCACATCGATCACTTGGACCGTGCGGCGACAAAATGGCTTCGGGAAAACAATATTCCTGTTTACTGCTCAATACAGGATGCAGCGTTTCTTAAAAAGAAAGGCTTAGATGTACATTGCCTCAACTCGTCAAAAAATAATGATTTTCTAAACGGTTCCATTGATTTAATACCTTGTTTGCACGGGGAAGGGCTCATTGGGAAAATGATGGCCCATGGTTATGGGTTCCACATACTACTGCCTAATGAACCGAGAATTTACGTGTCGGGAGACACTATTTTAACAAATGATGTTAAAGAATTTGTGACTCAAACCCAGCCGGATATCATCGTCATACCTACCGGTGGAGCAAATTTTGATTTGGGCGGTGAGATTATTATGGGTCTGCCAGACGCTATTGAAATGGGCGTGCTCGCCAAAGGACGGGTGATTGCTAATCACCTTGAAGCACTGGACCATTGCCCAGTGACCCGTGAATCCATTCTGTCTGGAATTAGGGAAAGGGGCTGGGAAAAGCGTTTTTTTGTGCCCGACGATGGTGAGAGTATTTTTATTGATCAGTTGTCTTTAGTGGGGTAGCGCAATGAATCTTGCATCAGCAAGCGATAATCAACAAAGTTTAAGCACAGATGATGTGGGCTGCCGCGTTAATCAATGGTTTGAAGCCGTGAAAGCGAGGCATGTTAATACGCTAATGTCGTTATTGTGCTCGGATGTCCGACTAACGGTGCCGTTTCAAACTGAAGTGATCTTGGGTAATGTGAACACGCTCAATACATTCAAGGTATTTGATCAAGTCGTAAATAATTTCAGCTACAACAGTGTTTTGATCGATGGGAATACAGCTGCCCTACGGTTTGATGGGGACATTAACGACGAGCATCTTCAGGGCGTGGACTTTTTCCACTTTAATTCAGCGGGGCAAGTAGACAAGATCGAGGTGATGGCCCGTCCATTGATCGCAATTAATTATCTTCATGAAACCGTTAAACAGGAATCAAAGGGACAGTCACGTTATTAAGAAATAAACCAACAAAGTCTAGTGCGTGTATTAGACTTTTTCTAACCTAGCCGACAGCTAATAGCGCACCGCGGGTTATCACAGCCATTATTGTTGCGACCTCTATTATAGCCAGTCATCCACGCTGTGTTAGCGCGAGTACTTTAGGCGTTGTTAATGGCACTGCGTTGGCGGCGCCGCGAGCGCAATCCCATCACCACATGTGTACCCAACACCAGCGGCAGGCTCACGCCCAAGCCTAAGTGAAACCAACTGAGCCACAGGCGGATGTCTTCATTACTGAGGTAGTAAAGGCCATACGCGCTGATGACCTGTAACCCTACGATACTGGTCAGCGTGATACCCATGTTACGTGAACGCTGGGTTTTCCAGCTGGCGGGAACGTGGGCGGCGAGCATGGCACCGAACGACATCATCATCAAAAAGGCACTGGCACCGTGTAACTGCAGCGTGGGAAATTGCAGCGGGTGTTTCTCCGGGCCGAAATCACCTTCCACCGTGATCCAATTGTTCAGAATGAAAAAGGCAATGCCAGTACACCAGCTCAGCGCGGTGATGGTATAAAGACTGCGGCGAAAGAGTGGCGGCAGTGTGATAGAAATGGTGGCCATAAATTAACAGTCGGTGTTATAGGTTTGGCGTTAAGGCCTGTTTTTAAGGTCGGTATCGGTAACGCTCGCGACAGGGCTTTGTGTGATCTGGCCATGGCGGTCGATACGCACTACTTGGCCGCCCAGTTGTGGTACCAAAGTGTCCGCATGTGGGTGCAACAGCGCTATTTTTGTCAGCGAGTCGGCGAGCATGCAGTTGTCGGCAAACACGGAAACGCTGTGTTGTAGTATCAATGGCTCGCGTGTATGCGGTGCGATGATTGCGCTTAGGGCGCTCTCGACTGGGGAGCTTTCACTAAGTCCGTACAGTGATTCGTTCTGTGGCTCGGTAAAATAACCAGCGCTGCTGGCTAATGCTCGATTCTGCATGACAACGCTCAGCAGTTGCTGAGGGTCGGCTGGGTGCCGCAAGCTGACGTCCATGTCCTGCCAATGATTGCTGCTCAGGTCGCCGCCGGCGTTGATGGTGATCTGCAGCGCATGGTCGGCGCCGAGATTTTTCTGCGCCATGGCCTCGGCCGCCGCCATCGCTTGATCAACAGCGTAGCCTTTAGCGATGCCGCCTAAATCAAGTTGCAGTGGTCGCTTGAAAAAGACCCAGTGACGCCCGGAGCTCTCGGTCAGTTCTATGTCGCGCCAGCTGCCGCGCACGGGTGTTTGTTGCTCGGCTTTGGAGCGATGCTCAGGCAGCAGTCCTTGGGCGATCAGTTGCGGTGCCACGGTTATATCAAAGTGACCGTCACTGAGCCGACTTAGGGTCAGCGCTTGGCGCAGTACGTCGGTCAGTTCTGGCGTGAGTGGCAGCGGTGCTATGTGGGCGCTGGCGTTGATGCGCGAAAGTTTGCTGCGCGGGTCGTGGAAACTCATGAGCGTTTGTATATGCTCAATGGCCTTGTAGGCCGCTTGGCTGATGGCGATCAGGGTTTTATCATCTGCCGCTGCTTCTGGGTCTTTTAGGTGCACTTCCACAAAGGTGCCGAGCAGCGCTTGGCAGCGGCTCAGTTGGCCGGGTGCCAGCGTACTCGATGCTTCAAGTTCAATTGCCTGCCAGCGTGAGAACCAATGTTTGAGCCACTGCATAGATTTCCTTAGTGCGCTTGCCGAATCTCTTGTTGTCGTTATAGGTGGCGCAAGACTTGATCCCAGGTCTGCGTCAGACGGTTAATGCCGTCGGTAATATGCCGGCAAGACAGGGTCGCGCCGGATATATTTTTAATTTGGTGGTCGA
>Ga0209826_1001692_pt1 | contig 15136 bp, 13 predicted proteins | sample GOMGulsemesocosm_5_FD_184637 | JGI IMG/M metagenome (GOLD analysis project Ga0209826, IMG submission 184637) | Methane-oxidizing microbial communities from mesocosms in the Gulf of Mexico - GOM15C Gulf of Mexico (SPAdes) (version 2) | ecosystem: Environmental > Aquatic > Marine > Cold seeps... | reverse complement strand
TGATCACACGAATAAAAAGTTTTACCAAAGCGATTAGTTTTTTCTTTTAACTCGCCAAGCTTACCTTTACTTTTACATAAAGGGCAGGAAATACCAATATCATCATGCTGTTGTTCATCTTCTATATGGTGGCACTGCGGATAATTAGTACAACCAATAAACATGCCATAGCGGCCTTGCTTTACCGCTAAAGAATTACCACATTTTGGGCATTCACTACCGGCTAAAATAGTCTCTTCTACTCGTTCATGCTCAACAACCGAACGCGTATATTGACAGTTTGGATAGTTCGCACAGCTAAAAAATGCTCCTGCTTTGCCATGTTTCACTAATAACTCAGAGCCACACTCAGGACAGATTTCATACGCTTTTTCAAGCGCATGTTCATGTTGAGTAAATAAAGGCTGTTCTTTGCTCGAATTTGACTGATTAGACATAGGGTGTATTAAGAAACTAGTAACATAATAAACGGCAAATAAATATGCGACATATTATGCCATATATTTATTTGGGAAAACTGATTTTTTAAGGAAACTATTTATTTTATTTAAGAAGAAATATATATTCGGGAAGTTATTACCCATCCTTAAAATTTAATGTAATGGCCCCTCTTGTTCATCAAAAATAAGGTCTTCCATTTGCGAATAAGCGCTTTCTTGTCCAGGAACATTAAACAACACCATTAAAATTACCCACTTTAAGTCATCCATAGAAAAGTGAGGGGTGTCTAATTCCATCACTCGATCAATAACCATTTCACGTGTACTGAAGTCTAAAACATTTATTTGCTCTAAAAATAAGATAAAGCCCCTGCTTTGGGTATCAAGAAATTGCATTTCACCTTCAGTGTAAATACGAAAAGATTGGTTACCAACACGTGTTAAATAAGGGTAAGCACCGGTGTCTTGCAAAGCAGTAAGTTTTTCTAACCAGTTAAGCGCTTTATAAATTTCATCTTGATGAAATCCAGCACGAGTTAACTCATCCGTTAGAAGGTCATGATCAACCATGACCTCGGCTTCGCTATGGATATAGTTTTCAAATAAATACATTAAAATATCGAACATAATAAGCCCTTTTTTTATCTAAAAACGTAAATTACCGCACTCTAAGATATCCGCCTGGTACAGCAATGATCAACCCATTTAACTCTAACATTGTCAGTCGAGTTAAGACTACCTGCGTAGAGAGCTTACTTCGAGAAACCACTTTATCAATGGGCGTAATCTCAAATCCCACATTAGCCAACAATTCATCGGCACACAAGTCATTATTTATTTTTTTTTGATCAATGCCGTTATTTATAACTGCTGATAATTTTGGTTTAAATTGTAAGTCTTGAACTAAGTTATTTCCACACCCTAACTCTTCTAATATATCGGCAGCTTCTTCAACAAGTTTAGCCCCTTGTTTGATTAACCAATGACAACCTTTTGCTTGCAGATTATGAATACTACTAGGGATAGCAAAAACATCTCGGTTTTGCTCTAACGCACAACGTGCTGTAATTAAAGAGCCACTTTTTAATGCCGCTTCAACTACAAGTACACCAGTGCTTAACCCGCTAATAAGGCGGTTTCGTTTGGGGAAATGTCCTGGCTTAGGCAGTGTACCAGGAAGGAACTCACTCACTATTACGCCATACTGAGCAAGAATATCTTTTTTTAATGATTTATGTTTCGCGGGATAAACTTTATCAAGCCCTGTAGCAACTACCGCTATTGTACTCGCTTCAAACGCTAACGTGCCTTGGTGAGCTGCGGCATCAATTCCTAGTGCTAAACCACTGGTAATAACTAAACCTTGCTTCGCTAATTCCTGTGCAAATTCAAATGCCGTTTCTCTACCATTTATGCTGGCAGAACGGCTACCAACAATAGCCAATTGATTTTGGTTTAATAAGCTTTTATTGCCTTGAACAAACAAGACCAAAGGAGGATCATAAATCTGTTTAACTAATTTAGGGTAGTGAATATCATCAAATGCAATAATTTCACTATTACAAGTTCTACTTTGTTCGATAATACTTTCAATTAAACACCAATCAGGACGAATAAACGCAGCTAATTGGTTAGGTGTTAAATTGTTTGCTGATGTTAATTTTGATGATGAAAGTACAGATTTTTTAGTTGATAACGAAAAAAGCGCGGTTAACCCAAAAGAGTCAACCAACGCTAATTTTTTATGAATAGCTAAACGAGGAACAAGCTTTAAAGCTAACCAGTAATGAATGTTGCTTTTTTTCATTTATCTCTTCCTTAAGACATAGAATCACGTTCCTGTTTTTATCCGTTTGGTGCTGTTAAAACATCTAATAATCTAGCTGGCTTTTCAGTTCTTAGAATCAACCCCATACTCGCTTGCGCGTATACTTTAAAAATCATTAACTCGCCTAGCGACTCTTCTGGCATTTTATAATCTGAGCCGTCTTCATTGCTTAACATATGATGCCAACGAGATACTTCAACAGTATATTCAGGGCCGTCACTTGTTTCTACAATGCCAGGGCTTAGGCGTTTAATAGCCATGATATCTCCTACAGAGACTTGATCTTTAGCACCTTTGTTAATCATAACAATCTCTAATTTACCAAATTCACGATTATCACTAGCCGCTTTCACTATCGCACCTCGAAAAGAGGCATCAACTGCTTTCATCGTAAAAACTGAAGGAAACATCTGCCCTTCATGCACAGGAACAACATAATCTCCTGCGCGTATTTCACGCTTAACGGTGGTTACCTGTAATGTTGCTGGTTTGTTTTTAGCCATATTACCCGTACGCAACACTTGAGCCGTAGCAACTAAATTAGTATAAAAACCTAACGATGTTCCTGTTTCTGGATCTATTATTTCTTCAGCTGTGTCATAAATAGCATACGTTTTTGCTAATTCTAAATTCTGATTTACATAAACTTTAAAGCCATCAATACTTGAGTTATAACCTTCGTTATCACCAATCACATAAGGTAGCTTTTCAAGTTGCTCATTGGTAAACAAATGATCATATTTAATGAAGGGCGCAATAATTTCTAATGGTAATAATTTTATAGATCCGTCTTTCTGATTTGTTTGACGAATTTTAGGTGACCATTTATAACTTGGCTTTCGGACTAAAATTGGATTACCACTTTCGTCATACATTAACGTGATGATATCGCCAGGATAAATTAAATGGGGATTATTAATTTCAGGGTTTAAACGCCATAATTTAGGCCACAACCAAGGTTGCTCTAGAAAAAGAGCTGAAATATCCCACAAAGTATCCCCTCTTTCAACCACATATGTTTTAGGTGCATCATTATTAATTTTCAGTTGTTCTGCTAATACAACTAAAGAGCATATTAATAATGAAAGTATTAATGTTATTTTTTTGAGCATGCGGCTCGTCCTTTCTCATGATTTTTTACGCTTTTATTTACTATTATAGTAATACAGCCTTATTAATTGCTATAATAATAAACATAACACTCTAAAAGAATTATCGCTAATTCTTTTATTAAACATTTATAAGATTATGACTATTTTAACTGTACTACGTTTTCCAGATCCTCGTTTAAAAACAAAGGCTAGCCCTGTAAATCAAATTACCAATGCTACTTCAATCATTGTAGATGACATGTTAGCAACAATGTATGAAGAAAATGGGGTTGGCTTGGCTGCAACTCAAGTTAATATTCACCAGCGCATTGTAGTTATGGATGTTTCTGAAAATGGTGATCAACCGCTTGTTTTGATTAACCCTGAAATAATCGCTACAAGCGAAGAAACAGTTATTAGTGAAGAGGGCTGCTTATCTGTACCCGGAATACACGCTAAAGTAGACAGATATGCACATTGCACAGTTAAATCGCTTGATAGAAACGGAAAAGAATTTACTTTAGATGGTGAAGGCTTGCTTAGCATTTGTATTCAACATGAACTTGATCACTTAAATGGTATTTTGTTTGTGGATTATTTATCTGCTCTTAAACGCAAACGCATTCAAACTAAACTAGAAAAAGAAGCAAAACTAGATAAGGCTGATGCATAACTTATGAACAAGCCATTAAATATTATTTTTGCTGGTACGCCAGATTTTGCAGCTAAGCACCTTAAAGCACTTATTAGCAGTGAACATAACATTGTTGCTGTATATTGCCCACCTGACAAACCTGCTGGTAGGGGTAAAAAATTAACAGCTTGCGCGACAAAGTTATTAGCGCTGGAGCACAATATAACAATAGAGCAACCTGTTAATTTCAAAGAATTAAGTATTCAACAACAGTTGTCTCAATATAATGCCGATATAATGATCGTAGTTGCTTACGGTTTGTTATTACCTGAAGTAATACTCAGTGCTCCGCGTTTGGGTTGTATTAATGTTCACGGTTCGTTACTACCAAAATGGCGTGGTGCCGCACCTATTCAGCGCTCATTAGAAGCCGGAGATAAAAAAACTGGCGTAACAATAATGCAAATGGATAAAGGGTTAGACACAGGCGACATGCTCCTAACCGCCGAGTGTAACATTGAAAATACCGACACTAGCGCCAGCCTTTATGAAAAGTTGGCACAACTTGGACCTAAAGCCCTCGTTGATACTTTAGTGTTAATCGCATCAACTAATCATAAAGCGATTAAACAAGATAATAATCACGCAACGTATGCGCATAAACTAAATAAAGCCGAAGCCGAACTAGATTGGCAATTAGCCGCTGTAGAATTAGATAGAAAAATTCGTGCTTATATCCCTTGGCCTATCGCCCAGTTTACTTTTGCTGAAACAGAAAAAAAACAGTATAGAATTCGAGTTTGGCAAGCATCTATACAGAACATAAAAACGAACAAACCCGCAGGTACTATTATTTCGGCTGATAAAAATGGCATTGTCGTCGCTACGACTAAAGATGCGTTATGCTTAGAAATATTGCAACTCCCCAATAAAAAAGCTTTACCCGCGCAAGATATTCTTAATGGTCGTGCTGACTGGTTCAAAGTGGGTGCTAGCATCAATGGTTTACTACTTTAAATGTCTACTAAAATAACTCAAATTAGCCCACAAAAACCCGCTAACATCCGTGCAGCCGCAGCAAAATGCTGCTACGGAGTAATTGATAAAGGGCGCAGTTTGGGTGATGAACTACCTAAACAACAAGAAAAAGTAGCGGTAAAAGACAAGGCATTACTACAAGAAATTTGTTATGGCGTATTGCGTTATTTACCTGAATTGGAAAATGACGTTCGCGCATTAATGAAAAAGCCTCTGACGGGTAAACAACGCGTTTTTCATTTTTTATTATTAGTTGGTGTGTATCAAATAAAGTACATGCGCATACCTAATCACGCAGCCATCAATGAAACGGTTGCCGCAACAGGCGCTCTTAAAAGTCGTCATATGAAAGCATTACTTAATGGCGTACTACGTAATTTTATTCGCGCTCAAGAAAATAACAAAACAGATCTAAATCAAGATAATCTCCCTGAATCAATTCAGTTTAACCACCCCAGTTGGTTTATTAAAAAAATACAGCACGCTTATCCACAAAAGTGGCAACAAATACTAAAAGCTAACCAACAAAAGCCTCCCATGTGGTTAAGAGTAAATCAACAGCATCATAGTGGCACTGAGTACCAAGCTTTATTAAATGTTGATAAAGTCACTATTAACTCTGTTGAACCTTTGAGCCAAGCTATTGAGTTAAAAGCACCTACTGATGTGATGAAGTTACCTGGTTTTGAACAAGGTTGGATATCAGTACAAGATGGTGCTGCTCAACAAGCAGCTAGGTTATTAGATTGTCAAAAAGGTGATGTGGTACTAGATTGCTGCGCCGCTCCCGGCGGTAAAACTTGTCATATATTAGAGCAAACGCCTGATATAACAATGACAGCTATTGATCTAGTTGCTAGTCGCCTAGTCAGAGTAGAAGAAAATTTAGCACGATTAAATTTAACTGCCAAAGTGATAGCCGCAGATGCTTCCGATGCCAAAATATGGTGGCAAGGGCAGTTATTTGATCGAATATTATTAGATGCACCCTGCTCTGGCACTGGTGTTATTCGTCGCCACCCTGATATTAAATGGTTAAGAAAGGCTACTGATATTGATGCGCTGGTAATACTGCAGCAGAAAATTTTAAAAGAAATATGGTCTTTACTTAAGCCTGGTGGCACATTACTTTATGCCACTTGCAGTATTTTGCCGCAAGAAAATAGCGAACAAATAGCACTTTTTATTAAACATAATAATGACGCTAAATTAGTTGCGCTTGATAATATGAGCTCTGATCAAAAAGATAATATCGGTTGGCAATTGTTACCCGGTGAAAAAAATATGGATGGTTTTTATTACGCTAAACTGATAAAAACAATGCTATAGACAATTACCCTCAATTAATAAGAACAAAAATAGCAAATGAAAATAATCATAGTCGGTGCTGGACAGGTAGGTGGCACTTTAGCAGAAAACCTTGTTGGTGAAAATAATGACATATCAGTTGTTGATATTGACGGTGAAAAATTACGTAACCTGCAAGATAAAATGGATTTACAAGTAGTCACAGGCCAAGGTTGCCACCCTGATGTACTAAAAAATGCGGGTGCAGAAGATGCTGATATGGTGATAGCCGTAACCTCAGACGATGCGACGAACATGATTACTTGTCAAATTTGTTCTTCCTTATTTAATACTCATAAAAAAATAGCACGCATTCGCTCAAATCAGATATTAAAATATTCTGGACAGCTTTTTCATAAAAATCACATTCCCATTGATCACGTTATTGCCCCCGAAGAACTGGTGACTCGAGATATTGCCCGCTTAATTGACTACCCTGGTGCTTTACAAGTCTTAGAATTTGCTCAGGGTAAAGTGAGTTTAGTGGCCGTAAAGGCTTATTATGGCGGCTTGCTTGTAGGTCATGCTCTATCAACACTAAGAGATCACATTCCTAATGTAGATACCCGTGTTGCCGCAATTTATCGCAACGGTAAACCTATTCGTCCATTAGGTACTACCGTCATTGAAGCTGATGATGAAGTGTTTTTTATTGCCGCTAGTATTCACATACGCGCAGTGATGAATGAATTACAAAAACTAGAGTCCGCTTATAAACGTATTATGATCGTTGGTGGCGGCAATATTGGTGCAGGCCTTGCTCGGGTTTTAGAAGAAAATCATCAAGTGAAATTAATTGAACGATCTGCTGAACGGGCAGAGCAATTAACGTCTGAATTAAATAATACGTTAGTTTTTAATGGTGACTCTTCAGATATAGAACTGTTAACCGAAGAAAATATTGATCGATTTGATGTCTTTATCGCAGTAACTAATGATGATGAGGCAAATATAATGTCATCATTACTCGCTAAAAAGCTTGGTGTTCGTAAAACCATGGTACTTATTCAACGTGATGCTTATATTGAATTAGTACACGGTAGTGCTATTGATATTGCTATATCACCACAACAAGCCACTATTTCAGCGTTATTAACACATGTTAGACGCGGTACTATTGATAATGTTTATAGCTTACGTGGCGGAGCTGCTGAAGCAATAGAAATTGTTGCTAAGGGTGATGAAAAATCATCGAAAGTTGTTGGTAGAGCAATTAAAAATATAAAACTACCGCCTGGAGTTACTATTGGTGCGATAGTACGTGGCTCAGAAGTATTAATAGCGCATTCCAACACCTTGATAAAAGAAGAAGATCACGTGATTTTATTCTTGGTGAATAAACGTTATATTTTTGATGTAGAAAAGCTGTTTCAAGTAAGCGCTATATATTTTTAGTCTTTATTTCTTCAAAATACACACTTTTTAATAAATTAACAGTAATTCATTCATTTTTCCAAAAAAATATAAAAAGGTAAGAGCAACGCTATTTTTCTTACCTTTAAAATCAACTATTTTAGACTCTATTTGATTAAATATTCTTCTTTTTCTTCCGTAAACTGAAGCCAGCAAGAGCTAAACCAAACAATACTAAAGAACTTGGCTCTGGTACAGAGATGCCAGGTGTAACTACAGGCCCAGAACCAATATTAATCAGAGAGTTATCGACACCCTGAGTAAAATCAAAATAGTTATCACTAGGATCGATATCATATAACTGAAATTTAACAGCTTCTGTGGTTACAATTGAATTATATAATGTAGACAACTGTACGGCATCATTTAAAAAGAACCAGCCCGTATTAAATTCACTATCAGAAAAACCAAATTGTTGTGATATTTGAGTTAGTCCAGTAGAGTTAGTTTCATCAGTCAATACCAAAGAAAAGTCCCCAAAGTCAACTCCGTTAACTATTAAATCATTCTCCTGGTAATCAAAATCAGATGGAGAAGTATCACCATCTGATACTGAAATTCGAACTGAAGCCTCACTTATGCCTCCACCTAAAGCGCTATAAACTGAAGAATCAAAACCTGATTGACTACCAATATCACCATAAGAAGATCCAAAGTAACCGGCATATAATGAACTAGCAGATAACTGCGAAGTAATGCGTGTACCGTTTGTACCTATCAAGTCAAATACAATACCACCTACTTCACTGATACCTGAATTAACAGTACCCCCAGAAGTCAATGATGTTGTGGTTAATGGTGTTGCCCATGTAGATGCAGAGCCAAGTAGTAAAGCCATTGCTAAAGCTGTTTTTTTAAACATAATAATAATCCTCAATAAAGTTTTACGTTTCAACTTAAAGTAAAAGCAACTTATGTACCGAAAATACCACCTACCTCTAAATAAAACAAAAAAACATTAAAAATCAACTTGTTGCAACATATATCCCGAACCTAAATAACTATACTTTTTTATTGAAAAATCAATAAATAACAAATGTGTAAAGAAATCCGACAAATCATCTTCTAAAATTAAAGATAAACTAATCAAATTAAACCTTGAATGGAGTTAGTTTCTCAAATAAAAAGACCCTGCTAATTCAGCTTGTTTTTTAGTTAAGTACGCCAAAATGCGGGTGTAAATAAAACTAACAAAGTAAAAATCTCTAAACGGCCAAACAACATGGCCATAATCAACACCCATTTACTGGTGTCATTAATAGTAGAAAAGTTCGCTGCCACTTCACCCAACCCTGGGCCTAAATTGTTAATAGCCGCAGCAACAGCCGTAAAAGCAGTAATATCATCCATACCTGCGGCTAATAGCATCAACATACAAATAACAAAAACGGCAGCATACGCAGAGAAAAAGCCCCAAACAGCTTCAACAACGCGATCAGGTAATACTTTTTTACCAATTTTTATACTAAAAATCGCTTTTGGATGCACTAGCTTATTTAGCTCGCGCAAGCCCTGTAAGTACAATAATAACACTCTCACCACTTTCATTCCGCCACCAGTGCTGCCGGCACAACCACCAATAAAACTAGAAAAAATAAGTAACACCGGTAATAAGGTTGGCCAATCAGCAAAAGATGTAGTGGCAAAGCCTGCTGTTGTGCTGATTGAAACTGATTGAAACAAAGCTTGATCAAAGGCCTGATCGGCATTTTGATAAGTACCAGAACTCATTAATACAGTAAAACAAATCAACGTTAAGACCACCTGAATAGCAATAAACACTTTGAATTCAGGATCATAAAAATAGTTTTTGAGTGATTTACTGTGTACAACGGCATAATGCAGTGCAAAATTAACGCCCGCAATCACTAAAAAAAAGACACACACTAAGTTAATTGTTGGGCTATTAAAATATCCCATGCTCGCGTCATGCGTAGAAAACCCACCAATAGCAATAGTTGAAAATGAATGGCAGATGGCATCAAAACCTGACATGCCAGCAAGCCAATAAGCGGTTGCACATGCAATGGTTAATGATAAATAGATATACCACAAATGTTTAGCCGTATCCGCTATACGCGGTGTCATTTTTGAATCTTTCACTGGGCCTGGTGTTTCTGCTCGATACAACTGCATACCACCAATACCTAACATTGGTAGTACAGCCACAGCCAAAACAATAATTCCCATGCCACCTAACCACTGCAACTGTTGCCGATACCATAAAACAGCATGCGGTAAACCTTCAATATGATTAAGTATGGTTGCCCCGGTAGTGGTTAAGCCAGAGAAAGACTCAAAAAACGCATCCGTCACAGATAAAGATGGTTGATCTAATAAAATAAGTGGAATAGCAGAAAAGCTAGCAAGCACTAACCAAAAGAGTACAACAATAAGAAAACCTTCCCTAGCTCGTAAATCTGTTTTCTCATTTCTATTGGGATACCATGCTAAAAAACCAGTAAATATACACCATAAAAACCCCATTAAAAAAGGCACACCACCACCATCGCGGTAAATCATAGAAACCAAAGCTGGTGGTAACATGGTGACACTCAGTAAGGCTACCAACAAACCTAAAATTCTAATTATATTTTTATATTGCACTTATGATCCGAATTTACTAATTATTATTTTTATAATTACTTAATTGCCGTATGGCACACTAGGCTACTGTCTATTTTTTATATTTTCAGTGGTAGACTTTAGCACCAGAAGTCCTGATGAAATAGTTTGTAACTGTTCAGCAACTAAAGTTAACTTAGCTTCTGGTATTAATAAGTTAAACTGTACCTGCTGTAAATATTCTTGCTCTACAACCTGCCCTTGTACTTGCCTAACTATATGCAGCACATCATCAACTTGGTTATATTGACACGCTAAGGTTTTTGCCGCCATCGCTATTTTAATTTTCCCTTGCAAAAAGATTAATGCTTGGCGAACACTGTCTGCATAAGCGCGCTGTAAACCACCAGTACCTAATTTAATACCACCAAAATATCGAACGACAACCGCACAAACTTGACCCATTCCACCACCTTTTAACACTGCTAGCATGGGCTTTCCTGCGGTACCACTAGGTTCACCATCATCTGAATAACCATAACCCAAACTATCACTCGCCTCCTTGGTCAAAAAAGCATGACAGTGATGCCTTGCTTGAGGATGCTGCTGTTGTAAAAACTTCACTTGTGCTTTGGCTTGATCAATACTTTCGCAAGGCATTAAAAAGCAGATAAACCGACTTCGATTAACAATGATTTCATGTTCAACCTTATTTACTGCAACTTGATACGACTTTGACATTATATACCCGTGATACTTCAATCAGATCCTATATTCATATTAATGACTTGCTTAAATAATCTGCTTACTTGGTTAGGATTATATTGATAAATTTCTTGGTAAGCTAAAACACTTTTTACATAATTACGTGTTTCTTTAAAAGGAATAGTTTCTATCCAAATATCTGCAGCAATTTTTTTAGTGTTTTTCAACCAACGTTTTACTCTATAAGGGCCTGCATTATACGAGGCCGTTGCTAACACCTGATTGCCTTGGTTTTTATCTAAAAGAATTTTTAAATAACGAGTGCCAAGTTGCACATTATTATTTGCATTAAGTAAATAACGTCGATCAATTTTTCCTTTTTTTAAACCTCTCGCAGTACCTGGCATTAACTGCATTAACCCTTTTGCCCCCGCTGATGAATGAGCATCTGTCATGAAAGAACTTTCTCTACGTGCAATAGCAAATGCCCATGATGGTGAGATTTGTTGTTCACTTGCATAGTGATTAATCTCTGTCTCGAATGCCTTAGGGAATCTTAAGGCTACATCATCTAAATAACCAACATTAGCCAGTGTAAAAATGGCTCGATCAAACCATTGATTTTCATTGGCAATTTTTGCAGCAATGAGTTTTTCATTCGTTGATAATTGCGTTAATAAAAAATTCCATTCTGAGCGTGCTTTTTGGTATTTACCCAATGAATAAAATTCAAATGCTCTTTTTGCTGCAGGGTAGCTGATAACCCTTTGCTTTTGTGCCAAAGTGAATGATAGGGGTTGGTATTTCATATTTGATGGCGTATGCAAATAACTTGCAGCTAAAAAACCATAATAATGACGCTCTTTTGCTAACTGCCCAAGTAAATATTTTCCTCGCTGAACCTGATCAGTTTTAACTAATGCCTGTGCGTACCAGTATTTCCACTTTAATTCTTTACGCTGATTATTAGGTAATGTTTTTAAATCAATAATGAGTTGTTGCCAGTTTTGCTGCTTCAAAGTTTGAGACAAGCGCCATTGCAGCATACCCTTACTTAATTCATTAGGCTCTAGTTTATCTAACCACTCTTTCGCTTTTTCATGATTTTTCGCTGCTAGCGCAATCGCGAATTTTTCAGTAATGTCGTTTTTCTGAGCCTTTGAGAAGGTAAATTTATTTTGAGCTTCTTGATAGCTGTGAAGTGCAATATCAGGTTTGCGCCAAACAAGCCTTTTTAAACCATAAATTAAAATCTCTGTTTCACGCGCATCATGATTAGGAAAGAGCTTAAGCTTACTAGCCGTTAATGGATTACGGCGAACTTTATGCCACAGGCGAGCTAAATATTGCTGTTCTTGAGGTAATAATTTTGTCAAATAAGGAATTAACGTGTGTGTACCACCATTAGCAGCCAACCGAATACGCTGCCATATTATATCATTTGTACGGTAGCCTGATTTTTGCCAAAGTTTAAATAACGGATCACATGTATTCTTTTGAGACTTTCCGACCACCCACAAATTTGTTACTTGCGGTAAAATAACACCTTGAGGCATTCCTGCTGCTAATTGAAACTGTAAATGGTGACACGTTAACTCCGCATTAGCCGTAGGTTTAAATGCTTGCAAAAATAACAATCTATGCTTTTGTTTTGCTAAATACTTTAGCCAAGCTTTTCTTAATGGCCAATCAAGCGGTGTGTTTCGATATTTAGATAGAAATTGATTAATTTCATTCGCATTACTTAAACTCAAATGAGCAATGAGCCGCTGTTGATCTAAGTAAGGCTGTAAAGGGTAATAATGCAGCTTCTTATATAAATTTTTATATTGAGCAGAGTTACTTTTTCTTTTTGAAAGTAAATTTTCTGCTTGTATAAATATATTTTGATGTTCTTTATTAGTAGTAAGTACTAACTGATTGCCTGAAAAAGCAGAAGAAATAAAAAAAAGATAAATGACGCAAATACATTTTATTAAACCATTGGTCATTTATTTGTTTCCTTTATTTTTACTTCTTGCTTATCTTAATTTAGTTTGTAGAGACATCACGAATTAAGTAACCACAACAGCTCACAGTTTAACAACAAGTGAATAATTTGATCTACTCTTAATTTTTAATACCCGTTTAATGAATTAGGGGAACTATTTTATACTCAGAAATTTATACACAAAAAAATCACCAAACTCATGATATTTGTTTTAGTAACGAGTTGTTCTACTGATTAAATAAATACCGCGATAGTTGATCGTTTTAATAACCACTAAATTACCACCTAGTTAACGAGACGGGTATAAACTTGAATTCAAATACAAATTACAATACTCTGCAATAATTAGTAGCCGATTATTATTTTTCACGTTTATGTCAAATTTTACCTTCAAACAAACAGATCATACACTCGATACCACAGGATTACGTTGTCCAGAACCAGTTATGATGGTGCGTTTAAATATACGAAAAATTGCGAGTGGAGAAACAATATTAATAACGTGCGATGATCCCTCGACAACACGTGATATTCCTAGTTTTTGTCGCTTTATGGATCATGAGTTAATTGCAAAGCAAGTGGAAGAAAAGCCTTACTTATATGTAATCAAGAAAAACTAACCTTTCAGTTCAGTTTTCCCTGATTATATTATGATTATACTGCGTGTATTATTTAATTATGCCCTAAGTAGGTAAGTCTGCCTTTTTCAGCATAACAAACAATTCATCTTTTAATTTTAACCGTTGCTTCTTTCTCTGTTCTATATATTCATCACTCGTATTTTCTACACCTTGCTCAATACGGTGTACCTCTTGGTTTACTTCATGATAATCAGTAAATATTCTAGCAAAGTGATTATCATTCATTTTCAAATAATGAATCTCTTTATCAAACTCTGGAAATTCGTGGTGTAGGTCATGTTTTTGTAAGATCATAATGCTCTCCTGAGGCTATTTGTTTTTTATCTCTTTCACTGTTACTTTACGCCTATTTATGATGCTTTAATTGATCTAGAACAAACATAGAAAACCTATTTTTTATGACTATATAAATTTCTTAATAATTAACATTAAACTTTTCTCTAATAAAAAAGGGCATATTAATCTGCCCTTTTATTTACTGTAATACAGATATATCAGCAATGGCAAAGAAGCTGTTACGAATTTCATTTAACAAAGTTAAACGATTCACTTTCACTGCCTCATCATCCGTCATTACCATAACACTATCAAAGAAAGTATCTATTGGTGTTTTAAGTGCGGCTAACTCAGTTAGCGCGGCTTGGTAATTTCGTGCTGCCATTAAAGGCGCTACTTCCAAGCTAATACGCTGAAAAGTTTGAGCAAGATCTTTTTCAGCTTGTTCAGTAGCTAACTCTGCTTTAAAAGCATCATACAATTCACCATCAAATTTAGCTAAAATATTACCAACACGTTTGTTTGCTGCTGCTAATGTTGCCGCTTCAGGCAAGTTACCAAAGAAACTTACTGCTTTAATACGTTTTTCAAAATCTAATGGTGCGCTTGGTTTTTTCGCTAACACCGCTTGAATAACATCAACGGAAATGCCCTGCTCTTGATAGAAAGCACGGAAACGTCCCATGATAAAATCAAGCACGTTATCAGCAGTATCCTCATTGCTAAGCTTATTACCTGCTATACCACCAAATAGAGCAATACTTTCTCTAATAAGTACGTAAAGATCTAAATTAAGCTGTTTTTCGATAATGATGCGTATAACACCTATTGCTGCTCTTCTCAGTGCAAATGGGTCTTTATCACCTTTAGGTGGCTGATTAATGCCAAAAATACCCACTAAACTATCAATTTTATCACTAATTGCTACAGCACAACCAATATTAGCCTCAGGCAAGCTATCACCTGCATAACGAGGGCGATATTGATCTTCTAAGGCCTGAGCAACAACAGAATCTTCACCATCGTTGATAGCGTAATATTTTCCCATAGTGCCCTGCACTTGTGGGAATTCTTGCACCATGTCTGATAATAAATCGGTTTTACTTAATAAACCTGCACGATAAGCTTGCTCTGCGTTTTCGCCAAGTTGTTCTGCAATAACCATACT
>Ga0209826_1001690_pt1 | contig 15157 bp, 9 predicted proteins | sample GOMGulsemesocosm_5_FD_184637 | JGI IMG/M metagenome (GOLD analysis project Ga0209826, IMG submission 184637) | Methane-oxidizing microbial communities from mesocosms in the Gulf of Mexico - GOM15C Gulf of Mexico (SPAdes) (version 2) | ecosystem: Environmental > Aquatic > Marine > Cold seeps... | reverse complement strand
CGATGGGATTTTAATATCTCGGCCGTTAGCGCTTAATCTATACGGAATGTTGAGGGCATCAAGTTTGCCAACAACCGCCCCTGAATCTTCAGGTTCGAGGTTTCCATACAAAAGAGCGTAATCGGAAGAGCCGATACGTGTTGCCATAAACATGATCAACGCAATTAAACCAATTGCGACAGATCCTAGGATGGCAAGCCGTACCGTACCGAGGCTTTGAAGAAGCTGACTGAGACCGTTCAAAAGAGACACCTATAAGCAAATAACATGTTTGAAAACTGTCCTTACGGAGAGCAATCTAGACTCATGTTATAAACAGAAGGTTAACAATGGGCAATATTTGCCGAGCAATAGGAATATTTTGCCTATTCAGGTAAGTTATTGAATTAGAAAAATAATATAGACTGTAGTTCTAATGTTTAAAATTGGTTTTTGGAGAATCGCGGATGTACAAGTGAGTAGCTCAGTTGCTGATCTCTGGCGGCGGCGGCGGCCGATACTGCTGCAAGCGAGTTGTCCTAAGGCCGGGTAGTCCGTGCTTGTCTATTGCCTTTTGCCAAGACAGAAATTCCTCAACCGATAGTTTATAACGGTTGCAAGCGTCATCAAGGCTTATCAAGCCGCCGCGAACGGCCGCAACGACTTCGGCCTTGCGTCTGATGACCCATCGTTTCGTGTCTTTGGGCGGTAGATCATTGAGGGTCATGGGTTTCCCATCGAGCCCAATAATCTGACTGATTCTATGTTCCGTAACGGATTGCATTTGGCGCTACCTTGCTCCAACTTCGTAATTTGCTTTGGGGGATGGTAGCGTCGGCTATTTAACAAACCGCTAAAGAGATTGGTTAATTTTATATTTCACGGCCAAAAATCGCATTTTGGCCGTGAAAAAGGAGTATCTAATCAAGAAGTTAGATTAACGTTTGATCCGGATGAGTTCCTCTAACATTTCATCGGCTGTTGTAATAATCTTACTGGCAGCAGAATAAGACCGCTGCGTCACAATCATTTTTGTGAACTCAGTGGCGATATCAACTGTCGAAGCCTCTGTCGCTGAGGATATTACTCGGCCAGCGCCGCCATTGGTTGCCTCTCTCAATGTAAATGTTCCTGATTCAGGACTTTCATCGTAGGCATTCGCATCCTTATTCGACATTTCATTTGGATTTGGGAATGTCGCTATGGGAATCTTGTAGATGAATTTGGATGTACCATTGTCAAATTTTGCAATCACGTTTCCTTCTTCGTCAATGAAGACCGAGTTGAAGGCTCCGAATAATGCACCATTGATTTCTGAGGAGACCAATTCCGAATTTCCGGCAAAATGCGTAAATCCATCAGATGAATCATCTGTTCCAAAATTTAACGTAATGGCCTGCGGGGAATCAATACCTAACGAGGCTGCCCAAGGAATTGAAATGGCGTTAGTTTGAGTGGTCGCACCGGAAGACAGGTCTATTGTGCCGTCTGTATTAAAGGCGACAACTTCAGTAGAAAGAACATCTTCATTACCATCATTGTCGACGTCAGCCGTGATCTCCAAAGTCCATTCATTGGGTGTAACGCCTGTTCCTGTCTTAAGGAAGTTGAACGTTACAGAATGAGCTTCACCTACACTATCGTATACTTGGAATGATCTAACAAAATGTGGTGTTGTCGTTCCTGAAGCCATATCACCGGCTACATAACCTGCCCCAAAGGTGGCTTGGGATTTAGCCAGATTGGCTTTGAGACCAATAACACTCGTAGCCTCTGCATTACCAGTGAGACCTGAAATGTTTACGGGTTGAAGCGCAGACAAATCTGATTGGTTGCTAGGGATGGCGCCAGTAGCGTCAATTTCCCACCCTTGCAGATAGTAACCCGCAGCATTTCTCAAGCGACCTTCTGAGTCAGGCTCAAAAGTTCCTGCACGTGTGAAGAGATAGTTGCCGCCAGATTGAGTTGGATCTGCCAATGTATTGACGACGAAGAAACCGTCGCCAGCGATGGCCATATGTGTGTCCGAGGTTGATGCGGTAATCAAGCCTTGTTTGTCAACTTGTTGTCTTGGGTGAACAATAACACCGCCCGGTGAATATGTGGTGTCGGTGGTGGTCTCGGTCACCAAGGTAGAGAACACCGCATTGGTATCTTTATAACCAACCGTACTACTGTTCGAGATGTTGTCAGAGATCATGCCCATTGACATGGACTGGGCTGCGAGACCCGAAACCCCTGAAAACATTGCTGCTGTAAGACTCATGATAATACTCCTTTTATTAACCGCACTTGCAAAACGGCAAACACGGGCTACGAACCTGTTTTAGGCAGGGTCATCTGTTGAATCAGTCGACTCAGCTGAGTCTGTTGAATCTGTCGTCTCAGCTGTGTCTGTTGACGCGGCTGAATTGGTTGAATCGGCGAGTTTGACCATTGTGATGTTACCCAACCCTAAGGCTAAGCCGTCCACCATCAATACAGGTACGCCATTTACTGTTTCTACTGTTTCGGCGAGACCTTCAAAACTATAGGTCACGTTTACCAAGCTGCCGCCACTAGTCTCTGCGTTAGCAACAAGGTAATAGGCGCCTTCTGGAGCTTGGCCGCCGTTGTCAAGACTGCCATCCCACGTGAATTCAAATTCACCTTCAGGCTGAGATGTCGTCTGTGTGATTGTATGAACTTTATTGCCAGTTGAATCGTAAATGTCATACGTGACGTTGTCGGGTGAGGCGGCGAAATCCAATTTCCAAGTTGCTTGCTCATCTTCCAATTTGGCAATGTTTAAGTCCGTTCCGACAATTTTCCCAAGGTAAGTCAAAAGCACTGTCGCTTCGTTGTTTTGCTGGCTAATACTTTGTAATTGGATGAGTGCTTCCAAGTTTTGGTTGGTCGCGATGGATTGTTCAACTTGGGTGAAGGACACCAATTGGCTCGTAAACTCGTTGGAGTCAGTTGGGTTCAATGGGTCCTGGTTGGCCAGTTGTGTTGTCAACATTGTCAAAAAGTCATCGAAATTGTCCGCAAGTGTGACCCCTGCCTGCGATGCCTTTGAATCGTCCAAATAGTAAGCTGCATTAGCTTCATCAATGTTCATTATTTTAATCCTTGTTGGTCAATCACACCTGAATGTCTAGATTTCCGTTATTAGAAACGCCGTAAGCGGCTTCCATATTGGCAAGATCTACTTGTGAGACTTCTTCGTCTTCGGAAGCCAGATTTGCAGTTGCTGGCTCACCCGAATTTTCTTGATCGCCCTGACCCTGATTAAGACTAAAACTCAGACTGTCAGATCCAGTATCAAATCCAGCATCTTTGAGCGCTTGCTCCAACTGACGAGAGTCTTGTTTCAATAAATCAAGACTTTCCTGATTGTCTGCAGAAATAGCCGCAAGCACACGTCCGTCACTGCTAATTTCAAGTTTGATTTCAACACGTCCAAGTTCGGCGGGACTTAGCTGCACTTTGATGCGGTCAACGCCGTCTTTACCTGCTGTTGAAATTTGCGAAGAAACTTGCTCTGCAGGGCTGCCAGCTTGTGCAGATGCTCGGCTTGCCATGGTTGCCTGACTTGCGGAGTTGGAAGCGGTAGAATCGATGCCGCTTATGGCACCTCCAGTAAGCCCTGAATTTGCGCTAAGGGCTGGATCACCAGTAGTCGCGGGCATTAATAATGAAGACGCGAGACCGCCATTTGGCACTATTATTGGCAAATCAGCTTGTCCAGTAAACTGGGTAACTGTGGCCATCGCCGTCGTTGCTTTTGGTTGTGGTGTTGCTGCTTCTGCGATGTTGGCGCCACTTAACATGGTTGGCGAGCTAGCCGAACTTGCCTTTTTGCCTGAAGAGGCGAGAGAGATTTTCCCCTTAGCATTTCCAAGCATTTCAGATATTTTTGCGGACAGAACTTCTTTTTCGGAAACGCTAGCCATTTCGTCAAAGCGCATTTTCTCAAGGGCCGTTTGTGTTCCCGTCGACTTTACTGGCTGGTTATCAATCTGCTGTACAGCAATTGGGCCCTTCTGGGCGTCTGTGCTTGCCACATCGGTTTTGGTTGTGCTGGACACATCCGTATTAGCTGGGGTGGATGGTTTAGTGTCTTTTTGTACGGCGGAAGTTGCTGCACTTGTAGTGGTTGCGGCATTTGACGTTACGGCTGCCTCTGCTGTTTTAGGAAGCGCCGTGACAGGGATCTCATTTTTTGGCTGAACTGCGGCTTGCTGCGCTGGAGCATCCGAAGCCATTTGATTGTTTCCATGGATGGCTTGTGTCGTTGCCTGTGCGCCATTCTTTGGGGTATCGACGGCCGAAGTTGCTGCTAACGACTTGTCAGTTGTCGTTGGATTGCTTCCCTCCCTTGAGGATTGTGTGGGAGTGGTTGCTGTGGATTGAGGGTTGGCGACCGTAGAGATGACCTTCGCGGCGACCTCGTCGCTCTTGACAGGTAGGAGCGTCAACGGGTCAATCTGATCTTGTGGTGTTACAATATCATTGGAACTGTCTTGGGAGTCCGATCTTGTCTCATCTTCAGATCGTTCGTCCGATCTGCTTTCACGGACTGGATCATCATCAGACGAATGCTCATTTGAAGCTCGTTCATAAGGTTCAACATCATTGTCCTGCTCCACTAAATGAAGCGCAAAATCATCTGAACGATCGCTTTTATAATTAGCGTTCCAGGTGAAGGCGCTGTCTTTAGTGTTGTTTGATTGTGTTACGTCCATCTTACCGCTCACTTCCGAAATATTTCACCATCATGTGAATTCTCGCTTCTATCTAAGCAAAAGGCGGGCCAGTTTTTTGATGTCTTTAAAAATCACTTGAAAACAACGTTTTGAACATGATTTCGATAATTTTTGAAGGAAGCAATTTATTCCCTATCCGGAAAAATATTCCCGATATAAGGACGATTATGCCGGGGCAATTCGGTGAGAATTAACCGAAAATTTGGTCATGCTAGGAGCGCCGCATTTTTATCATCTATTTGGTTGAGAACGAAGAAAATTGGGCTTTAGTATGAATTGGCACTTTGATTGCATAGATAAGCGTGAAATGCAGTTGGCTCACTATTGGTATGTCGGTGGGGTATAGGATTTAAAATGAGAATACATCTTATTAAACAAATGGTTGTTTGTGATTCCATCAAAAAAGTGGGGTCGGAAAATTCTACCGGTAAGGGCGCAAACTGCAAATTCAACTCGGTCAATTGTTCCGTTGAACGGCTAAACGGTCAGTCGCTAGGAGATGTGAAATGAGCTTAAACGCAATTATGAATTCAGGTGTCACTGGAATGTTGAGCCATCAAGAGGCTCTTAATACGACAGCGAATAACATCGCGAATGTTCAGACCGAAGGCTACGCCCGAAAAGTCGTTGAGTATAGCACGATTGTCCTTGGCGGAAGTGGCGCCGGAGTTGAAATTGAAAATATTCGCCGGGTCACCGATGAATTCGTTTTAAAAGAGCTCAGATTAGCCACTGCAAGTACTGAGCAATATGCCGCAATGTCCGATATATATGACAAGCTGCAGGCATTGATGGGAGACCCAAGTGCCAACACTTCCTTGACCGGAAAAATGGATAGTATCCACACGACGTTGGCGGCGCTAACAGTTGATCCGACTTTATCTGTTTCCCGAACTGCAGCCCTAACAGAAATCTCCAATTTTGGTATCGAAACAAATCGACTGCTAACCCAAATCCAAGGTTTAAGAAAAGATGCGGATAATCACATAGCCACGGAAATAGACACTGTAAACGAAGCGATATTGCGGATTTATGAGCTTAATATAGAAATCTCTTCTGCGACAATTAGTGAGCAGCCAACAGGAGAGCTGGAAGATAAACGAGATCAGGCGCTTGCTGAAATCTCAGAGATCATGGACATCAAAACGTATCAGCAAGGCAATAATTCTATTGCAGTTGTCACAAATGCCGGTCAACAACTTCTGGACTTCACGCCGCGCCAGTTGGTGTACTCCGCTGCGGCGACGGTATCTTCTGAAACCATTTTCAATCAAATATCCCTTAATGTCTATGACACATCAACGCAGACCACTGCGTCAACTGGCCTCCCATTAGACCCTGAATTAACGAGTGGCTCTCTACGCGGCTGGCTTGATATGCGAAATATAGAGTTGCCGGGACTGGCTGCACAAATCGGAAGCTTAGCGGGCGAAACTGCAGAGCAATTAAATGCAGTCCACAATGCAAATACTGCCGTGCCGCCTCCCTCTTTACTTGAAGGTCACAATACCGGTGTTGTTTCAACTGACCCGCATGGCTTCACGGGGCAGGCGACCTTTTATAGTTTTGATGCAAATGACGACGTAGTAGCGTCATACACAGTGGATTTTGATGCCGTGGGTACGGTTTCAGTAGATGATGTGATGACTGAGGTGAACGGAGCGCTGGGCGCTGGAACGTTGACCCTCACGAATGGTGCAATGACAATGACAGCGCCTGCGGGGTCAACGGGTATTGGAATTGAGCAAGATGCCACATTACCCGCCCTCCGCGGCGATAAGGGTTTCTCTCATTTCTTCGGCATGAATGATTTGGTCGAAGCGCAAACCGAGACTAATTTTGATACTGGCCTGCTGACCACCGACAGTCATTCTTTTACGGGGACAACTGATTTTGAGTTTCGAGGACCGAACGGAGAAGTTCAAGCATCGTTTACAGTTGATTTTGGTGCTATTGGTGGCACGATGGCAGACGTTATTGCCGAGCTAAATACAGGACTAGGGACCGCAGCTACAGCGTCATTAACCAGTGATGGCGCGATCGAGATTACAAGCGCTACTGGGTATGATGATTATTCCGTTCATGTCACCAATGATACAAGTGATCGCGGCGGGACCGGGTTATCGTCCTCGGAAATGTTTGGGTTGGGCCTGAGTTACCCAAGTGATCAAGGTGTGGATTTCGTTGTGAGAGCTGACATTTTGGCTTCACCTATGATGATGGCACTTGCAAACATTAACGGGACGGGTACACCAGCGCTTAGCCTTTCCGATAATAGGGGAGCACTTGCATTTCAAAATTTGACGTCTCAGGCATCTGACTTTGGTACTGTTGGCGGCTTGCCTGGATCAACCGTGACGCTAAGCGAATATGCCGCGCAAATTTTGGCAAAATCGGGCCTGGACGCCGCAAGATCTGAAAGTCTACAAGCTGATAGGTCAGCACTTTCCGGTGTTCTTACAAATAAATATTTGGAAGACGCTGGCGTGAATATGGATGAGGAATTAGCTAACCTTATTGTTTATCAAAATTCTTATAACGCAGCTGCCCGCGTTATTACGACCGCACGGGACATGTACGATATCCTGTTAAATATCGTATAAGACGTAGAAAGTAGGAGACAAGTCATGAGCAGAGTTTCAACAATGCAGCAAACCCAGAACCAGATTCAGGGGATGCTCAATAGCCAGGTGAAAGTTGTTGATACGCAACGACAAGTAACAACTGGACATGTGGCCGAATTCTATAAAGACATCTATCAAGATACAGCAAGTCTGACAGGTGCAAAATCACTTCTTGCTAGGCTAGAGCAACACAAAGAAAACGACAATATCGTTCAATCGACTTTAGCAAATTATGATCAAGCGCTTGGCGGTATGGAAAATGCCGCGACTGATTTAAAAGAAGCAGTTATGGGGGCAATTAATGCATCTTCAGCGTTGGGTTTCGAGGGAGCTGTCGAAGGCGCTTTCGAAGCTGTTCTTGGGTTCATGAATAGCCAAAATTCCGAAGGATATATGTTCGCAGGTTCAAAAAAGGAAACGGCGCCCATCAACATCACCGATATGAGTGATTTGCTAACTGCACTGGAACCGCCAACCGATATTTTCGATAACGACACCTTAAAGCGCGTTACCCGCATCGATGAAAACAGAACCCTGGAAACAGGCATACTTGCTGACGAAGTCAGTTTGGAAATTATGACGGCGATCCAGAGAATTACACTTTGGCAAGCGGGCACAATTCCAACAACTGCGCCCATACCAACAGGGCCAGCTGGGCCGGTAACAACACCGCTTAGCATAGAAGATCAGGCATTTTTGATTGCTGAAATTGAAAATTTGGAATTGTTGGTCCGAGATCTAAATGAGTTTCGCGGAGAGAACGGTCTAAACCAGAAGGTCGTTGCAGAAACCGTTGTCAGTCTTGAGGTTCAAATTGATCAGGCAGAAATTTTTATCAGCAATATAGAAGATATTGATTCCGCGGAAGCCATTGGGAATCTCAATCAAGCGAACTTCGCGCTTGAAGCGTCTTACAACGTTTTAAGTCAAATTAATAGAATCAGTCTGCTGAATTTCCTCTAAAAATGGCAGGAAATATCGCATTTTTGTGATTACCGTCAGACTGAGAGCTTGAAAAGGTTGCATCCCCTGCAATCGGGCTTATATTGCGCGCCATGAATTCATTAGGTTTTAGTACAGCACCCGAAGATACCCGTATCGTTGTTGCCATGTCTGGCGGCGTCGATAGTTCGGTTACGGCTGCATTGTTGAAAGATCAAGGCTACGACGTAGTTGGTATTACGTTGCAGCTTTATGATCACGGTGTTGCGGTGCAGAAAAAAGGGGCCTGTTGCGCAGGCCAAGATATTCACGATGCCCGCCGCGTTGCTGAAGCCATTGGTATACCGCATTACGTCCTAGATTATGAAAACCGCTTCCAAGATAGCGTCATGGAAGAGTTTGCCGACAGTTATTTGCGCGGTGAAACACCTGTCCCTTGCGTGCGGTGCAATCAAACCGTTAAATTCAGAGATTTACTGGAAACATCCAAAGATCTTGGCGCTGTCGCCATGGCAACGGGCCATTATATTCGCAGAGAAGGCGGAGAGACCGGCGCGCGTCTTTATCGCGGCGCCAATTCCATCAAAGATCAGAGCTATTTCTTGTTTGCGACAACGCAAGATCAAGCCGATTTTCTACGGTTTCCCCTCGGCGGATTAACCAAAGACGAGACGCGAGCACTTGCGGATAAATACAATTTGGCGGTGGCTGCGAAACCTGAAAGCCAAGACATCTGTTTTGTTCCTAATGGAAATTACGCAAGTGTAATTGAAAGAATTCGGCCGGGCGCTGGGCGTGAAGGCGATATCGTTGATCTCGCAGGCAATGTCATGGGCCGTCACAATGGCATTATTAATTATACCATTGGTCAGCGGCGCGGCCTTGGAATTGCGACAGGTTCGCCTCTGTATGTGGTGCGTCTCGATCCTACTGGCAATAAAGTTGTCGTTGGACCGCCAGAAGCGTTGCAAATCTCAAAAGTGACTTTGCGAGAGATGAACTGGATTGGGGACACTGCGCTGAGCGTCGAAGGATCCAAAGTTTCCGTAAAAGTTCGGTCAACTCAGGAACCTTTGCAGGCAACAGTGTACGGCGCGGCTAATAATTGGGCTGAGGTCCATTTGGATAACCCTGAGGGTGGCGTGTCACCGGGGCAGGCTTGCGTTATGTATGATGGCGATCGGCTTTTGGGTGGTGGCTGGATTGCTGGTACAGAAGCTCCGGTTATTGTGTAGTTGCAAGGTCTGCTAGTTGTTGTTTCATTTGCGTTGCGGCAAATGCAAAACCGCCATCTCCGCCGTCCACGAAATGAAGATGCGCTCCTTCTGCAAGATTAAACACAAGGCAGGTCATCAACGCGGTTTCTGATAGGTGCACGCCGTAGGCAACTTGTCGGTTTTCATGATATGTTTGTAAAAGCGCCTGAATTTCATCAATTTGCTCCAGCGTGCAATCCAAGACCAGCCGGATCATATCGTCAAATCTTTGAAAGTCGGTATTGGCGAGAAGTTCTTTTCGGTAAACGGGTGCGTCATAGCTTCCCGCTTTCTTTCCGGTTTTCTCAAGAACAAATTGAATGAGGCTTTCCCAGCACAGTTTCAAATAAGTTTTCAGAACGCTTTTCCCTGCAGCGGAGAGCTTTGCCTCTGTCCATAACCCGCGCGGCGGCCATCTAAAAACAAGGTTCTTGTTGCTATTGGGGCGAAATTTCTCAACCTCTTTTCCCAATATTTTCATGAGTTCACTCAGAACGGTGTCATAAATCTGTGTTTTCTCTTCGGTGCTGCCATAGGGGGCATTTACCAAAAGGCTGACAATTTTGCCATTTCTACTGGAAAGGGGCTCCCACCGGCAAGAAAGCCCATCAAGATCAGGTGGGCCATTGGGGTTACGGGAGAGGGGGATAACGTATGGGTTCTGGCTGCTATCGTCTTTTAGAAGTTTATCAGCCTCCATTAACCCGCCGCCGGAAAACATAGCAAGGTACAAGCCATCGCTTATCTCATATTTCAATACATCCGCTGACAACCCAAGCTCGTTAATAGCAGTAATAGGAACGACGCCAATGCGCAAATTTAGATCGAGGCTTTCGGCTGCGAGTGCGCGAATTTCCACAAGCGTTTCAATGGCCGTTTCCTGCAAATCCGGCGGAATGGCAAGCGTGGCGCCATCACCGCCAAAGACATAGGGAATATCAATGTCACCGGCGATATTAAGGATCCCCATGATGCAGGCGGCGCCGACCATATTGACATTTTTATAATGACCATCGCGAATGGCTTGGGTTGATCCTTTTACATCTGTTAGGATTAAAAACCAATCATCAGGGAGGGGGCTATAGTTTGCACGGTTGGTGACTTCCCCAAAATCAGAGAGAGCCGGCAAATTTTGGAAAAAATCTTTCGTGTCCGTCATATTTATTCAGCCATCCTTTTTTTTGGCACGTAAAGACTATTTAACATTTGTATTCTATGCGACTTTCCAAATATTGAAAGGTTATTGTCGGTGTGGTCCGTCACATCTCGTAGCCAGATAAAAACGACAGTTTCCAATGAGGGTGGAAGGATTAATCTTAAGAAAAAGAATGAGTTGGAATTGTTTGACCTGCGATCAATCTCTTCGTTTTAACCCATATCGCGGGCCATTGACCAAGGTCATACATTTGCGATTAAATATTTTAATTTCCTCGCTTGACAGTTTCGTCAAAAACTCCTAAAAACCGGGCTCCACACGGCCCAAACAGCGGCCGCTCTTTGTGTGGCGGAGTAGCTCAGCTGGTTAGAGCAGCGGAATCATAATCCGCGTGTCGGGGGTTCGAGTCCCTCCTCCGCTACCAAAATTTTCTTAATGAAATCAATTAGTTAAGATTTGTGTAGCGTTTGTGTAACGCATTTTGTCCATGTTTCGGCCAATCTTATTAAGTAGTTGATATTGTTGCCTTGTCCTTTGTGATCTCGGATGATGTTGGCGAGTCAGTGCCGCATGTATGCCGCACGGTGCCGCATGGAATAACTAATATGTTCTTAGTTTGTTTCCTGCCTGCCTACCCTCGCCTATACCCCATACCCCGCCCCTAGGGGGGAGGGCGACCCCGCGCGCGCGTACTCATTCATGCCCTCAGCACAAATTTTTTCAATTTTGAAAAACACGCGCTATTCCAATTGGCGCTTTTCAGCCAGATTTTCAGTCTTCTCTGTCACCGGCCAGTCAGGCTACTGCAGAACAGAGAGATATTGCGTCCATGAGATCTCTGTCTGACATCAGCATTTATGGAATAGATTAGCAGTATTTAGTAAGAAAGGGTTTCTTGTTCATTGTAGCCCCGATAGAGAACGAAGATGAAACAGAAAACGGAGACAAAACAAACTGGTACCGCAAAGGCGAATAAAAAAAGCGCCGTGCTACCCGTAAGCAGTATTCGGCGAAGAAAAAGGTACAAATTGTATTGGACGTTTTGCACGGCAAAGAAACCATAGCCGAGCTTTGGCGCCTTGAAGGTATCGCCCAGAGTATCTATTATAAATGGTCGAAGGCGTTTCTTGATGCAGGCAAGCACCGTTTGGCTGCTGATACTGCCCGAACGGCATCGACAAACGAAGTCATAGGCCTTCGTCGTGATACACGTGAACAAAATGAGGTTGTTGCGGGGCAAACTTTGGAACTCCGACTTCTTATAAAAAAGCATGAACGCTGATGGGGTAGACTAAGAATGAGGTACTCGGGATCTGAAAAACTTGAGATCATCCGTCTTGTGGAGCAGTCACATCTGTCGATTAAACAGACTTTGAACTAACAGGGCATTCCCCGCACAACATTTTACCGTAGGTACGACCGTTCTCAGATACAAGGCGTACAGGCCTTTGAAAGATCAATCGCCGAGGCCATCCCGGATCTGGAGTAGTATTAAAGACGATAGTCGCCAGCGGATCGTTGATTTGGCCCCGGATATGCCGGAGTTTTCCCCTCGAGAACTGGCCGTGCGCTTTACTGCTACAGAAAAGTATTTTGGGTCAGAATTTTCAGTTTATCGACTACCTAAATCTCTTGATTTCATTAATAGACCAACCTTCATTGGCATTAAGGCTGCAAATGAGTTCAGAGATAAGACCACAGCCTCCAATCAACTGTGGCAGACCGACCTTATATATCTGAAAGTCATCGGATGGGGTTGGATGTATTTATCGACAATCCGTGTTGTTTCTTCGCGTTATATTAGTGCCAGCGAACTGTGTACGCCTAAGAAAATTTCAATGTGACAGAGACACTGGAACTTGCCTTACAGGCATCAGGTTGTGATTAATTACATGTTGCGCACAAGCACAGTCTATTATCTGATACCGGCTGAAGTTACGATTCTGGTGAACTGGCCTAATGGTTTGGACGATAAAAATATGAACCACACCGGAGGATCGCCCTATCATTCGCAAACACAGGGCGAGATCGAACGCTGCATTAAACCCTGAAGAACCCTATTCAGTCGGATAATTACTTCTTTCCGGCAGATTTCGATGCGCTAGTCGAGGCATTTGTCGATCATTACAATCATAATCGCTACCACGAGAGTATCAACAGCCTCACCCTTGCAGACGTCTATTTCGGGCGAGGGTAAGCCGTTTTAAAACAACGCGAAAGGATTAAACGTAAAACCTGGAAACTCGGCGCTTGCATTACCGCATATATACCGTCTAAAATTATCACCAAAATGAACCAGATACTCTCTTAAATCGCGCCGCTAATTGTCCCATCTTATATGACGGCGGACAAAACGCTAAACCCGCTCAAAGATTGCAGCTAGCCCTTGTCCGCCACCGATGCACATTGTCTCTAATCCGTATTTAGCATCACGCCTGCCCATTTCTCTAAGAAGGGTTGCAAGGATACGCCCACCAGTTGCACCTACTGGATGGCCAAGCGAAATACCAGATCCATTTACATTGGTTCGTTCGAAATCAGATTTGTTGAAACCCCAGTCTTTAGTACAGGCTAGGACTTGAGCCGCAAATGCTTCGTTGAGTTCGATAAGGTCGATGTCCTTTAGAGAAAGGTCAGCTCTCTGTAATGCTTTTGCAGTTGCAGGCACTGGACCAATACCCATTATTTCAGGTCCAACTCCAGCTACGGCCCAACTGACCATTCTGCCATATACTTTCAGGCCGAGTTCACTGGCGATTGCTTTCGTTGTAACTACGCAGGCGGATGCACCATCATTTTGACCGCTAGCATTTCCTGCCGTGACGGTTGACGCAGGATCATTCCGTCCGAGGATTGGCCTTAACTTAGCTAATCCCTCGACGGTGGCTTCAGGGCGGGGATGTTCATCTTTGGTGAAAATACGATCTTCTTTGCGCTCTGATACTGTGACTGGGATAATTTCTTCATCGAAACGCCCCTCATTCTGCGCTGCTATGGCGCGGCGATGAGATTCCACGGCGAAAATATCTTGCTTTTCTCGAGAAATACTGTGACTTGCTCGTAAATTCTCCGCTGTCTCCAGCATACCGCCCTCTACTGGAAAGTTGAGACCACCAGTTGTAATTCTGCCTCGGGCAAGGGCGTCGTGAAATTCTAAGGAGGCTCCCTTTATTCCCCATCTACCGGACGTCGAATAGAAAGGGGCATTGGACATAGATTCCGCACCGCCTGCAATAATCAAAGAGGATCCACCTGTTGCAACTTGCATAACCGCATTGATGACGGCTTGCAGTCCGGAGCCACAGCGACGATCAAACCGGTAACCGCCAATTCGTGTTGGCAATCCAGCATTGAGACCGACGACACGACCAATCGCCGGCGCATCCATGGTGGGATAACATTGCGCAAATATTATATCTTCAACGTGATCCGCAAGACCTTCACAACGGGAAAGTAATCCACTTTTGACTGCGCGCGCAAGTTCTTGAGCATGCAGATCTTTGAACTGGCCGCCAAATCAACTGACTGGAGTTCCAACGGGCTCTCAAATGACAACATCTTCAAACATTTTTATTCCTTATTTTTATAGTTTACGGAGTACAAATAGCCGACTTATTGGCATCAATCCATATTAGCCAATAAAAATCCAACCTCACTTTTTTTGGAACAAAGTATCAATGGGATATTTTGGGATTGATATCACACCGCGGTTAGTTCGAATTGAATTAGTTATTATTAAGCTGGATTCTAATTAAGGGATTAAGGTTGAGGAAATCCACAAGATTTTCATAATTCCAGCTATTGATGCCTGTGCAGGTCCCATCCTTACATTGGTTGAGGTGTAATTTTAAATCAAACTCTCCGGCAGGATCAAAAAGAAGTGCATAAGCCAAATGTTGATCATTGGCGACACTGCCGGGAAGCTTGCGGGCATATGCATTGTGTAATCTCTCGGTCGCAAATAAATGCCAACCTGCGCCCAATCGCCATCTTGGACTTCGTGGGCCATTCCCGTTCATGTCACGAGGCAAGAAAGTATCGCTTTCCAACAGTAGATCAATTCTGTTGGAAAGCGCTTGAGACAGATGAAGAGGTAAAATGAAGTTTGTCCCTGATAATCCAAGTAAACTTATGCCGGCATGGTTAAGGTCTTCATATCGCTCTACGTCCATGTCTTTTTTAGATTGTTTTTTTCGGGAGACAGATATTTTATCCTGTTCACGCCATCCATCGTAATAGGGTTGTGTCCAATACCGCCATGCAGCGAACTCTGCTTTTGACGTCGGCGATATCATCATTTTCCAGCTGGTCGTAAAGCGTGAGGTTATGGATTTCGCTCGATTTATAAAGGTATTATTGTTTTTCTTTTCACCAACATAATTAAGCACAACAGTCCACATCATATGCCAGTTCCACGGAGCCCAAACTCCGTCATAGCGAAAAGGGGCTCCA
>Ga0209826_1001684_pt1 | contig 15191 bp, 8 predicted proteins | sample GOMGulsemesocosm_5_FD_184637 | JGI IMG/M metagenome (GOLD analysis project Ga0209826, IMG submission 184637) | Methane-oxidizing microbial communities from mesocosms in the Gulf of Mexico - GOM15C Gulf of Mexico (SPAdes) (version 2) | ecosystem: Environmental > Aquatic > Marine > Cold seeps... | reverse complement strand
ATTAAAGAAAATTCAACAACAACAACAACAACGTGCTATAACAGAGCTATAATTAAACATATTACAACAAGTACTTATTTAAAATCCCCAGGTACTTACCGTTAGCTTTTATCACCGTTAATCCGCGATTAAATTGATCGCGGATTGTTTTACTTTTAAAACCCGCAGCATAAACTCTGGCCGGAAATAAATACATTTTTTTGTTGATGCTTCGTTGGCAAGATAATAGTACCGTCTGAATGCCATTTATTTACCGTTGAAAAACTACGTACTAATGGTGCATGAATAAACCTGACCTGCTGATTTTCTACGGCAAAAATTTCGCTAATTAAATCTAATTGAATACCGCTTTAGTGCTCATTATTTTCGATAACAAAAGGAGGTTTAGATAAACCAGCCGTTAACTCAATAGCATCTGAATGGTCTCCTACCGCAGTAAAAAAACAACAAGACAAAAAAACAATATTTGAAAAAGTTTACCTTTGTTATTCAAGATGGTTGCTCTTTTTTAATAAATGGTTTCGACAATATACTTTTTTTAATAGTAGCATGTTAAGGTAAATTTTGAACTCACGGATAATTGAATTCTTTGAAAAATATCGTTAAATAAATTTATAGGTTTGTAATCTAATGGAAAATATTTGGTTAGAGCGACGGTTAACAAAAGTATCAAAGAGACAACAAGATCACCGAGATCCCTTTCAACGGGATCGTGCTCGCATATTGCATTCAGCAGCTTTTAGACGATTACAATCAAAAACCCAAGTAATGGGCAGTGGGCAAAGTGATTTTTATCGAACTCGTTTAACTCATTCACTTGAAGCAGCCCAAATAGGCTCTGGCATCTCCTCACAGCTTCGTTGTAAATACCCGACCCTTTGCCATGCTTTGTTTCCTAATACCGATAGTTTAATTGAAGCCATTTGTTTAGCGCATGATATTGGACACCCCCCTTTCGGTCACGGCGGAGAAGTTGCTTTGCATTATATGATGCGCGAGCACGGAGGCTTTGAAGGGAATGGACAAACCTTTAGGATTGTTGCTCGTCTTGAGCCTTTTAGTGAGCACCACGGTATGAATTTAAGCCGAAGAACCTTACTCGGTTTAATAAAGTATCCACAGGTATTGGAACGACTAAACAAACCAATACAAACATCTGATATTAATAACTTTAGACAACTTAAAGCCAGTGATTGGCATCCACCAAAAGGCTTGTATAGCGATGATAGCGAAATAATTGACTGGTTATTATCTCCTTTATCCGTAAACGACCGTGAGCTTTTTCAGTTGATAGAGTCTCGTGATAATAATCATAGGAAAACACGATTCAAGTCACTTGACTGCTCAATCATGGAACTCGCTGATGATATTGCTTATGGCATACACGATCTTGAAGATGCGATTGTTACTGGCATAGTCAATCAAAATGACTTTGAATTACACGTTATCAATAACCTAAAAGTATTAGGTGACCCATGGCTTGAGCAATATTCTCAAACATTAACCACTAAACTTTTTAGTGAGCAACACCACTTACAAAAGGATGCTATTGGCGGCTTGGTTAATTATCTAATTACCGCGATTGAGTTAACTGATTTAAATGAACGTCATGACAATGTGAATTTTGAAGAGAGTCTGCTTCGCTATAATGCAACCTTACCAAAAATCACTTTGCAAGCATTACAAATTTTTAAAGACTTCGTTTATAACTTTGTTATCAAACAAACCAGTATTCAGCGAATTGAATATAGAGGACAACAAATAGTAATGGAACTATTTGAAGCGCTTTCTTCTGATCCCTTAAGGCTACTACCAACTAATAGTGCCAAACGTTGGCAACATGCCTTAGATAACAATGACAATGCTCATCGAGTAATTGCTGACTATGTTGCCGGTATGACTGATGAGTACGCAAGTCGTTTACATCAAACATTATTTGTTGCCAGTGCTGGTGGCTCATATCAATTAATTTAGTGTAGAAACACAAAAAGTATCGTTGCTGTGATTTATAAGGGAGTAACCATTATTACACTACAGCGCCTTGAATTGAAATCGCTCAAGCACTCTGAAACCTGCATCTTGAATGGTAACGGTTATAATATTGTATAACTTCTTTAAATCACTAATGTCAACCTCCTTGTTTTTATTTTTTTTAGCGAATATAGAGCTATTTCAGCTACCTGAGAATTGTTATATTTATTTTGTTCTAAATCAACAACTGTTTAAAACTAAAACCAAATTATCAGCTTAACTGTACATTTTTTGACTTAGCGCACATATCCTCATAATAAATGAGTTTTAATAGCTACAGATTACCCTCCTACTAATACCCTTGGAGCCCCTCTCGCAAAGCATTTTGGACAAACATGCTATTTTTTTAACCGGTTTACACTTTACCGCAAACAATTCTATACACTGACAACCAGAGAAAACACAAATAATTATATAACAACCTTGAATTTTAGTTGCCTTCTATGCAAATCTTGGCACTCAAGTTAATTACAAACCGATAATGTATAGACAATGGAGTGTTTTTAGCTGTTTCTACTCGAAACAAGGTCAATATTTACAATAAATAAGGTCAATTATAATAATTAGTGCTATAAAATAACTATAATCATTACGCTGGGAGTGTTTACATAGGTGTAATGATTTATTATAACAACAAAATAATAACTAAAGGATAACGAAACATGAGAGTAAAATTTAAGCATAGTACACTTGCGCTAGCAGTGTGTTTATCGTTAGCTGGCACTTCATCAATAGCCCATGCAAATGCGGCTGAAAGTGCTGAAAATTCAGATATAGAGCGTATCATAACCGTTGGTACGCGTATGTCTAACCGAACAGTAGCCGATAGCCCTGCACCAATTGATATTATTTCAGCTGATGCAATTAAAAACTCAGGTGCAACTAGCACTCCTGATATGCTTCGTAAACTTGCCCCTTCATTTAATATGAACAACACCACAACTTCTGATGGTCAAGATTTAATGCGACCAGCGTCACTAAGAAGTTTAGGTCCAGATCAAGTATTAGTATTAATCAACGGTAAGCGCCGTCATCAACAAGCCGTTGTTGCTGTGCAAGAAAATGTTGGTCGTGGTAGTGCAGGTACAGATCTTAGCTCAATTCCAATGACAGCTATTTCTCACATTGAAATATTGCGTGATGGTGCTGCAGCTCAATATGGTTCTGATGCGATTGCTGGTGTTATTAACATTGTTCTTAAAAATAATGGTGGTGGTTCAGTTTGGACACAATACGGCGAAACCAGTGAAGGTGACGGTGAAAGCTATGAACTAGGCGCTAATTACGGCTTTGAAATTGGCGATAGAGGGATGTTAAACCTTACCTTTGAATATGCTGATAATGGTGAAATGAACAGAGCAACACCAACAACATGGTTTGGCTCTATCCCTGAGCCTAAACAATTATTACTTGTTGGTGAAGCTGAAACAGAAATGACTAGCCTATGGGCAAATTTTTCTTATGATTTAGGTGAAGGTAGTCAATTATACGCCTTTGGTGGTTTTACCGCTAAAGAAGGCGAATCACTTGGTTTTTATCGTGGTGCTTCGGATAATCGTGTATGGAGTGAATTATTTCCAGATGGTATAACGCCAGGATTAGGCACTAAATCTGAAGATTCCTCATTTGCCTTAGGTTATAGAACCGAAGTGGGTGATTGGGAAGTTGATGCAAGTGTAGTTACTGGTGAAAACCGTTTTGAATTCAGCAATACTAACTCTCTTAATGCCAGTTATGGTCCAGATAGCCCAACATCAGCTTATGATGGCGCGCTGGTATTTACTCAAACTACATTTAATGTAGACGCAGTTACCGCTGTTGATTTGGGACTTTACGACGAAACGTCTATCGCTATCGGCGTAGAATATAGAATAGATGGTTATGAGCAAGAAGCAGGTGATGCTGTGACTTATGACCGTGGTGATACGTTATGTGCTGAATCTGTCAACCCAACCGGTGACCCATTATTTACATCATGTTCTGGTGGAGATATTACTGCACCTGGTATGCAAGGCTTCCAAGGTTACAGCCCTGCAATGGCGATAGATACCGATAGAAAAAGTTTTGCGCTTTACTTAGATACTGAAACATACCTGACTGAAGACCTGTTAGTTGCCGCAGCAGTTCGCTATGAAGACTACGATGATTTTGGTAGCACAATTATTGGTAAGTTATCAACGCATTTAACCTTAACAGACAACTTCTCTCTTCGTGGTTCTGCTTCAACAGGTTACCGAGCACCGGGTATGCAGCAAAATAATTTTACCCAACGCTCTATTTCCTTGGATAATGGTCAATTAGCTGATTTAGTCACTTTACGCCCAAATGATGCGCTTGCACAAGAGCTTGAGTTTAAAGAGCTTAAAGAAGAAACTTCAACCAGTATTTCTGGTGGTTTGGTATACAACAGAGACGCTTTCTCATCTACCCTTGATATTTATATGATAAACATTGATGATCGTATTGCTTATTCAGGTAACATTACTCGCGGTATTAATGATGATATAGATGACTTTTTTGATCGTCACTCTGGCACTGGTGAGGCATTAGATGGAGTGAAGAATGCTTCAATATTCACCAATGCCATTGATACTGAAACCTTTGGTCTTGATTGGGTAAACGAATATACTCAAGAAATTGAAAATTTTGGTAGCATTGTCTACGTACTTGCTTATCATCACAACGAAACTAGAGTCACTAATATTAATACTTCATCAACAATAGTCCCTGATAAGGTTGTATTTGATAAAGCTCAAGAACTACTAATTGAGAAAGGTCAGCCGCAAGACCGATTAAGTGTTTCTGCCATGTTGGATTTAGATAGTTGGACGGTAACGGGTCGCATGACGCATTACGGTGAAGTATCTACTGCCGCTTATGGTACTGAGCGTAAAACGTGGGACGCGAAAAGCTTACTTGACTTAACCGCGCAATGGCATGTAACGGATCAGCTAGACATCAGCGGTGGTATTTTAAATCTAACAGATGAGTATCCTGATGATTGGGGCACAGAGGGCGGTATTTTCCCTGATATTGGCTTTAAATATGGTTGGTCAAGCTTTCCATTTTCACTTGCTGGCCGTGAATATTACGTAAGAGCCTCTTATAACTTTTAGCTTTTAGCTTTTAGCTATGAGTAATATCGTTAAATAAAGTTTCAATCAAAAAGCCAGCAGATTTGCTGGCTTTTTATTTACTTATCAATTTTTTTATTCTGTAATAAACAGAAAGCTAATTTACATTAGTTTAGGGTTTTTAGGATAAAAACGCTCTGGTAAGCTACTGATATGTTCAAAAAAACGAGTGTCTTTATAAGGTAGTTTCATAAACCCAGAAATACCAATACCATTAATAGTTGGTAATAAGGTCATAATTTCAGCCAGACATTGGCTAAATTCATCTTCTTTATCATGATTTAGCAGCATTAAGTAACTATGAATTTTTAAATGAGTGGGCAACACTTCAAAAATAATACAACCAGTATGATGAATAAGATTTAGTCTTGCCAATACAGCCATTAACTCATCAGGTAAGTACAAATATTCATCAGGGTCTTTACCATCTTCAAAATATGAGTGTAGCCGCGTTATATCATCAATGTCAGCAACGTCACTCACTTCAAAAGCAATACGCTGCTCAGCTAGCGCAATAAATGGGATACTTTGATCTTCGCGTTCCACATGCAAGGTATTACGAGCATTAAACAAGCAACTTTTAAACACACCAATGCGAAATATTCCCTGAGCCAAATGGATCATATTATTAACGGCGCTTTCAAAAGACGTTTTTAAACTAGGTTTAAACAAGGTTAAATTAGAGTCGATATAAACCCCTTCTTTTGCCCAACGAATTGCTAACCCGCCTACCACAGGAAAATTACCTAAACGGCTTAAAGCAGCAATAAAGGCTTTCTCATTATCGCCCATTCCCATTAAGTAATTTTTATAATATTTCTCTAGCTGTACATCATCAATATCTTCTAAACTTTCACCAGTAGACTCTTCTCGTAAAAAAGATTTCCGTGAGCCGTATACAACTGTATCAATTTCTTCTTTTTTAGGTTTAGTCCACACAGGAATTAGCGGCTCAACTTGGATAATTGTCGGTTTATCTGATAAAACTAATTGCTTTAAATAAGATAAATTGTTGAAAAAATAATCACCACCCTGACAGCGCCGTTTTCCATCATCACTAAGCATTGCCATTAGTACATTCGCTAACATTTTCGGTAAACCTAACGAATTAGGCGTAATAACTTTCGTGCCATATCGACATGACTGCCCTGATGCTATCGCATAGAGTGTTGCAGCTAAACCTTGTTCATCAAAACGTGGCGATGATAAGCCGCCATTGATTTGCTCTGGACCAATGAAATAAACATCACCTAATCTAGCATTGCTATGCTGCAAGTCACTGCTCATTAAATCCATTATATTGTTGCTAGTAGTCTGTCCCTCGACATCGAGCTGAGCAACAACTGAAGAGCCCCAATCAATTAGCTGTACTAATCCTGTTTTTTCGTCAAAAACCACGTTAGAAGGCTTTATATCGCCGTGCACATAAGGTTTGTTATTCTTATGAACATTTACATCGCGCAAATAAATTAATATTTCAGCCAACTGAATAGCAATACTAACGACCAATTCTGGTGAGAGTGGGCCTTGTAGCTGCGAAAGTTGCTCTAAATCAATACCCGGTGCACGGCTCATTTGCAAAATGGACTGTCGCTTTATTTTTTGATAATCAATAACATGAGGTATTTGAATATGACTTAACTGTCCTTGAATATCGGCTTCTTCACTGAGTCTATCTTGTACATGTTGTGGTAGGTTCAACCTTGAAAATTTAAACACCACATCATCACCAATACTGTTATTAGCACAAAACACAAAGCCATAAGCCCCCTTTCCGAGCAAGGCAATATTTTTGTAACCGAGGTGTTTTAGTTGTTGCTGACAAAGATCAACCCATTGCTTTAATTTAGTGGCATCTTTATGATTGAGCAGGTAAATAGATTGCTCTTCAGCAATATAGAAATGTTGGAGTTTTTGTTCAATACTCTTTTCAGTTTGGATTATTGTCACAGAGGTAACCTATTCTCGAAAATAACAGACAACGAATCAATCATATTACCTGTTATGAATAATAATAAATAATTTTCAAGCAAAAAAAATGCACTCAATTTGAGTGCATTTTGACTTATACCAAATGAAATAATGAATGAGTCAATTCAGAGCTATGTCAGGGAAGTTAGAATAAGCAAAATTTGTGCGTATATAGTCGTTCTATATCAAACAAATTTGTGAAATTATCACTTTCCTGACAAGCTCCCAAGGGCGAGTTTAAAAGGTTTATATGCGGCGTTATTGATTTTGACAAGGACGCTACATGGATGTAGCTTATTAGAGAATGCAGGAGCATATTCTCCTGAATAACCATTCTCTTCAATCAATGCCTTGCTTCTATACCTTTTAACTCTCGCTGAATTATCTATTCATTACTTCAATTGGTATTAAATCTAATTTGCTTTAACTCTAGCTCATATGCACTAGCATGTTACTTGGTTTTTCTAAAAATGATTTCCATAAATTACAAAAACGAGCAATACTGCCACCATCAATAATTCGGTGATCACCAGACCAACTCACTTGCATTATACTACGTGCTTCAACAATGCCTTGTTCGTTAAACCTTGGCAATGTTTGTAATTTACCCAGCGCAACAATAGCCGCTTCTGGCTTGTTAATAATAGGAGTAGCTACCGTACCGCCAATAGCACCAATATTAGATATTGTTATAGTGCCGCCTTTTAAATCCGCAGATTGCACTCTACCACTGCGCGCGTCAGTCGTTAAACGCGTAATATCTGTGGCTAAGTCTAAAATTGATTTATTTTGTACTTGTTTTACATTAGGTACTAATAAGCCCACCTTTGAATCAACCGCCATACCTATATTATGATCATTAAAATAAGTTAACTCTGTACAGTCTTCATTTACTTGGCTGTTTATTATAGGGAACTCTTTTAATGCTAACGACATAGCTTTCATAAAAAATGGCATCATGGTTAGCTTAATATCTTGCTTTGCCATATCCTTAACAATCGTTGCCTCTTTTAGCTCCTTACGCAAACTAATTAATTCTGTCATGTCTATTTCTTCACAATAAGTAAAGTGAGGAATGGTACTAACCGAATTAACCATCGCTTTTGCCATTACCGCTTTAATACCACGGATGGGTTCAACACGTGTAGATGAAGCCTGTGTTTGAACAGCAACAGTATTACTACCTTGCTCGAACGATACAATGTCTTCTTTATAAACACGACCCTTTTTACCTGAGCCTGTCACGTCACTAATATTAACATCTAACTCACGAGCAACACGACGTACAGCAGGGCTAGCAACAGCTTTACCATTTGTTTTCCTTTGCACGGAATCCTGAGTTTCTTTTTCAACTATCGCATTGCTAGGTATTTTTTCTTCAGTTTGTTCTGCTTTAACTTCAACCTTAGCATCACTAACTGTTTCTTTAGCTTCACTACTTACATCATCGCCAGCAGGAACCATTGAAAATAGCGGCTCATGCACTTTTGCTATTTCACCTTGTTTGTAAAATAGTTTATCTATTACACCTGAATGCATTGCCGGAATTTGTACCAATGCTTTATCTGTCATCACATCAGCAATAGGTTGATCTTCAACGACTGTTTCGCCTTCTTTAACTAGCCATTCAACCAGTTCACACTCAACGATACCTTCACCAATATCAGGTAATATAAAATCAATGCTCATATCTTTTTCCTAGTAATTCTTATCAGTCATTTATATTAATTATGTATTAGTAATTAATACTGCGTTTAATCGCTTCATATATTTTTAAATGATCGCTTACATATTCTTTTTCTAACGCCAGTGGGTATGGGGTATCTAAACCACACACTCGTTCTATCGGAGACTCTAAATGTAAAAAACATTCTTGCTGAATAGTTGCCGCTATCTCACTGGCAAATCCTGCCGTTAGTGGTGCTTCTTGCGTAACTAATAAACGACCCGTTTTCACTACCGAGTTTGCTATTGTTTCTATATCCCAAGGCAATATGCTTCGTAAATCAATAACTTCACAAGAAATTCCATCATTAGCCGCTAAATCAGCCGCTTTTTGTAAAACTTCCATTTGTGCGCCCCAAGCAAGCAAAGTGATATCACTGCCTGTTTGCAAGACTTCGGCTTTACCAATAGGTAATTGATAATCTTCCTCTGGAACTTCACCTGTTGATGCTCGATATAAGCGTTTAGGCTCAAAAAATATCACTGGATTGTCATCGCGAATAGAGGCGAGCAACAAGCCTTTGGCTTGATAGGGATTACGTGGAATAACCACTTTTAAGCCGGGAGTATGAGCAAAATAAGCTTCTGGGGATTGGCTGTGATACAAGCCACCTGCTATTCCGCCGCCGTAAGGTGAGCGAATAGTTAATTTTCCCACATCAAACTCATTACCACTACGATAGCGAAATTTAGCCGCTTCATTAACAATTTGATCAAAGGCTGGGAAAATATAATCAGCAAATTGAATCTCAGCAATCGGGCGAGAACCCTGTGCCGCTAAACCATTGGCAAAACCAATTATACCTTGCTCAACTAGTGGCGTGTTGAAACAACGTGATTTTCCATACTTATCTTGTAAACCACTCGTTGCACGGAAAACACCACCAAAATGACCAACATCTTCACCAAAACATAAAGTGTTGTCATCTTCGCCCATGGCGATATCAAGCGCATTATTAATGGCTTGTAACATATTCATTTTTGCCATGACTAAAATTTCCCCGCAGTAAATGGATAGGCTTCTGGATATTTATTAACGTGCACTTTCACTTGTTCTAATTGCGCTTTCAATTGTGTTGAAGGTACATCATAAACATCTGTGATTAAGGTATCGATGTGAGGTTTACTAATTTTTTCTGATACTTTAACTGCTGCTAATACTTTTTCGCGAAGTTTTTCAAACAATGCTTTTTCTTGGTCTTCATCCCACCAATTTTGTGCCAAAAGCCAATTTTTCATTCTTAAAATTGGATCATTAGCCTGCCATTTAGCTTCTTCTTCTCGCGTACGATAACCTGATGGATCATCAGAAGTTGAATGTGCGCCTAAACGATATGACATCGCCTCAATTAATACCGGAGCATTCTCTTTTAAAGCGTACTTACGTGCTATTTGGGTCGCTTTAATTACCGCTAAAATATCATTACCGTCTACTCTCAAGGTTTTAATACCATAACCAACACCACGCGAAGCTATACCATTACCTTTAAATTGTTCATCTGACGGCGTTGAAATAGCATAGCCATTATTACGACAGAAGAAAATCACCGGGGCTTCGTGCACCGCGGCCATATTTAAACCCGCATGAAAATCACCTTCAGATGCCGCACCTTCACCAAAATAGCAAAGAGTGACCTCATCTAAGCCTTGAAGCTTTTGACCATATGCATAACCCGTTGCTTGTGGAATTTGTGTGCCTAATGGCGATGAAATTGTCATATAGTTCAGTTCACTTGAACCATAGTGAATTGGCATTTGTCGCCCTTTACCTAAATCTTTTTCGTTGGAAAACATTTGGTTCATAAAGTTTTCTAGGCTAAAGCCACGATACATTAAGGCGCCTTGCTCACGGTATTGGCTCATGATCATATCTTGAGACTTTAACCCTGCTGCGCCGCCAACACTGGCAGCCTCTTCACCCAATGCAGCCATATAAAAGCTTAAACGACCTTGTCGTTGAGATGCCACCATGCGCTCATCCAGTACACGATGAAAAGCTAATGTTTTATATACCTTTAGCGCTAAGCTTTCATCCATATCTGGCAATTCAGCACCATCATAGGTACTACCATCTTGTTTTAATATTTTTAATTCTGGAATTTCAACGCTAGTACCATCGATAAACGTAGGTCTATGTACAATAGGTCCATCATTATAAAGTTCACTACTCATAACATTCTCTTATTTTAATTGTTCGCACTATTTAATGAATAACAAATTGGCTGAACAAAATAGGTGCATTATTTTTATTCTTTAACACTTGTTGTTTATTACTGACTTTTACTGTTTTTGAGTATAGTCAATAAATTGCAATAATCGCGCAAAACTTTACCTTTACGTTAACTGATTCTCAAGATTGTTGAACAATGAAATGCACCGATTTAAGTGAAAAGTGAGCAGGAATGTTTACAGTTGGTAAAAAATAAGGATAGCAGAGGAGAAAATATATAAGCAATTGAAGTAGCATTGCACCACTTCAATTGTAGTAAAAACAGATAAGTTATTATTGCGGGATAATGTCTACAGGTACTACTGTTAACAGCGCACGCTGTCCAATAGCAACATTGGCATTAGGAAAAATAATAGCCTCTCCTTGCTTTCTAGTTTTGATGTCTTGTTCACCATCAGTGGCGATCACTGTGCCTATAGGAAAATCAGTGAAATTTTCTACTTCATCAGTAAAATGTAGCGTAAAGTTTTCATGCTGCCTATCAATAATTTGATCTATCTCGAAAAAGCTAAAATTTTCTTTCTTATATTCATCTAATGCTAAAGGTTGACCTGAAACTAAAGCCGTAAGACTCGCTTTTACACCAGCAAAATTTGTCATGTCGTTTTCACCAAAAGGTTTTACTTTACCTAACTCGACCGTAAAAGCATGTGCACCAAACTCATTTGACGAGAAATAGCTAAACGTGGTGGTTGGCGAGTTAGAAAACAAGATAGTATTAACGCCACAGGCAAGCATAAATTGTAATTGCTCCTTTACCCAAGGTTTATTATGCCTGAATGGGTAAACTGCAAATTTATCATTTTTAGAGCCACGAATCGCAGTGTGTAAATCATAATGATAGCGTTCGCCTTTACCTTGATTAAAAAAATCAGCAACTGTTTTCTCTAACAACAAAGCACGATGACGCTCTTGGTTTATTAATCCAGCGCCTTGCCCTTGGTCTTGTGAGTGACCTCCAGAGAACAGGCGATTTAAATTTTCTTCAACAAAACGTTCGCCAATATTAATAGAAGCAGGGTTACCAAATAGAAATAATGTTCTGTGTTCAAGGTGTAACTCACCTAGAATTAACTGCTTAATTAATTCACTACATATTTCAATGGGTGCTGTTTCATTACCATGAACAGCGCTAGATAAAACAATATCTTTGCCTGAGACATGACTTAGCGGCTCAAAAAAAATAATACCTGTATCAAGTACTGATACTTTAATTTTATCCTGACTTGCTTTCACCAACACTTTAAAAGAAAAAGCAGATATTTTTTTCTCATGGCTACGAGTTAAGCTAAGAAAATCACCATTTTGTTGTAATGATACTTGTAATTGTTCGGCTGTTAATAATTGTTGCAATGAAGTCACGCTGATTTATTAGTGAATAATTTGTTTTCTATTATAAAAGATAAGACAAAAAGTGCCACGAATAATAGCTTTGTGTTAAATAATATCAGTACTTCCGATACCCAAACCGTTAAATCACTGTACTGTATATAAATTAGTGTGGCTAAAAAAGACAAAAAACATTATCTTATAACCATATTAAAGAAACGTAATTTTTAGATAAATCAACATAAGACTAGTGATTTTTTTATTAATTAAAAGGAATAGTTACCTAATAATTTATTACTAGGTTGTAAAACTACACATTATTCATGACTCAAAAAAACAAACGGTTATTATTAGCTTTTATCACTTTTCTCATGCTCAATTCAATATCATCTTGGTCTCATGAACAGCAGTTAAACATACTAATTATTAATTCCTATCATCAAGACTACCCTTGGACATTAGGACAAAACAAAGCGTTTAAAAAGCATATTAAAAAACAATTACCATACGCTAATATTAAGTTCACTACTGAAAACTTAAATACAAAACAAGTCGCTCCAACAGAGGAATATCATCAAAGCTTTATTAATTATTTCCATGTGAAATATCGACAAAATTTACCTGATTTAATTTATGTTACTGATGATAATGCTACTAATTTTGTTATAGAGCACATAAAGGACATTCACCATTATGCCAACGTTCCTATTGTATTTTCGGGTGTGAATAACCTACAGTTATTTGAAAAATATACAAAACCGTCAAATATCACCGGCGTATTTGAATTTAAAAACTTAGAGAGCAATGTCGCCTTACTCAAAAAATTAAATGTTCAATTTAATTCTGTGCTTTGGGTCGGTGATGGCGGTACCAGTGATTCTGAAATAACTAAACAATCCAAACAAGTAAAACAAAAATATCCGAATATAAATATCAAGCGCATAGCTCACAACCAACTAAGTCAACTGCTTCACTTAATTAATGAACAACCCCCTGCCCCTATAATTATTACTAGCGTAGGTAAACTTAAAGATAATAGCGGTAGCCTAGTTTCTCCTGAACAAACTATCAATGCGTTAGCAGAAACCAAACGATTAATTTTGGTTACTGAAGATGGTTATTTTTTAAAAAACAATAACCCGATATTAGGAGGCTATCTCACTACATCTACATCACAAGGGAAGGTCGCAGCAAAATTAGCGGCACAAACTATTCATCAGCAAAGTGCTGATAATATTCCCCCATTTAACGAAGCACCGGTTGAATTAGTGATTGATTGGCTACTGTTAGATAAACTTAACTTATCTTTACCCGAAAAACTAAACGCTTCTGCAAGAATACTTAACAAACCTCAACCTTTTTTGGCTAAAAACTCACGCAAAATGATTTGGTTAATCAGCAGCCTATTAATTATTTTTTTATTTGGACTAATCATATCAATCTCATTAAACAGACAAAAAAGACTTGTTATTAAGAAGCAAACAACAGACCCATTAACAGGACTAACTAACCGTATTGGCTTAGCTCAAGCAATAAAAGATATTAAATGCCCAGTGATTGCTCTGTTAGATATTAATGACTTTAATGCGTTAAGTAACTTTTATGGGCCGATAACAGCTGATGCTATTATTATTAAGTTGGCAAACTATTTACGTAGTAATCTATTAAGTAATGTCTCGTTATTTCATATTAGCCATGATCAGTTTGTATTGGTGATAGATAGACATGGCACAGACATTAATATAAACGACATAGTAGCTAATATCATTACGCACTTTAAGCAGCATGACTTGATTGAACAAGGTATAAAGATTCGAATTTCTCTTTCTGCGGGCATATCAAGTATTGACAGCAAATCTCCATTAATTGAAGCTAACGCCGCATTAGCCTACGCAAAAAATAAGCACGAACACTTCGTTACCTACAAAAAAAATGACCGCATTGCTAAACAGCAACATCAAAATATTCTCTGGGCACAAAAATTACGCAAAGCATTAAGTGAAAAGCGTGTCCAGCCTTTTTACCAAGCTATAGTAAATAACAAAACAGGTAAAGCAACCAAAGTAGAAGCATTAGTAAGGCTTATTAATGAAGATAACAGTGTTGTATCACCATTTTTCTTCTTAGATGCCGCAAAAAAATCACATCAATATGAAGAACTTACTCACACGGTACTTATGCAAAGTATTAAAGCTATTGAAAATAATGAAATGACTGTAAGCGTTAACTTTACTGTTGAAGATACACAAAATATTAAAACATTCGCTTTGCTCAAAGAATTAGTTACCACACACCGTTGTGGCAATAGAGTTATTATTGAATTAACGGAAAGTGAAGGTATTGAAAACTACCAGCAAGCTGTCGATTTTATTAAAGATGTTAAACAACTGGGTTGTAAAGTAGCAATTGATGACTTTGGTACTGGTTACTCAAATTTTATGCATATTGTTTCACTCAATGCTGATATTCTAAAAATAGATGGTTCGATAATACAAGCGATATTAACAGATAATAACGCTGAAGTTATTGTGAAAACTCTTGTTACTTTTGCCAAGCAATTAGGTATGGAAACCGTTGCTGAATTTGTTGATTCTCAAGAGATATTAGACAAAGTTACAGAATTAGATGTTGATTATTCTCAAGGTTTTTATCTTAGTAAGCCTGAGCCTGAAATAATACCAAGTCCATTAAGTTATTTCCCACTCAGCGAGAATTAAAAGGCTTAGAGGCAAGGCATTGATTGAAGAGAATGGTTATTCAGGAGAATATGC